>ENA-UEQI01001145-UEQI01001145.1-human-gut-metagenome-genome-assembly--contig:-NODE-1145-length-9999-cov-18.168414_pt1 | contig 9999 bp, 10 predicted proteins | sample MGYA00242946_ERZ507945 | MGnify/ENA primary metagenome ERZ507945 (study PRJEB26167, sample SAMN06115467) | human gut metagenome | host: Homo sapiens | place: China:Guangxi | collected 2016-06-08... | reverse complement strand
CCAATGACATGATGCTGGACAGGGAAGCGGTCAATGTTATCAGCCGTTCCGATGGGTTTGTTCTGCTGGCTTTCTTCAGATTCCACTTCGCGATGAAACCCTTACCTTTGGCTATACGCTTGCCGCTATTAGGCTGCCATCCATACTGGCAGACATAATAAAATAAAGTAGAAAAAAGATACAAGTCTCTTTTCTACTTTATAATGTTGAATAAAAGGACAGGAAAGGATGAACCTGATCATTTGATTTTTTACCGTCAGAGTCGATTACAGCAGCTCTTATATAAGTAACCATTTCCATAATGGCAGGACTTCGATGTGCAAGTCGGCTTCCTCAACGACATCCTCTTCTTCCCACGTTATAATTTGCAGTTTTTTTAACGGATATGCCTGTGACATTTTTATTAAAGCACGAACTTCCCGTTCACGTGTGTCACTCTGTGATAATGACAGGGATACCTGAATAGCCGAGTGCATAGACGGAATATAAAAATCAACTTCCACATTCTTTTTATAGTAAAACACCCCTTCTTGATATCTCTTTTTCAGTTCAATGGCAACCAAATTCTCTAAAAGTTTACTTTCCGGTTCAATAATGAATGTATTCAGTAACCCATTGTCAAAGAAATATCTTTTTTTGATGCTTTCTTTTTCACTTAACTTGTCTGAGAAATTTGAAATACCAAAAATGAGATAAGCATCATTGAGATATTGCAAATAGTCAACCAGCGTATTGTATGACAGGGAGCAACCGGCGGATTTTATGACTCCCAATATACGTGCCAAAGCTAGTGGCTGCATAATACTTTCTGCCAACTTTTTAACAATCAGCCTGATAGAGCTTTCATTTCTGATATCATTACGCGAAATAACATCTCCCAACAGTATTTTCTGAAATAGAGAGTTGAGCCATGAGCGTTTGTCTTTCAGCGGAAATGTCTCGGCAAATCCACCAAAGTAAAAATAGGTCTCGAATTTCTTTACCAATTCGGCTTTAACTTTCAGATTATATTCCCAATTGGCTACAAGGTCAAAGTGTTGATATTTCAGATATTCAGGAAAAGAGAAAGGATATATTTCTTTAGCGATAAATCTGCCTCCCAAAGTAGTATATATCTCCTTACTCAGCATTTGCGCATTGCTTCCTGTAATAAAAATGCGATATTTGGAATCAGCCAGGCGGCGTACAAACTTTTCCCACCCTTTTATATTCTGTATCTCATCCAAATAAATCCTTGGTTTATAAGAATATAATTCATGATAGGCTTCAACAATAAGTCCCAATTCCTCAACTTTGATGTCTGCAATGCGTTCATCCTCAAAATTGATATAAAGAATTTCTTCTATTCGGACTTCCTTCTTTAGTAATAGCTCCTGTATGTGTTGAAACATTAAATATGACTTACCGGCCCGACGAAGTCCGACAAAAACGTAGTTGCATGTTTCTTCCAGTTCAAGTTTCCGAGGCATGATTTCCATAGTGGGAATTTCATTTTGCTTCTCTATAATCAGGCTTTTAATCACTCGTTTTTCCATAACCATTTTATTTAGTCCAACAAATATAGCAAAAATCATTCAATATACAGAAAGATTATTTAGAATAATCACTAGGTATATTACTGATAAACGACTTTTTCCATGTGTTTGTTTAGACTGATTATGGTTACAGACTAAAAGAGCCGTCTTTGAAAAACTGGAGAAAATTGTGGATATCGCTTACCTGAGTAAAAAGGAGCGGCCCCTTCTGAAAAGGGTCGCTCCAATCTTTTTTATGGATTAATCCATGGGATAAAAGCTACTTCCATTTCATCTATGGAAGAATATTTTATCCTTATAGATTTATTTTACTAATACACTTACGCCTTCAACTGTTGCCGCTTTTGTTGCTACTTCACCGTCAAGAGTCATATCCGCTCCACTACCACCAGCTGATGCAGCAAATGTCAATTGCAGAGTGAATGTCTTACCGGCTGTGTAGTTTTTATCTCCTACGTATTTCAGTTTGATACCTTGTGCTTTAGCAGCAGGGTTTGCAGTACCGTATTCATATTCTACAACTGTTGCCTCGAAGTTAGATGAGCTAGCATAAGTACCATCTTCTCCCAATTCTTTAACTGTAATTGTAGTACTAGAGCCCAATTCATACTTCTTAGTTCCCAAGTTGTTCAGCAATGAGAATGTACCGAAGAATGTATCTGTATTAGGAGTATGAAGAGCATTGCTCAACTTGATATACTCATTCTTTACAGAAGGAATCTGCAATGCCTTAGAGAAGCTGATTTGGTCAAGCTTAGTTTCGGCAGTATTCTTGATAACCAGTTTAATGTTGCTGATACCGAATGAACGGTCATCACCTTCTCCCCAAGTGCCCTTCTTTGCATCGAATTTAACACCTTTACCCAAAGCCTTCACTTCGATACCACTGATTGTATAAGCGTTGTTGAAGTATGCATCGGCGTTAGCAGAATTATCACTTCTAGTACCCTTCAATGTCAACTCTGCACTATTGATGTAGTCGGTCATGCCGGTAATATCAGATTCAGTAGCGGAACCATCAATAGCAGTTTTAGTTGTTGAGATATATTTTTCATAACCTGTCCAAGTCATCAACTTCTTAGCTTTACCTCTCTTTTCGTATTCATCAGCTGCCATGCCTTTGAAAATAGCTGACGGATAACCGATGGTCATGTTAGGAGTATACCAAGGTGCGTTGTCTTTCTGGCTTTCTTTAGCATAGATATTCAGTGTGATGCCAGCATCAATTGCTTCAAAGTTGTCACTTAATGTAACTGTTGCCTCTGAACCTCCATCAACAAACGCAGTCAATGTACCATTAACAAAATTATTTGTCTTATTCCAAGAATACCAAGAAGCGATTTCAGCAGCAGTCGGATTATTGATAACGAACGGAATGATAGCCACTGTTTCTGTTTCAGCATCACTGTTGTAGAAGTGAACTTTGGCAACCAATGTACCGTTACCCAACTGAATGTCCGGATAGTTCTTCTTGAACGGGATTCTTAAAGTTGTAAACTTGGCCATTCCTTCTGCTTTTCCTGCATCAGACAGTAATTGTGCATCATCATTTAAGGAGTTAGCTACATTTACTTCATCCATCAAGTTGCCATCCTTATCAACCGGAGTCCATACCAGTTCCATTCCAGAGTATCTAACATCTTTATTCCAAACGATGCGGTCACCTTCTTGAGGAGTAATCGTCTTGAAGAATTCGGCAAAGTCAACATCCAGATACTGCTTATTTACCTCTTTGCTAGTAGTCTTGTCTGTATAAACAGCCACAGCATTGTGAGTTTGTTCCTCGAATAAGAATTCTTTGGCAGGAGTTGTTGCAGCTTCTCCAAAGACAACCGTAACCTTTGAAGGATTCGGGTTAATCATAGCCTTGGCATTCAACTCGTTAACAACGAATGTCATGCTTGTACCTTTCTTGATGTCCTTGTTATAAGAAATGGTCATTCCGTCAAACTTGATTCCGTATTTCACAGAGTCAGCCTTAGAACCGGCATCCATGCGCAAATATGTATCATATACATTTTGGGCGTTGTAGCTCGGTGCGATAACAACGGGGGTTCCAAGGTCTTCTACGGCAACAGATACCATTGGATTAAAGTTACCAAATCCATTAGAAGCTTTTAATATACTCAAAGCATTGGTGTAAGTAGAGCGTACAGTTTCTGTAGCAACCAGCGACAGGGCTTTGTTGCGAATGTTCTTCACATATTCGTCCAAAGTCTGGTCTGTCATTTCGTTCAATTCGAAAGGAATGGCATAAACACCGCTTTCAGATACAGCTCTTTCCACTGCGTCCGAGCAAGGAACGGGAGTACCCAATGTGATAGGAGCCACGTCGCCCTTGGTATTCACCAGTTTGAAGTTCAGCTTGCTGATGTCATAGTCAGCCGGGATAACCTGTACATAATATGCATTGCTGTTGGCTGTCAGCATATATTCTCCCATTTCGGGCAATGCCTTCGAGCCTCCCCATTCGGCAGTCTTACCGCTTTTGTGTACACCGTTGAAAGTACTATAGTTAATATTCAGGTTGCTATTCAACACTACAATCTGTCCCAATCCTGCGTTCATAGGCAAACGGATTTCTTTCTTGTTTGCTCCGTTTTCATCGTAGATAACCAAAATGGTGTAGTTGGGGTCTGTCGCATCTTCATAATAATAAGGAATGCCTGTAGCGGCTGAAGCACCCACGGCTACTTCTTCAAAGTCGGTTCCGTTCCACAGGTACCACTTGCCGTTTTCTTTCTTCACTTGTTGCTGGCCATCCTGACCGTCAACACCTACTGCCTTTACATCGGTCTTTTCGCCATCGCAAGCCCAGTATCCGTCTTCAGTGATAGTCCACTGAGTACCGTCTTTACCGTCCTGGCCTTTGGCTGACTTGATGGTAGTGGTAGTACCGTCACTCATCGTAACGACAAAACCTTCTGCATTGGGAGTAATCGACTTAACGTATGCGCCGTCGACAATCTTTTTCTGAAGTTCTGCGACAGTGGTTTCGAGCGTGTTCAACTTGTTGTTGATTTCGTCGATGTCATCGTCATAGTCTTTACAAGACACAAACGTTCCTGTAGAGGATACCATCAAGGCTCCGAACAGGATTGCACTTAAAAATTTTTTGTTCATAATAGAAAAACTTTAAATTTATAAATTTAAAAACTCAATTTGTTTATCGTTTTTAAAGGACTTGGTTTCATTGATTTATATGACCTGCTGTTGGTGTATTTCATTCTTTCCCAATGAGTTTTCCATTGTCCCGGAGAGGCCGGAACAGGTTTCCGCAGCTTTTTCCCTCCGCTTCCGGTAATGTGCCGGTGGAATTCCCATTATCTTACCGAATGCATCATAGAACACACTTCTGGAAGTGAACCCGCAACGCTTGTCAAGCTCGGTGATAGCGCACTCGTTGTTGTCTATCAGGTGCTTGGCGTGAAGGATGCGGTATTTGTTCAGCAAGTGTTTATAGTTGCATTTAAAGTAATGATTGACGACATTCGACAGGTAGGTAGTATTCGTGCCGGTTGCAACAAGAGGATATTATGTTGATTATCAATGGTATTTGAAAAGGAGAGGCAATTCGGGATTTATCCCTTATTTTGTATAGATTCCATATAAGCATTGGAGGTATTCCACAATTTTATCAAAAGAAATAATATTAACAGGCAAGGGAAGAAATGGGATGTTATCAGAGTAAAACGAAAGAGGCATACAATCCTCACACTAATGTTATACTGTCAAATAAAAAAACGTTTTTCGTTGTTATCATGTTTCCGTAAAAAAGGGAAATAAATCCCATAAATAAAATGTCCCTCCTTCTTGTCCGGTTCCCCTTAAAAGATTATCTTTGCTAAAAATAAAGCGGCATGAGAAAATTTATCAATCCGTTTACGGACGTGGGTTTCAAGAAGATATTCGGCCAGGAGGTCAGCAAGGATTTGCTCATAGACTTCCTGAACGACCTGCTGGTGGGTGAGAGGTCCATAAAGGACATCACTTTTCTGGATAAAGAACTGTTGCCCGAATACATGGGTGATCGGGGTGTTATTTATGACATCTATTGCACCACGGAGGCAGGGGAGCATATCATTGTGGAGATGCAGAACCGGCAGCAGACGAACTTTAAGGAGCGTGCGTTGTTCTATCTTTCGCATACCATTACGCGTCAGGGTGAGAAGGGAGCCCGCTGGGAGTTTGACCTGAAGGCCGTTTACGGTGTCTTCTTCATGAACTTCCGTCTGGAGGACACTCCCCACAAGCTCCGCACGGACATTGTCCTTTCGGACCGTGATACGCACGAAGTGTTTTCGGACAAGCTGCGGTTTATTTTTATCGAGCTTCCTTCTTTCAACAAGGAGGAAGAGGAATGCGAGACGGATTTTGAACGTTGGATATATATACTCAAGAATATGGAAACGCTGAACAGACTTCCTTTCAAAGCGCGCAAAGCCGTCTTTGAAAAACTGGAGAAGATTGTGGATATCGCTTCCCTGAGTAAAGAGGAGCGTATGAAGTATGATGAGAGCATCAAAGTATACAGGGATAATCTGGCAACGATTTCTTTTGCTAAAAATCAGGGGAAAGAGGAAGGGTTGAAGGAAGGAATCGAAAAAGGAAGAAAAGAAGGCATTGACAATGACGAAAATCTCAGTACACTTCAGAATACCATTGATGAAGTTCTCGCAAAGGATGCTCAAAAATAAAACTAATCTCGATAAATTGTGAATGTCATCACCTAATAGAAAAAAAGCATATAATTCCAAATTTCAGAAATCATGTGCTTTTTCGGATATGGACTAAAAGCTGATATATGTCAAAGAAAATGTTTTAGTATAACAGAGATAAAAAGCGGATGCATAAGATGTATCCGCTTTTTTTAGCCAGTTACAACGAGAAAATGCACGTTCACAACAAAAAACGGCACAGAATGGTAACCGCCAACCAGACCAGCGGGCAAAAAAATGAGTCGAGATCAACCTTGGCTCAAATCCCGTATTCGATTCATCACAATGAATTGCAGTGAGTTACTGTGAATTACTGTGCGGTGAAATACTGCCAGTTACTATGAAATACTGTGGATGAGAAGCTGTCACTTAACTATATCTGCTAAAATAAAACTGAGCCAGCTGAGGGAAAAATGATAATAAAAAAGTGAGCCACAAATAATAAAAATCCTGTATCATAAGAGAAAGAACTTGTATACAGGAGGGATAAGGAGTGGCAATAGCAATGGAGATCTATGAAAAGATCAGATATTATCGAGAGCATACAGACTTCAGCCAGCGTAATGTAGCAAAGATACTGGGGATCTCACGAAACACAGTAAAGAAATACTGGGAAGGACGAACAGTTCCATGGGAACGCAAACCTGGCAGCGGCAGAAAAAATGACATCATCACCGATGAAGTCAAAGCATTTATCATGAAGTGCCTGGATTCTGACCAGAAAGCACCGCGGAAGCAGCAGCATACAGCACATAAGATATACACACGCCTGGTTGCCGAATGTGGTTTTGATGGCTGTGAAGCTTCTGTAAGACGGACGGTGGCAGAACTCAAAGGCAAGGTGAGCAATGTGTTTGTACCATTGTCCTATGACCCAGCCGAAGCCGTTCAGGTGGATTGGGGTGAAGCAACTGTAATACTTGGCGGGATCAGGCAGAAAATCCAAATATGGTGTATGCGTGAATGCCACAGCGGGGATATCTTTGTTTCCGCTTTTTACCGGCAGAATGAAGAAAGCTTTCTGGAAGGGATCGTAAAAGGACTTGAGCATTTTGGCGGAACACCGCAGAAGATCATTTTTGATAATGCTCGTGTTGCTGTAAAAGAAGGCTTTGGATGTCATGCAAAAGCAACAGACAAATATCTTTCCCTGTCGGCACACTATTCCTTCAAACCAGTATTCTGCAATCCGGCACAGGGGCATGAAAAAGGGCTTGTAGAAGGTCTGGTAGGACTTGTCAGAAGAAATTTCTTCGTGCCTGTCCCTAACATATCGACCATAGATGAGCTGAATGAAAAGCTTCTGGAATATTGCGCTGTGTACAGAAATCATAAGATGCCCGGAAAAGATCTGACGGTAGGTGAAATGGCTGAAAACTGTAAGGAGCATTGGATCCCTTTACCGCCGTACCGCTATGATACATCAAATACACTTCAGATCAAAGCGGATGATTTCTCACTTGTGAGATTTGATCACAACAAATACGCAGTGCCGTATCAGTACAGCTCCAAAATGATAACGGTCAAAGGAAGCGGCAATCAGGTCATAATGCTGTTCCGCGGTAAGATCATTGCAAAATATGATCGTGATTACCGTCATAACCAGACCCATTATCGTTTAGAGCATTACATCGGATTGATCGAAAAGCGTCCGAGAAGTGTTTACAATGCTGCACCGATCAAGAAAACTGTTCCGACCGAACTTTATCAGTTTTTGATGAAACTGAGCAGTCCCAAAGAAATTGTCAAGGTGCTGCGGCTGTACCTGGATATCGGAAATGCGGTATTGAAACACTTGCCTTATGCAGATTCCTACAACACGCTGTATGCAGGAGTGATCGGAAGTCCGGTAAGAAAAATACAGATAGAATCCTCCATCGGGATCGTACCGCCGGATCTCAAACGATATGATTCGCTTCTGAAAGGCGGTGATGCGGTATGAACAGCGTACAGAAAGAAATGATCAGGCTCTATGCAAAACAACTCAGACTGCCGACTTTCAATAACTATGAAAAAGTCATACGACAGCTTTCTGCTGACGATGGTTATGCACAATTTCTGATAGAGCTGATGAAACAGGAGCTTGCAGAACGTTCAGCAGCGGGTCAGAAACGCAGGATAAAAGCTGCGAAATTCCCAACACTGAAAACGCTGGATGCGTTTGATATGGCAAGACTTGAAAACGTCAGTAAAAGCACCATACAGCAGCTCGCTTCCTGTGATTTCATAAAGCAGCGTCAAAACATTGTCATGATCGGAAATCCCGGGAGCGGAAAGACGCATCTTTCGATCGCACTTGGCATGAACGCCTGTGAGGCGGGGTATCGGGTAAAATTCTATACGGCTGTCAATCTTGCTGCTGAGCTTGCAGAAGCAGTTCAGATGAACAGGCTTTCCAAACTTGAAAAGAGTCTCAGTAAGATAGATCTTCTGATCATCGATGAACTCAGTTATCTGACTTTTAACAGGTATCAGTCAGAGATGCTTTTTCAGATCATATCAGAACGTTCAGAAAGAGCCAGTGTTATCATAAGTACAAATCTTGAATTTTCACAATGGACACAGCTTTTTGAAAATGAAATGCTGCTTGCTGCACTCATAGACAGGGTCACCTTCCGATCCTTTGTTCTGAACATGAACTGCAGCTCGTCTTACCGCATCGACTCAACCTTGAATCACGATTAGTGGCTCAAAATTTTTTTATCACAACTGGCTCACTTTTTTATTAGCGAGGTGGCTCAGTTTTTTATTGACAAAGGCACACTTAACCTCAGCCATGTTTTCAACGATCTGATGATACGTTCTATGACAAGTTTCAGGCAGCGCAGCACTCCACGGCATGATGCTGTCAAGCTGTTCGTCTGAGGGCGTTTTGCCCCACGAAGGAAGAACCAGCATCAGATACGAGAGATAGCCAAAAACATTCAGACCGTTTCGCTTGGCTGTTTCGATCACGCTCATGAAGAGAGCGCTCGCATCTGCACCCTTATCCGTCGCAGAAAAGAGAAAATTCTTACGGTCGATCACAAAAGTCTTAACGGTGCGTTCTGCAAGATTATTTGTCATTTCCACTTCGGGATGATCTAAAAACTTATGCTCTGTCTTTTTAAATTAAGTGCTTCCTGCTTCATATCCTCTTCACTTATAGCATTTTTATGTTCTACAAGTCTTTTCTTCTTATCTTCTACAATAACGTCAAGAATCATATTATCTCCATTTCTACACATTTATTAATCAGATATTGCCATTAACAAAATTCTCTATCATTCTTTTTCCGTGTTCAGTATATATTGATTCAGGGTGGAACTGTAAACCGACAACCGGATATTTCCTATGCTTAACTGCCATAATCTCTCCGTCATCAGTTCTTGCAATTACCTCAAGCTCATCTGGAAGTGTACCCTCTATAATCGCAAGTGAATGATATCTTGCAACCTTTACAGGCGATGGAATTCCTTCAAATATACTGCTTCCATTATGAATAACCTCTGACTGCTTGCCGTGCATTAACTGCCAGGATATGAAACTGTTGCACCAAATGCAACACCTATGCTCTGATGTCCAAGGCATATGCCAAGTATAGGTTTCCTGCCTGTAAAATGCTTTATCACCTCAACACTTATGCCTGCCTCTAAAGGGCTCTTAGGTCCGGGAGATATAACTATTGACTCTGGATCTAACGCTTCAATCTCCTCTATTGTTATCTTGTCATTTCTTACTACCTTTATATCATTGTTAAATATACC
>ENA-UEQI01001143-UEQI01001143.1-human-gut-metagenome-genome-assembly--contig:-NODE-1143-length-10003-cov-13.830949_pt1 | contig 10003 bp, 6 predicted proteins | sample MGYA00242946_ERZ507945 | MGnify/ENA primary metagenome ERZ507945 (study PRJEB26167, sample SAMN06115467) | human gut metagenome | host: Homo sapiens | place: China:Guangxi | collected 2016-06-08... | reverse complement strand
TTTATACTTTTTACCAATATCAGCTTGCCAATATTAATATCAATAATTGGGCAGTCAGAATACGAAGGAACATGGACCCCGGAGAATGTAGAGATTTGCTGGCAGAGACAGCGGAGGATTATTGCTGATATTTGGCCTTGTCTGAAGCCCGGAGGCATTCTTATATATAGTACCTGTACCTTTAATACAAAAGAAGATGAAGAAAACGTACGCTGGATTCAGCAAGAGTTCGGGGCGGAACTGCTGCCGTTGGAAGTTCGGGAAGAATGGAATATAACAGGAAATCTGTTGAAAGATGAATCGACCGGGACCGTTCATTTGGAGGGCATTCCCGTCTATCACTTCTTCCCCCATAAAACGAAAGGAGAGGGATTCTTTCTGGCTGTTCTTCGGAAACCGTGCATAGAAACAGATGACAACGAAACGAAGAAGGCATGGGAAACCATCAATTCACAGAAGTCTGCAATCTCAAAATCTACGATAGCGCGAGCTGCAAAGAAAAAAGGGAAACACGCTGGGAAAGGAGTCCCGCCTGTCGCTAAAGAATTGATGGACGTAGCCCGGAGTTGGGTGAGGGACATCGGCAACTATTCTCTTCTGACCGATGCGGAAACCGTTTACGCCTTTCCCAATGCTCGTCTGGAAGAGTTGGAAGCACTTCGACAGAATTTGAAAGTGATCCAGTCCGGTGTGTCGGTGGGTGAAGTGAAAGGGCGAGATTTGGTTCCCGCTCATGCGCTGGCACTGTGCCCTGTGCTGTTGCGTGACGGCGCTTTTGCCGTTGAGGACATTAGCTATGAGCAGGCGATAGCTTATTTGCGCAAAGAAGCTATTGTACTTCCTGCTGCGGTGGCTCGCGGGTTCGTGTTGCTTACTTATAGAGGCGTCCCGTTGGGCTTCGTGAAAAATATCGGCAACCGGGCTAACAATCTTTATCCGCAGGAATGGCGCATTCGTAGCGGCTATCTGCCGGAGGAACTTCGGATACTGTAAATTTCTCGGCACAATTAAAAAAAACAGGATAAGATCAGCTCGATAAATCTTATCCTGTTTACTTTCATAAGTAGATAAATACCTTTTATATTTATAATTTGCTCTTGTAGATCCGCGCCATTGCCTTCTGGTATTGATTTTCCAGTTGCAGATAATTCTGGTGGCTCTGATAGAGCACGGACACCTCCACAAAGTACTCAATCATGCTGATTTGTCCTCCGGTCAAGGCCTGTTTGAGCAAGGCAAGATCTTGTTGCGACCGGAAAGTCCTCGTGTACTCCTCCATAGAAGCATGAAGCGTTTTGGCTTCCCGGTAAAGCTGTGCCAGTTCGGATTCTACCTGCAAGGCGGCATTATCCCTTTGCAGATCGATGTTCAGAGCCTGTGCTTTGGCAATCTTCACCTTGTTCCGGTTTTCAAAAAGAGGGAAAGAGAATCCCACCACTAGGCCGTTGAAAGGAGTACCCGATTCCGTGTTCCGGCGGTAGCCCAGTTCCAGTTTCGGCAACCATTGCGACTTGTTGACAGCAATTTGTTTGCGGGCGACGAGGCTCTCGTTGCCAAGCGCCATCAACGTGCGGTCCGTCGATAACACCTCCGATTTCAGTATCTGATAATCAGTCGGGAAAGGCACGGCCGGGTATTGGCTCTCCTCGAAAACAACTGGAAGATTTCCGTTCAACGTACTCAATTCCTGCAATTTATTGCGCAGCGCCGTTTCGTTCAGAGACACTTCCGTCTTGACATTCAGCAACTCCAGATTGATCTTGTTCGTTTCGAGCGCATTGGCATCTCCTGTCTGCAGGCGTTTGGCGTACATTTTAGCAAGTTCTTCCGCATTGCGCAGGCGTTCTTCTAAAATCTGCTTCTGCTGGCGAAGCATAATGATGTCCAGGCAAAGTTCCTTTGCCTGCAATAACTTCTCCTGCCGGAAGACATCCGCCTGGCTGTCGTAAGCTCCGATTTTCAGACGGTTCAGCTTGTTGCGCGTGGCGTATAAGCTGGGGAAGTCGAAGCTCTGCGAAACCACCAGCTCACCGATTGTTTCACTTTTATCTTTCGAGCCCCAGAGGTGTGCATAGGAAAGCGTAGGATCGGGCAGATTGTTGTCCGTTCTAGCCTCCAGCTTTTGCGACTGAATCAGCTGCTTGTTAGCCTGCAGCTCCTTGTTGTTCGTTTCGATATTTCTCAAAACCTGCTCAATGCTGTTCTGGGCTTGTGCACTGCCTGCGTTCAGGAGCAGAAGTGCCGCGCCGATAGTTATGATTTGTTTCATTTTCATCTTCTTTATTGGTTGTAAATTGCAATTACAGACTTGCTGAAGCCTTCTTGCGGTGCATCATCAGATAAACAATCGGGACGATGAATCCGTTCAGGAAAGTAGAAGTTAACAAGCCTCCCAGAATCACTTTTGCCATCGGACTCTGAATCTCGTTGCCCGGAAGATCACCTCCCAGAGCCAGAGGAATCAATGCCAGAGCAGAAGACAAAGCCGTCATCAGGATCGGGTTCAGACGGTCGAGCGAGCCTTGCATCACGCTGTCGTACACGTTCAGCCCCTCCACTTGTTGGAGATGATTGTAATGGCTGATGAGCAGCATACCGTTACGGGTAGCAATTCCGAACAGAGAGATGAATCCGATGATAGCGGGTATACTAACTTCCCCCGTTGTAAGTACCAATGCGAAAACGCCACCGATCAACGCGAGCGGCAGGTTCAGCAGGATAACTCCCGACTCCTTGACGCTGCGGAACTCATGATAAAGCAATAGAAAAATCACAACGATACTGATAAATGAAGTCAGCGCTAATGTCCTGCTCGCCGCCTGCTCGCTCTCAAACTGCCCGCCGTATTCGATGTGGTAGCCTTCGGGCAATTGCACGGATGCGTCGATCTGCTTCCGGATGTCGTTTACCACACTGCGCAAGTCGCGGTCGGCAACGTTGGCGGAAATCACGATTTTCCGTTTCACGTTCTCACGGTTGATGGTGTTAGGTCCCATAGCCGATGTCACTTCCGCCACATAGCTTAGGGGGACTTTGCGTCCGTCGTTCGTGTCCACCATCAAGTTGCGGATTTTCTCCATCTCGTCACGGGCGTCGTTCTTCACCTTCACAATCAGGTCGAAACTCTTGCCTTGTTCGTACACCTGCGAGATCACTTTTCCCGCCAGAGCGACATTCACGTACTCGGAAAACTCCGGCAGTGTGATTCCGAACTTGGCCAGCATTTCGCGTTTGGGCTGTATTTTTAACTGCGGACGTTCGATCTGCTGTTCCACATTCAGGTCGGCGATGCCGGGAATTGCGCCGATCGCCTCTTTGATCTGATTGCCGATGGAAAACATCTTGTTCAGGTCGTCGCCGAATAGCTTGATGGCAATATTTGCTTTCGTACCGGACAACATGGCGTCAATCCGGTGGCTGATCGGCTGTCCGATTTCAATGTTTGCTCCTGTAATTGTGCCCAGCTTTTCACGTACATCCGCCACCAGTTCGCTGCGCGAGCGGTCGCCCAGTTCAAACGGAGCCTCAATTTCGGACACGTTCACACCCAATGCGTGCTCATCCAGTTCGGCACGTCCCGTTTTGCGGGCAACGGTTTGTATCTCCGGAATGGTCAGCAGCAACTCTTCCGCGCGCTGTCCCATTTTGTTGCTCTCTTCCAGCGAGATACCCGGCAGAGAACTGATATTGATTGTGAACGAACCTTCGTTGAAAGAAGGGAGGAAGCTACGTCCCAGCGTGAAGAACACACCGAGCGCCACGATGAAGAGAGCGATAGTTCCACCCAGTGTCACCCGTTTGTGCGCCAGCACCCAAGACAGTGCCTTTTCATAAATCCCTTTCATCCAACGGGCTACGAAAGACTCTTTCAGTTCCTTGTTCGTCTTGTTGCTTCCCAACAGATAAGAGCAGAGCACCGGAGTCAGTGTCAATGCTACCACCGTCGAGGCGAATAACGCCACGATGAAAGCAATACCCAGTGGGACCAGCATTCGACCTTCCATGCCACTCAGGAAAAATAAGGGAACGAAACTGACTACAATAATTAAAGTTGAGTTCAAAATCGGCATACGAACCTCCTTCGAGGCGTTGAACACCACTTCGAGCGTGCTCAATCTTTCCGCTTCCGCTTTCAGCCGGTTTTCACGCAAGCGCTTGTATACGTTCTCCACATCAACGATGGCATCGTCCACCAGCGAACCGATGGCGATTGCCATACCTCCGAGACTCATAGTGTTGATAGTCAGTCCCATATAATGCAGTGTCAGGACCGAAACGAGCAGTGAGAGAGGCAGTGTTACCAGCGAAATAAGCGTAGTGCGCACATTTGCCAGAAACAAGAACAGAACGATAACGACAAAGATACCTCCCTCAAAGAGCGATTTCTTCACGTTGCCGATAGAACTTTCGATGAAGCGGCTTTGGCGGAAAATGTCCGTAGAAACCTTTACATCCGGTGGCAGGTTCTTCTGAAGGTCTTTTAGCGAAGCCTCCAGCTTGTCCGTCAGTTCCAGTGTACTGGTGGCGGGCTGCTTGGTCACAGTCAGCAGGACGGCAGGTTTTCCCCGTTCCGAAGCCGTACCCAATTTGGGTGCTTTGGGGCCTATTGCCACGTCTGCTATATCTTCCAGAGTGACAGGAAAGTTGTTCACCGTCTTTACCACCGCCTTGCCGAGCTGTTCCGTCTGAGTGGTGGAAAGCACGCCTCGCACTATATATTCATTTCCGAATTCGTAAAGCACTCCGCCGTTGGCGTTCAGGTTCATGTCTTGCGTCACCGCCATCACCTCACCCATCGAAACGCCGTAGTGACGCATCCGCTCGGGATCAAGCTGAATCTGGTACTCTTTGATGTCTCCTCCGAGCACCGCTACTTGCGCCACTCCTCCGGTAGACAGCAGACGCGGACGGATAGTCCAGTCGGCAATCGTACGGAGGTCGAGCATGGAGGTAGAGTCGGCCGTCAGCCCGACAATGAGCATTTCGCCCAGAATAGAAGATTGCGGGCCGAGTGTCGGTTTTCCAACGTTGACCGGAAGCGATTCACTGACTACAGCGAGCTTTTCACTCACAATCTGCCGGGCAAGATAAATATCTGTTCCCCAGTCGAATTCCACCCAGACAACAGAAAAACCATTGGTGGAAGAAGAACGGACACGGCGTACGCCGGTAGCTCCGTTTACGGCAGTTTCCACAGGGAAAGTCACGAGTTGTTCAACCTCTTCGGCGGCCATACCATTGGCTTCGGTCATGATGACAACCGTAGGCGCGTTGAGGTCGGGAAACACGTCTACTTCCGTGTGCATGGCAGTATAGCTCCCCGCAATGAGCAGAAGAATGGAAGCGCAGAGCACCAGCAACCGGTTGTGCAGGGAATAATGTATGATTTTATTAAGCATCTTTTTAAATTAAGAATTATGAATGAGGAATTAAGGATGAAGATTCATTCTTCATTTAATCAGTGTTCATGGCTGTGTGCGGGGATGGCATTGCTTGCACTGGCCAGTCTTACCTGGTACGCTCCTTCGGTCACAACGCGGTCGCCCGCTTTCACGCCGGACAGGATCTGGACATTTTTTCCGTTGTCGGCTCCTACGGTCACTTCCTGTTTCTTGTACCCTTCCTCATCCAGTTGCAGATATACAAAGTAGCTTCCTTGTTCCTCCGTCAATGCGGTGCGTGGAAGGGAAATTACGTTTTCCATTGGCGACGAGAGCAGGAAAACCTCTACGAATGAGCCGGGAATCACTTCACCTTTGTTATCGAACTCGAAGGTGACAGGCACGTAGAAAGAATTGTCTCCGGCAGTTTTCCCGAAAGAGAGGAGTTTGCCGTTGAGCGCTTGCAGTTCGTATACCTTATTATTATAAGGAGTCTGGAAATTGGCGGAGCTGATTGTGCGGAGGTACGGGTAGTACTTTTCCGACACTTCGGCGCGGAGGAACAGACGGCGGTTCTGCGTCACGCTAACCAGTGGTTGTCCGATGGTCACGTAGTCCCCCTCTTTCACCAGTATACTTTTCACATAGCCTGCGATGGGAGCTGTGATATTTTGTCCGATAGCCGAATGGTTCTTCGAAAGGGCCTCGTAGCTGATGCGGGCGTTCTCGTAATTCTGCTCCGCCTGTGCAAACTCCTTGTCGGATACGATTTTGTTTTTGACAAGGGCTTTCATCCGTTCGTACTCTTTTTTCGACACCTCGTAGGCGATGCGGGCACGTTGCACCGGGTCACCGTCGGCTATATTGTTTGAAGAAATGGTGACCAACGGTGTGCCGCTGCCGACGCTCATTCCTTCCGTCACTTTTCCACGAAAAGAAACAACGCCAGCTACGGTAGCTACGGCAACCGATTCGTCCCCCTGAGCAGCAAGTACTTGTCCACTGGTTTTAATGACCTGTTGGAAAGGAGCGGGCTCGATGATACTAGCCTTTACTCCGGCTGCTTCGGCTTTCACTTTCGGAAGGATGATCTCGTCACTATGTGCTTCGGTCGTTTCGAGGTGGCTGCCTGCTGTTTCGTGACTGTGCCCTTCACCGGATTCATCCCCGTGGGCGCTGTGGTCGTGATCTTCTGTGGCATGATTATGTCCTTCCGCCTCATGATCATGCTCGTTGTGTGTATGTGTGACGGTACTATTACAAGAGGCAAGGATAAATAAACCCAGCACTCCGAAAAAAATAAGTTTCTTCATAAATGATATTTCCTACTTAAGTTTTTTGTTTTCTTTTTGTTGTTGCAGATTCATACTGCAAAAATACGGCAAGGTTCTTGCAACTGGCTTGCAAAGATTAGCTACAACGCCTTTGCAACTGACTCGCAAGAGCGTTTTTAAGCGAAAACAGAGTAGGGAGGTGCGCGAAGCGAGGTGGCACGGTAGAAATCCGTGCTATGCAGAGAGTCTCGGAAGACGTAATAGTTCTTTACCCGTTTCTCCTGCGGGCGTAGTAAATGTTCGATAATGACATCGGTGAACAGCGTAGCGATAAATACATAATCCGGACTGCTATAGCTGTGTATGGATGGGATGGACGACTGAAAGCGTGTCAGACACTCGCTGTTGCAACAGGCGTCGCTCTCCGGATGATGATGGTGCTTGGGGCATTGTTGCTCTACGGGCAAGTCCTGCTTCATGCAAATCATTCCGTTAGGGTGGTGATGATGGGCAAGATTAAAGTTTTCGGAGTATCGCTGGGAGTGACGTTTGTCCTCTTTACCGGTATTCTGATGGGACATTTCGGATTTACAGGTGAAATACACATCTTACATTTCATCCGCGAATTTGGTTTGATTTTATTTGTATTCTGCATCGGTCTGCAGGTAGGGCCGTCGTTCTTCTCCTCTTTCAAGAAAGGGGGTATGACGCTGAACATGCTTGCCGTGGGCATTGTGGCACTGAACATAGTGGTCGCACTGGGCATTTATTTCATCGATGGAAATATAGACCTGCCGATGATAGTAGGTATCCTGTACGGTGCCGTAACCAACACTCCCGGTCTGGGTGCGGCTCAGGAAGCGTTGAACCAGCTGAATTATACGGGAGACCCCATCGCATTGGGATATGCCTGCGCCTATCCGCTCGGTGTGGTCGGCATCATCGGCTCTATTATCGCCGTGCGTTATATCTGCCGCATCAACCTGAAAAAAGAAGAGGAGGAACTTAATACGCAAGAAACGGACATGAAGCACATGCCGCATATGCTGCATCTGGAAGTGCGCAATGAGGCTATCGACGGCAAAAAGCTGATTCAGGTGAAAGATTTTCTGGGACGTTCTTTCGTATGCTCGCGCATCCGTCACGAAGGTCACGTCAGCATTCCGAACCAGGATACGGAATTCCACATCGGCGACCAGTTGTTCATCGTATGTTCCGAGGAAGACGCCGAAGCGGTTACCGCCTTTATCGGAAGGGAGATTCAAGTGGACTGGGAGAAGCAGGACACTCCGATGGTCTCACGCCGTATTCTGGTGACCAAATCGGAAATCAACGGAAAGAAACTTGGAAGCATGCACTTCCGCAGTATGTACGGTGTTAACGTGACACGTATCAACCGTTCGGGTATGGACCTGTTTGCCGATCCCAACCTGGTGCTCCAGGTGGGTGACCGTGTAATGGTTGTAGGCCAGCAGGACGCGGTGGAACGTGTGGCCGGTGTACTGGGCAACCAGTTGAAGCGTCTGGATACGCCGAACATCGTTACCATCTTCGTCGGTATCTTCCTCGGTATTCTGTTGGGCAGCCTTCCCATCGCATTCCCGGGCATGCCGACACCGGTGAAATTAGGTCTGGCGGGCGGTCCGCTGGTGGTAGCCATCCTTATCGGACGTTTCGGACATAAGATGCATCTTGTAACGTATACCACCATGAGTGCCAACCTGATGCTGCGCGAAATAGGTATCGTACTTTTCCTTGCCAGCGTAGGCATAGAGGCAGGTGAGCATTTTGTACAGACGGTCGTGGAAGGAAGCGGTCTGGCGTATGTAGGCTACGGTTTCCTGATTACCACCATCCCGTTGCTGATAATCGGTATGATTGCCCGGTTCTATTGCAAGGTCAATTATTTCACGCTGATGGGACTGATTGCCGGCAGTAACACCGACCCACCCGCATTGGCATATTCCAACCAGGCATCGGGCAATGACGCTCCGTCGGTAGGTTACTCTACGGTTTATCCGCTGACGATGTTCCTGCGCATCCTCGCCGGACAGATGATATTGCTGGCAATGATGTAAAATCAGTTCAAGGAGCTTCAGGCTCTTATCAATAAAATCGGGAAGAATTTTACTATAATCTCCGTTAGGATGGCAGTAAAATTCTTCCCGATTTCATTTGCAATGGTCATAGCGTTTATTCGTACAGTTTCAGTTTCTTCCTTACGAACTCTTCTATATAGCCGACCGTTTCGTCAATGCCCAATACGGACGAATCGACGCAAAGATGATAGGTAGCAGCCGCTCCCCAGGTCTTATAGCTGTAATAGTTATAATATTCGGCACGCCGCTTGTCCGCTTTGTTCATCTTCTCTTCCGCCGCACTCTCCGAAATAGAGTGCAGACGGCATAAACGGGCTATACGATCCTCGCGCGAAGCAGAGATGAAGATGTTGACGCAACGCGGGTTATCCCGCAAAATGTAGTCGGCGCAACGCCCTACGAACAAACAGGATTTCTCGGAAGCCAGTTTCCGTATCACATCGCTTTGCACCTTGAACAACGCATCGTTGCTCAAACAGTTGGCAGCCGGCATAGCCCCGTCACTGATAAACGGGAAACGCATTCCGAACAGACCGCCTATAATTCCCTGCGAAGCCTTTTCATCGGCTTTTTCAAAGAATTCACGGCATAATCCGCTTTCTTCGGAAGCAAGGTTAATCAATTCCTTGTCGTAGAAGTCAATACCCAGCCGGGCAGACAGCTTCTCTCCGATTTCCCGTCCGCCACTGCCTAACTGGCGACCTATATTTACTATAAATTTATTGTCCATACTTTATTTAATCTATCTGTTTTGCAGATAGCAAATATAGGTATTCTTCCATTAAATATCAAAATAATGAAAATAAATCCATTTCCTGTGTATCAGGACGGTTACTGTTCACCAAGCAACTGTCTGCCTTAAAACATTCTGCCGCATTCATGATTCAGTTCAGCCGCGATGCCAACCGACGTACCGTACCGTTGACGGAAACTTCGACCTCAACCCCTTTCTCATCATAACCTTTGTTCAGGAATTTTGCTTCAAGTGCCGGGTAAGCGGCAACATCCTTCACCGGATAGATAACCGTTATGTAGCGCACAGCCTCCGCATCATCCTTATTGGCATCGAAAGCTACCGAAGTACGGGCTACGCGCTGACGGTAGGCAGTGGAACGCCAGCCCTCTTCCGCTCTTAAAGACGCGCTTTTTTCCGAAAAATTACGCTAATATCTGCCGAAATACGCTCCCGAAATAATGGCACCTGCAATCCAGCCCTCTTCAAACCCTTGCGCCTTGCCTATTCCCAGGA
>ENA-UEQI01001142-UEQI01001142.1-human-gut-metagenome-genome-assembly--contig:-NODE-1142-length-10006-cov-7.429147_pt1 | contig 10006 bp, 9 predicted proteins | sample MGYA00242946_ERZ507945 | MGnify/ENA primary metagenome ERZ507945 (study PRJEB26167, sample SAMN06115467) | human gut metagenome | host: Homo sapiens | place: China:Guangxi | collected 2016-06-08... | reverse complement strand
GGCTTAATCCTGATTATAATAACTATGATGGCACATTGCTTGGCAGTAAACGGGTTATAGGAGATGCTTTTCGTTTTTATTCATGGCGACGATATCGAATATGGTCTGCGTTTCGATGGAAATATTATGACAATGAACGGAATTGGTGTGTGGCATGATGCATTCGATAATAGAAAGGCATCTTCCATGGAATATTATGATATGAGAAATACATTGATTGCTTGTGCGATTCATCATCCGAAGTTTTCCAGGCTGCGCATGATAAAACGTGTTGCGAGACATCTTATTGGACAAATGCTACACCTTCGCGTGAAAGACCAGGAATTGACAATGAAGGGTGTCGAGGATTTTTGCAAGGGAACTAATTTTTTGAAGGAATTAGACCCGACCAAACTTCATCCGGAAATCATGAAAATGGGGTATGCCATGCAGGATGTTTCCGATGATTTACACAGGTTTGGCGTTGATGTTGAAAAGACAAAGCCGCAGCCTTTGCATTTATATGAGGACGGTGGTTTTGCAAAGAAACATTTGCTGTCTGTGAACGGATGGCTTCTTCCATGCGGACCCGCATCCGGGCAATGTAAGGATAAGGGATGGCAAAATTGTCTGGATTGATATGGGCATGATGGGGAGGCTTTCCGAGCATGACAAAAAGGAACTGAGCAATGCTGTTTACGGCATCGCCATGAACGATATCGGCATGATAGAGGATGCGGTGCTTGCAATTGGTGACTTTAAGGGTGAGCCTGACAGGGCAAAGCTGTACAAGGATATCAAGATAATCATAAATAAATATGGCAGTCTGGATATGGGACAGGTAGATGTCGCAGAGTTTATCCAGGAGCTTTTGGATGTCATGAAGCGAAATCGTATTGTTATGCCACATGGTTTTACAATGCTTGCTAGGGGAATCACTCAGATAGAGGGTGTGCTTGCGGATATTGCACCGGGCATCAATATGGTAGAGATTGCATCTGCAAGGATTAAACAGGAGATGCTTAAGAATTTTGATTTGAAGGGCGAGCTTAAAAAAGCCGGGAAGACAGCCTACAAATCAGCTCACCGCATGGCAGAACTGCCGGAGAGAATGGCGCAGATACTCGAGGAATATCAAAGAGGGCAGACACGCATAAATCTTGACATGCATGCTTCTGATGAGCTTGCGAGGCTTTTACACAGGCTGGTGAGAAATATCGTCATGGGCTTATGGGTTATGGCACTTCTAATCAGCTCAAGCATAGTGTGTACCACAGATATGACACCTAAGATACTTGGCATACCGGCGCTTGGTGTGATGGGATATGTGTTTGCATGCATCATAGTGCTTTATACGATTGTGAAGCATTTCATATCCAGACGATGATAAAAAGCAGGATTCTGAAATTAATCAGAAATCCTGCTTTTTAATTACATTAAATTATTTCGATGATTTTTTACTCTTTGCTTTTTTAGAATCCTCATCAAGATGATATTTGTCCTGATACATGGTGAACTGACCTACAAATGCAGGCTCCTGTCCGGCCTTAAGCTCATTGAGATAATCATGTGTCTCGAATGATGAGTTGTGTGTCTGGATCAGGCATACAGCAATGTTTGAGCAGTGATCCGAAGCTCTCTCACAGTTTGTGATGTAATCTGTGAGGAATACGCCGAGTCTGCTGTCACATTTGCCCTTCTGAAGGCGCTCGATATGATGATTTCTAATCTCCTTGGTGAGATCATCAATAACCTGCTCAAGAGGCTCAACCTTGACTGCCTCTGTCAAATCGTTTTTGCCAAATGCCTCTACAGTGAGAGTGAGAATCTCGCGCAGAGCATTATTGAGTACCGTGAGCTCTTTTCTTGCGTTCTTTGAAAACTCAAGCTTGTTGTCATCAATCTGCTTGGCAAGCTTTGCCATATTTATCGCATGATCTCCGATTCTCTCGAAGTCATTGATTGCATGAAGCATCTTTGAAATCTCGTTGTTGCCGTCCTCAGAAACATCCTTTCCGGATAAGTGAATGAGGAAGGTGTCAAGCTGATCCTCTAAGTAATCAAGTCGCTCCTCCATGACTTCAATATCATCAAACTTTGAATCTGAGTAATTGTCAAAGAGGTCTAAAGCATTCTTGAAGCTGTCTCTTGCAAGCTCAGCCATCTCGTTTGTCTTCTCAAGACATTCTTTGACAGCAAGTCCAGGTGAGAGTAAAAGTCTCTCGTCGAGTACAACCTGTCCGTCTGCGTTGTCAGTTGTGACAAGCTTCTTAGCAATCTTTACAAGAGTGTTGCTAAATGGCAGAAGAATAATAGTGGTAGCGATATTGAAGATTGAGTGGAATACCGCAATCATTACAGGAGTGATGCTGTCATTAAATAATGCCAGATCAACAGCATAACGTGCGATACAGTATACTACAAGTCCTATTGCTGTACCGAACAGATTGAAGCTGATGTGGATGATGGATACTCTCTTGGCGTTTTTGTTTACGCCGATTGACGAAAGCAGTGCAGTCACGCATGTACCGATGTTCTGACCCATGATGATCGGGATAGCCATGCTATATGAGATAGCGCCTGTCATGGCTAAAGCCTGCAGCACACCAACTGATGCGGCAGATGACTGGATGACTCCGGTAAATACAGCACCTACAAGCACTCCGAGGAATGGATTGTTAAAGGTGGTGAGCAGTCCGGTAAATTCAGGCATATCTGCGAGTGGTGATACAGCGCCGCTCATGAGCTGCATACCATACATGAGTACGGCAAAACCTGCCATGATGATTCCAACGTCCTTGCGCTTTTCCTTCTTGCTTCCCATAATCATAATCACACCGATAAGCGCTATGACAGGGGAGAAGTTCTCAGGCTTTAACATCGAGATGAACAGATTGTCACTTTCGATACCTGAAAGACTAAGAATCCATGCGGTGAGAGTGGTTCCGATGTTGGAACCCATGATGACACCGACAGTCTGGGCAAGCTCCATGATGCCGGAGTTTACGAGTCCGACAAGCATAACAGTAAGTGCGGATGAGGATTGGATTGCAATAGTGACTATTGCTCCAAAAAATAAGCTCTTGACAGGGTTTGAGGTTACCTCCTTAAGTATCTTTTGGAGATTGCCTCCTGCGAGCTTCTCAAGACTGCCTGACATAACATGCATTCCGAAAAGGAAAAAGGCAAGTCCACCGCATAACTGCAATATAGAGTAAATGTTCATGTTTACCTCCGTTTGTAAAAATAATTTGTTTTACTATTTGCTCCAGTTATACATATTTAGTTTACACAAAACACATATAACATAACATAATTTTTACATTCTATCAATATAATCTGAAATTTTAATAAAAAAAGTGATATTCACTTTTGAACGCTTTTGAAAACGTTTTAAAATTTATGTATATTTATGTTTTCTTTTGTTTACTTTTGAAGAAAAACGTTGTACAATTACAGTATAATAATTTAAGGTAATTATTCAGAAATTTACATTACAAGGTGGAGGTATATTATGTCAGACGTAAAAAGTGTTATTGAAAGCGGCAGGGCTGTGCTCGGAATAGAGTTCGGTTCTACCAGAATAAAGGCGGTTCTTATCGGGGAGGACCATGCTCCTATAGCCACAGGTGCCCATGATTGGGAAAACATGCTTGTGGACGGCATTTGGACATACAGCCTGGATATGATTTGGGAGGGCATTTCAGACTGCTACAGCAAAATGGCGCAGGATGCAAAGGAAAAGTATGGAGTTACCATCAAAAAGCTTGCGGCAATCGGTATTTCCGGCATGATGCACGGCTATCTGCCTTTTGACAAGGAGGATAATCTGCTTGTGCCATTCCGGACATGGAGAAATACCATCACAGGTGAGGCTGCAGCAGAGCTTACTGAGGTGCTTGGCTTTAATATTCCGCAGAGGTGGAGTATAGCGCATCTGTATCAGGCTATATTAAATAAAGAAGAGCATGTATCAAAGATATCATATTTCACAACATTGGCAGGCTATATTCACTGGCAGCTCACAGGTGAAAAGGTAATGGGTGTCGGTGAGGCATCAGGCATGTTTCCTATCGATTCGAAGACCAGGGATTATGATGCGGCAATGCTTGATAAATTTGCAGCATTAGATAAGGTAAAAGAATATCCGTGGGATATAAGAGACATTCTGCCGAAGGTGCTTACGGCTGGAGAAAAGGCAGGTACGCTGACAGAGGAAGGAGCTAAAAGGCTTGATGTAAGCGGCAATCTGGAGAGCGGTATATTGCTTGCACCGCCTGAGGGAGACGCAGGCACGGGAATGGTCGCAACCAATTCTGTTGCAGTGCGTACCGGAAATGTTTCAGCGGGCACATCTGTATTTGCTATGGTGGTGCTTGAAAAGGCACTTAAGGCAGTTCATGAGGAGCTTGATATGGTCACCACACCATCGGGAGATGCGGTAGCTATGGTGCACTGCAACAACTGTACGTCAGACTTAAATGCATGGGTGGGATTATTCAAGGAATTTTCAGAGCTGTTTGGCATGGATATAGATATGAATGACATATATGGAAAGCTCTACAACAATGCACTTACAGCCGATAAGGACTGTGGCGGCCTTGTAGCCTTTAACCTTTTCTCGGGAGAGCCTGTCATCGGACTCAACGAGGGCAGACCTATGTTTGCCAGAAAGCCGGATGCAAGGATGAATCTTGCAAACTTTATGCGTACACATCTCTATGCAAGTCTTGCAACACTAAAAATCGGCTGTGATATTCTCTTTAAAGAGGAAAAAGTAAAGGTAGACACACTTTACGGTCATGGTGGTCTGTTCAAGACAAAGGGTGTGGGCCAGAGCATACTTGCAGCAGCCATGGATGCCCCGGTTGCGGTCATGGAGACAGCCGGAGAGGGCGGCCCGTGGGGCATGGCAGTGCTCGCAGCTTATATGGTGAATAAAGCAGATGGAGAGCCTTTGGAAAAATATCTTTCAGACAGGGTATTTAATGGCGAAAAGGGCATAGTAATGCAGCCGGACCCTGACGATGTAAAGGGCTTTGATGAGTACATAAATACATATAAGGCGGCAATTGAGGCAGAGCGTGCCATGGTAAAGGCGCTCCCGCTGTAATAGCAGTAAAAAATAATAAGAGAGGAACAAAAAATGCTTGAAGAATTAAAGAAACAGGTTTACGAAGCAAACATGGAGCTCCCAAGAAGAGGGCTCATCACATATACATGGGGCAATGTCAGTGGAATTGACAGGGAAACAGGCTATTTTGTCATCAAGCCAAGTGGAGTGGATTATGATGTGCTCACTCCTGATGATATGGTAGTCATGGATCTTGAAGGAAATAAGATAGAGGGAAAATACAAGCCTTCGTCAGACACTGCAACACACTTAGAGCTTTACAAAAAGTATCCGGATATCGGAGGAATTGTACATACGCACTCACCTGAGGCAGTTGCATGGGCACAAGCCGGCAGGGATATTCCGCTCTACGGCACCACTCACGCAGACTATTTCCTGGGCTCAATTCCATGTGCGAGAAATCTCACCACAGAGGAAATCAACGAAGCCTATGAGAAAAATACAGGCCTTGTCATTATAGAGACCTTTGAGAACAGAAAAATCAATCCTGTATACACACCGGCTGTGCTCTGTCAGAATCACGGACCGTTTGCCTGGGGAAAGGATGCGGCTGAGGCTGTGCACAATGCCGTTGTCCTTGAGGAAGTGGCAAAGATGGCAAGGCTCACGGAGTCAGTAAATCCTGACGTTAAGCCGGCACCGGACAACATTAAGGAGAAGCATTTCTACCGTAAGCATGGGGCTAACGCATACTATGGACAGAACTGATTTGTAGCTGTTATACGGCCCGTAGCATTCATATTATTTTGTGTTTACATAGCACAAAAAATGTGCTAAATTTTTATGTAAAGTACAGTCTCAAATGACTGTAAATAAGACATAAGGTGGTTGATAGAATGGTACTGGCAGTTGAGATAATAGTCTGCTGCTTAATATTTGGCATATACAGAGTAATACGGATAAAGCGGGATCCGGCATATAAGATAAGTAATATGCCCGAGAAACTGCAGAAAAAGGTCATGCATATGCGTGGCTACAGAAATCGGAATATCCGTATCATGACAGACTGGGAGAAGTTTGTAAAGAAGCTTCCGACACTTATATTCTGGACGATAGCGCTTGTCATACTGACATCAATAGCAGGGGCAAAAAGTTTTTCGACGGGCTTTGTGTTTGCGCTTTTGATATGGATGGCAGTCCTATTGTTTCTTGAACTGGTAGTATACTGTGGCTGGTATGCACATACACCGAAGGTGTGGATAAAGGGTACCGAGGATATGGCGAAAAAGACATATACCAATTATGCACATTATATCGGGCTGATACCACAGAGAGCTTTGATGGGAATAGTGGTTGCTATTATAGTGGGTCTTGTGATAGATATGATTCCAAGGCTTGACAACAACAATTATTCGCCGAAATATACAGAGATAGAGGATACCTTAAAGGCAGCCTGTGACAATTACATGATCCCGGGTATGGCTGTTGAGGTGGTAGATGCAGAGGGCGTGCTTTTCTCCGGTACATATGGGGATTGCAAGAGCCTTGACACACCGTTTATCACCGGTTCACTCAGCAAGTCGTTTACTGCGGCATGCATCATGAAGCTGTATGAGGGAGGACATCTGAATATTGACAGCCCGGTAAATCCTTATCTGGATGCAGCTGAGGTATTCAAAAATCCAAAGGATGCGACAAGGATTACAATAAGACAGCTGCTCAATCATACCAGTGGACTTGGCGTGTACCAGCATGTGGGAAATGCAAAGATTGTTGGCAAAAATGGAGAATATACCTATGCGAATGTCAATTATGACATACTTGGTCTTATAGTGGAAAAAGTATCAGGTGTTAGCTACAGCGATTATCTGACAACGACATTTTTTACACCACTTGGCATGACTCACAGCAGCGCAGCCTATGCAAAAGCGAAGGAGGATGGTCTGATTACAGGCCACAACAATTATTTCGGTTTTTCTGTGGAAAGCGATGTGAAGTATCCGCTCAGCGATTCGTGGTCCACTGTACCGGCGGGCTATATTGCATCCAGCGCAAATGATATGGGAAAATATCTGCAGATGTATCTGCGTGGCGGCTATGGAATACTCTCTGACAAGAGCCTTAGCACAATGTTTCGGGCAACAGTTCCTATGGATGAGTCAGGTGAGACAGGCTATGGTATGGGCTGGGTACGTTCGGATAAATATGTCGAGACAGTGTACAATCACACAGGTCTCACGGAAAACTATATCGCAGACATGTATCTGCTTCCGGAGAGCGGCGTGGGTGTTGTATTCCTCGCAAATACCAATGACTATATGGTCACAAACAATCTGATGAACAAGGTAACCTCAAAGGTTGTGATGACGCTTATGGGATATGCAACAGACGAGCTTGACCCAAAGGATTATGTCGATGCGCACCTGTTCTATGACCTTGTTTTTGCAGCATTTATATTGGTTGCGCTGATGGAGATTATCAAGTCGCACAAATGGAGAACAGACAATAGCGGAAACCTGATAGCGAATATTTTTCTGCATCTGTTTTTGCCGGTGGGCATAGTTATTGCGCCTATTGTCGGAGGCATACCATACTGGGTAATAAAGGATTATGTTCCTGATTTGTTTATTGTTTCATGCCTGAGTGTAGTACTTCTTGCAATAGGTGGAATCTTGAAGCTTAAAAACAGGAGAAATTCATAAGATAAAAGCAGAAGAAATAGAAATGCGGCTACTGTAATATGTAGCCGCATAATTTTTTGACCATAGCATCGTGGGAGGAGTCACAGCACACTCCGACAGTACATGAAGAGTATAAGCCGGAGGCTTTGACAAATTCATTGTCATCTGCTGAAAGCCTGATACCACAAGGATATTCCTTACCATCTATTGTCACATATGCAAGCCTGTCCTTATATTTTTCAAGGGCGGCTTTATCCAGATATTTGCTTATATCTTCAAAGCAGACATTTTTGGCGTAATAATCAAAGGTCTTATCATCCATAAAGCATATATCGTATTCGTTAGAAGCAAAGTATGCTGTGAGGACTGCCATGTTCTGATAGTCTAGGCCACTTTTGTCTACATCGACACAGATATTTTTGTTTAAGGCAATTTCATCCTTTGACAAATCATAGCCGTTATCTGTGAGAAAGTCATTGAAAATATCGGCGCCGTTGTCCTCTGTGGTGCTGTTTTCTGCATTTACGCATAATACGCTCAAAACAGTATTTTTCTGCGCAAGCCGACCATGAATAAAGGTTGTGACTGCTATGATTCCGATAATGACAAGAAATATCGGTATTTTGTAATAGTCCCATATATATTGTATTTTCTGACTGAATGTCAGCTCCTTAAAAGGTGTCTTTTGTTCCATGATTTTATCTCCCTCTGATATGATGTGCTGTAGTTTAAAAATATTATAAGGTAATTTATAGAAATTTACCAATAAACATTCTATTAACTGCCTTTTTCTTTTTAGATTATTATGCTATAATGAGCCAAAACACAGATAATACAAAAGGAGAATAATATGAAAGCAAGCCACAGAAAAGATGTTATAATCGCCAGACTGATTTTTGCAGCAATATGTCTTTTTCTTATTGCCCTGATTGCTACAATAGTGATTACCGTTAACTCAAAGGGCGGCAAAAAAAAGGAGCAGGACAAGGTACAACAGAATGCGGTTAGCGAAAGTGAAACTGACAGTGCCGGCGATAGTGATACAGAGATAGGCGCCATATATCTGCCACAGCAGACTACAGAGGGTACAGAAAAAACTTACGTCACCACTACAAGCAGTGTAAACATGAGAGAGAAGCCTGATAAAAACGCAAATATAGTTACTGTTATAGCACAGGATGTGAAGCTTGAGTTTGTATCAGAGGACAATGGATGGACACAGGTTATCTTCCAGGGACAGACAGGCTATGTCAGCTCTGACTACGTCAAGTCAGATATGGCTGACAGCACTACAGACAGCGGCACATCAGGTGCGGCAAATAGCGGGGCTGCCAGTCAGGGTACAGCAGATGGCAGTACAACAGGAGCTGCAGATAGTGCTGCACAGTCACAGTAATAGATACGTGGTGAGGTAATGTATATGACAGGAATTATATGGGCATGTGCTGCAACATTTATTGCAGCATGTGTGCCTATTTTGGCCAAGGTTGGAACTAAAAAGACAGACCCGGCGCTGGCGGGAAGCATTGCCGGGATTGTTTTATGTGCGTCTATATTTTTTTACAGGAAAGATAATATAATGGGAAGCAGCCTGATTGCACTCGGCCAAAGGAGCGTTATATTTATACTTCTGGCAGGGCTTGCAACAGGGCTTTTTGGCATCTGTTTTTTTAAATCCATACATGAGGGCTACACATTTCAGGTTACAGCTATAGTTAAATGCAGCTATATAATCACGCTTGCAGTGGGATTTTTTCTGTTTCATAACACTCCTGACACTTTTGACTATATAGCGATTGCACTCATGATTGCTGGAACGGTTATTTTAAATCTGGATGGAACCGGTATTTTGTTTGCGCTTCTTGCTGCAGTTTGTGCGTCGGCAGCACATATTCTGGTGTCACTTGGCGGGATACAGCCGGATAAGGGCTTTATTGCGTTCTGGTGTGTATTTATAGGAACGCTGGTGCTTATTATATTTACTATTGCGACAGGAGGCATGAAGAAAATCAGATCCATGTCATTTGTTGATGGTATATGCCTGATTCTTGCAGGCATTGCATACCCGTTAGCATATGATTTTTATGGCAGGGCAGTTTCAATGTCCGGCAGCTATGCAGGGTATATTTTTAATTTGACGATTATTGTGATGATGATATGCTCCAGCGTGATACTGAAGGAGAAGGTATCGGGAAAGAAAAGCTGTGACCATATTTTTCCCGGATAATATCCCCAAAAATGCGGATTGCCTATCCATGAACCAATAATGGTA
>ENA-UEQI01001140-UEQI01001140.1-human-gut-metagenome-genome-assembly--contig:-NODE-1140-length-10019-cov-12.703480_pt1 | contig 10019 bp, 6 predicted proteins | sample MGYA00242946_ERZ507945 | MGnify/ENA primary metagenome ERZ507945 (study PRJEB26167, sample SAMN06115467) | human gut metagenome | host: Homo sapiens | place: China:Guangxi | collected 2016-06-08... | reverse complement strand
TATCGCTCTTGGCATAGAGCAGGACGGCATAAGCTTTTTGTCCGTCTCTTCCCGCACGTCCGGCTTCTTGGAAATAGAAAATAGAAGATGAGGGAAGTTTGGGCTTCCCCATTTTCATCTAGTCATTTTAGCAGTTTTTTCTTAATCATGCGGTTGCGGATCAGGATTCGTGTTTTTCTCGTATACCTTGAAATCCGCCAGTAGAATATGTTCATCTTTGATTCCGTTGGTTGGACGGTCATTTTCATCCGTCAGGGTTTTGCCGAAACTACGGTATATGCCGAATTTATTGCGGATACTTATTGCTCCCTTCCTCCATAAATCTATGTCATCAAAGGAACGTTGAACAAGTCTTTTCCCGTCACTGAGTCGGCTTAAAGTGATACTAAACGAGCCATTGTGGGTATAGTGCATTTCAGTTTCTACCTGAATCCATTCATCTTCGAAATCTTCCAATGGGAGATTGTCTATTATAGTACCTTTCGTTGTTTCTTCGGTATCTCCGTTATGAATGATTTGTATACGGCGAATACACCGTTTCCTGGAATCTGGATAGTGCATCAGACTCCATTAGTTTCCTGACAGTTCAGATCAGTAAGGCTGGAGACACCGAAAACTTTACCACTGATACATTTAAGGATCTGAAGGTATCTCTGAGTTCCGTTTCCATCAACGGCGAAGAGGTAGCAGATGCGGTAAAGGACGATAAGATTGTAGATACTGCTTTTTATGAAGGCGGTAATGCTGGTACGACTCGTATCTATCTGAACGGCAGCTGGGCAGGTAATCATGCTGGTGCGCTGGATAACTTCGATACAACTAAGGTAGAGAACGGTATCTCTAAGATTTCCGTTACCTTTACTGTAGAAGGCACCGGCAAGACCACCACAACCACTACCAGCGAGACCACTGCGGAAACCACAGAGACCACCGTTTCTTCCGCAGTTTCTTCTGATGTTTCCAGCGAGACATCTGAATCTGTTGTAACCACTGCATCTGCATCCTCTGCCGAGACTGTGACAACCACAACTGCTCCGGCAATTAAGGACGTAGAGGCAAAGATCACCACCGGCACCCAGAAGGGTAAAGACGGTGATATCCAGGCATATGCAGAATTTGACCCGAACGGCGCAAAGTCTGCAACACTGTATTATACCATAACTTCCAAGGATACCGAGTCCAGCGGTGCTTTCGGCACATACAACGGCGATTGGTTCCAGGAAGAATTTAAGGCAAGCGTTGGCGCAAATGGTGCCTGCACAGCAGATTACACCATCCCGTCCAATGTTGGCAAGACCGTAAAGGCAATGATCTTTTATCCGGATGCAAGTAGCGTCAAGATCGACAAGGTGGTTCTCCACTATGATTCCGCTGTTACCACATCCGCAACAACCACCAGTGTCACCACAACCACTGAGGCAGCAAAGTACACCAAGGTACTGACTCCGAAGGCTGAGGAAGACAAGGGTACTGACGGCAAGGCAAGCAACACCAAGGTTGAGTTCGACCCGATGGGCGCTTACAAGGCAATCGCTTACTACACCGTAAAGACAAACGACACCAACACCAGCGGCGCTTTCGGCACATGGAACGACAGCCTGCCGGAGGGTGAAGAGTGGCAGAGCGAGGAATTCAAGGATCTGGCCGTTCCGGCAAACAAGCAGGTCGTTGTTTCCTACAACATTCCGAAGACTGTCGGCGAAACCGTGCAGTTCATGGTTTATTACCCGAAGTTCGGTGATGTGACCATCGACAAGATCGTTCTGTGCTTTGACGAAGATCCGGATGCAACAACAACCTCCGTTTCTTCCACCACAGAGATCAAGACCACTGCATCCAGCGTGTCCTCTGAGACAGAGACCACTGCATCTGCAACCACCAAGGGAACAGAGTCCAGTGCATCTGAGACAACAAAGGCAACAGAGACCAGCGCAACCTCTGCAACTACCGAGACTGACAAGGCAACAGAGACCAGCGCATCTGCAACCACAAAGGATACAGAATCCAGCGCAACCTCTGCAACCACCAAGACTGACAAGGCAACAGAGACCAGCGCTACCGAAAAGGTAACCACTGTTACAAGCACCACCAAGCAGTCTGCAACCACAACTGCAACAGATGCACCGAAGGGCAAGGGCATTGTCATCGACATCGGCGAGGCTAACGCAGAGCCGGGCGAAGAGGGCGTTGAACTGCCGTTCTATCTGCAGAAGTATATCCCGTCTGAGGGCTTTAGCTTTGCAATTGATGTCCCGATGGTAACTGCAAAGATCCTGAGCATCAACAAGACCGAAGTTTCCAAGGACGGCGTGGATGAATATGTATCCGGTTCTGTCCGCAGAACTTCCAACACCGCAGGCTTTGAGGCATTCGGCGCTGACGAATCCGCAGCTCCGGAAGATCGCTGGATGTACTTCATGTGGACTGTTTCCGCCGGCACTGCAACCATCCCGGATGAAGAAAACGGCGCAAGCAACTTCATGAATATGTACTTCGACATCGCTGACAACGCAGCAGATGTTGCAGCAGAATACGGTCTGGAACTCCAGACAGATGCTGACGGCAATACCTACTACTTCTTCCCGGTCAACTTTGCACAGTACCAGAAGGTAAACTGGGACTTCTCCGGCACAGCAGGCAGCGCATACATCATGCCGAACCAGCAGTTCCTGGACGACAGCAGCAATGACCTGGCTACCACAGACGTTACTTACTACAACGGCGGTTTCCGTGTATACACCGACAAGAAGGATGTCACCACATCTTCTACCGCTGATACAACCACATCCATCACAACCACAAAGACAACCGCAACCGACGAAAAGGATATGCCGATCAATCTGGATATCGATGAGGTTTATGTATATCCGCAGCCGGCTGGCGAAAACCCGGATTATATTGGCATTGAAGAAGAACTGGGCGTAAAGGTTATTGCCAAGGAAGGCGTAGACACCAAGAGCTATGGTATCAGCGGTGCAGTCGCATTCCCGGATGCAACCGCAAAGCTGTTCACCATTCCGGACGGCATGGAGAGCAAATTCGCAGTCAACGACTTCGGCTCCAGCGGCAGACCGAACATGATCGACTTTGCTGCTTATAAGAACGGCACATCCACCATCACCGACGGCAGCGACCGCTGGATCCGCTTCATCGAAGCATTCTCCAACGACGGTCCGCAGGATCCGGCTGAGCTGGATCGTATCTTCCACCTGGTATTCGATGTACCGGATGCAGATACCGTACAGGCAATCGCAGACGAATATGGTCTGACACTTCAGACCGGCGAGTATGACGGCAAGACTGTTCAGTACTACGAGTTCCCGGTAACCTGGGCTCCGGACGGCATTGACCAGATGCCCAGCGGCGGCACCATTGTTGATGTTGAGCGCTTTAAGTATCTGAACGGCGAGGGCGTGACCGGTGAGGACATCTTCGACGACCAGGTTGGTCTGAAGGATGGTGCGATCCGTGTTATCATGAAGGAAGTGGAAGATACCACAACCACAACCACAACTGTAACAACTACCACTACTACAAAGGCATCCACAACCACAACAAAGGCATCTGCTACAACAACCACAAAGGCATCCACAACTTCTACAACAAAGGCATCTGTTACAACAACGACAAAGGAATCCACTACGACAACAAAGGCGTCTGCTACAACAACTACAAAGGCATCTACGACAACAACAGAAGAAGCGACTTCTACAACAACAACCGAAAAGACAACCGTTTCCGAGACTTCCGGAACAACAACTACAAAGGCAACGGAATCCGAGGCTCCGGTAAGCACAACTACTGTAGAATCGACTACCACAGAGAGAGGCACCTTCACCAAGAAGACTACAACTGTGACAACGACTACAGAAGATGCAAACTACACCAAGGGCTCCAGACCGACCGGAACAACCACAACAGAAACCACAACTTCTGCTGAGAATACCACAACTTCCAGCGAGACAACCACAAGCACTGGTTCTTCCAGCGATACTGTTACTTCTACCACAACAACCGAGACTCAGCCTGCCGGCAAGCCGGATGTTAAGGTAAAGGAAGATGCAAACTTCTACCTGTCTGAGGACACTCGTGCATTCGACCCGGCAGATCTGGTAGAGAGCGCAACTCTGGACGGCGAGGACATTCTGAGCCAGCTGACCTTCGAGTACGCTTCTCCGAAGGAAATGTACGATGCACTGACCGGCGATATCGCTTACGTTGCATCTGACCTGGAGATCCGGTACAATGATGAAAAGGTTGGCATAGCTAAGGTTTACATCGGCATCAAGGGCGATACGGACTTGAGCGGTGCTGTAAACTCTACTGATATGTTCTATAGTATGTACTATCAGGCAAGACTGGGTGCCGGCATCAAGGAAGGTGTAACTCTGTTGGAGAACAACACCGATGAGAACCTGGAGAAACTGTCTTACTTCCTGACAGATATCGACACTGAGAGCAAGGAAGGCAAGAATGTTGGCGACAAGATGATCAACTCTACTGACCTGTTCTATCAGATGTACTACATCGCTCTGAAGGGCGCAGGCTATAAGGATACAACCTGGACTGAAGTTTGTCCGGATCTGAAGAACCTGCAGGGTTCCTGCTGGTATGAGGCAAAGTAAGCCAAACCAAAACAGAACGTGAAAACGTTTTTGACAGCCTGGATATGACATCATAAGAAAACCCGATGCGGGAGCAATCCCGTGTCGGGTTTTTGTTTTCAAGCGGAGGGTTGTATCTGTTTTGTTTTTTGGCGGTGATACTTTCCTTTTTTCAAATTCTGTTTTGTTGTGTAAAAAATCGCAAACAAAGCTTGCAAATTTGAGGAAAATCGGCTATACTGAATAGTGGAGTATTGTATGAGCGTGTTCTGCATCCGGCGGATTTTCCGGGAGGACAGAACAGGCTCCGGGAACAGCAGTTCGGGACGGTGCAGAAATGCAGCGCCGGACTGCCGTAGAAAGGGGCATGACATTGAAAGCGATTGACGAAGCACGCCGGCTGCTTAGCTCTGAGGCGTTTACAGAAACCGCAGTGCTGCTGAGCGGCGGCACAGACCTGGCAGAGGCATATCGGACACGTCTGCTGCGTGCCATTGATACATTTACACAGCATTTCGGCAGCGACCGGGAGATCGCCGTTTTTTCTGCGCCGGGACGGACAGAACTGGGCGGCAACCACACCGACCACCAGCGTGGTCATGTGCTGGCGGCAAGCATCAACCTGGATGTGATCGCCGTTGTGGCACGCCGCACCGACCGGACCATCTGCGTGAAGTCCGAGGGCTTTCCGGCAGATGTGATCTCTCTGGATGAGCTGGAGCCGGTGACAGACCAGAAACCCACCGCAGCCGAGCTTATCCGTGGTGCAGCTGCCTGGTTTCAGCAGTACGGATGTCCGTTGGATACCGGCTTTGATGCGTATACCACATCCCAGGTCATGCCAGGTTCGGGGCTGTCCTCTTCTGCGGCATTTGAGGTGCTGCTGGGGAATATCTGCAACGCCCTGTACGCCGACAACCGGTTCACTCCGGTGGAGATGGCGCAGATGGGACAGTATGCGGAAAACGTCTATTTCCATAAGCCCTGCGGTCTGATGGATCAGATGGCGTCGTCTGTGGGCGGCGCAGTTGCCATCGACTTTGCGAATCCGGTAAAGCCGGTGGTGCATCCGGTGAAGTTCGACTTTTCTTCCACCGGTTATGCGCTGTGCATCGTGGACACCGGCGGGAATCACGCAGACCTCACAGAGGAATATGCGGCGATCCCCAGGGAAATGGGCGCTGTGGCGAAGTATTTCGGCAAGGATGTGCTTTCTGAGGTGAAGTCGGAACAAGTGCTGCGTTCGATTCCCGAACTGCGAAAGGCGTGCGGCGACCGTGCGGTGCTGCGTGCCATGCACTTCTACCGGGAGGACGGCAGAGCCCAGGGCGAATCGGATGCCCTGGAGCGTGGGGACTTCGAGGCGTTCCTGCACCTGGTGCAGAACTCCGGCGAATCCTCCTACTGCCTGCTGCAAAATGTTTACCCGTCCTCTGTGCCTGCGGAACAGCCGGTCTCCATCGCCATTGCAGTTGGCTCGGCAGTGCTGGGCGGACGTGGCGCCATCCGGGTACACGGCGGCGGTTTCGGCGGAACAGTGCAGGCATTTGTACCGTCTGTGCTGCTGTCCCAGTTCCGGGACGGCATGGAGGCTGTGCTGGGCGAGGGCTGCTGCCACGTGCTGCAGATTCGCCCCATCGGCGGCATGACAATTTTGATCTGACGAAGATAGAATTTGACAGAATTCGAAAGGAAGCGTAAGAAAACATGGGAAAAATTCTGGTCACAGGCGGTACGGGCTTTATTGGCAGCCATACCTGTGTGGCACTGACCAACGCCGGCTATCCGGTGGTGGTCATGGACAATCTGAGCAATTCAAAGGTCGAGGCAATCGCTCGCATCGAGATGATTACCGGAAAACACGTGCGGTTTTACCGGACGGATATGCGGGACGAGGCAGACCTGGAACAGATCTTTGAGGACAACAAGATCGACGCCGTGATACACTTCGCCGGAATGAAGGCAGTGGGCGAATCGGTGGAAAAGCCGCTGGAATACTACGAGAACAACGTGAGCGGCACACTGACGCTGCTGCGTGTGATGCGGAAGTACGGCTGCCGCACCATGATCTTTTCCTCCAGCGCCACGGTCTACGGCAGTCAGAATCCGGTGCCGTACCGGGAGGAGATGCCCACCTCTGCGACCAATCCCTATGGCTATACCAAGGTGATGATCGAACAGATCCTGCGGGATGTCTGTGCGGCTGACCCCAACTTCACGGCGGTGGCGCTGCGGTATTTCAACCCCATCGGCGCACACATGAGCGGTCTGCTGGGCGAGAACCCCAACGGCATCCCCAACAACCTGGTGCCGTATGTGGCACAGGTGGCATCCGGCAAGCTGGATCATGTCCAGGTCTACGGCGACGATTACGACACCCCGGACGGCACAGGTGTCCGGGATTACATCCACGTTATGGATCTGGCAGTGGGTCACGTGGCTGCGCTGGCATACGGTGCAAACCATCACGGATTTGAGGCAGTGAACCTGGGGACAGGTCACGGCAGCAGCGTGCTGGAAGTGATACACGCCTATGAGAAAGCCTGCGGCAGAAAGATTCCCGTGGAGATCACCGACCGCCGTGCCGGAGACGTTGCCGTTTCTTATGCGGATGTCTCCAAGGCGAAGGAACTGCTGGGCTGGGAGGCATCGGCAGACCTGCAGCAGATGTGCAGTGACAGCTGGCGCTTTACGCTGCAAAATCCAAACGGCTTATAATCGCTTGTGTCGGGAATCTGCGGAAACAGGTTCCCACAGAAAGGAATACATATGACAGGAAGATTTGGAAATGCGATCGACAATTTTCTGATTATCATGGTCGCAGTTGCCATTGTGCTGCTGCTGGTGGTGATGCTGGGTTCCCGGCAGAGTCCGTTCCGGCAGAAACTCAGCAAGCTCCTGGTGCAGAATCCCAATGCCGCAGACCGGCGGCAGCCGCTGGAATTCAACCGGGAATATTATATCACAGGAGAGAGACCTATGCGTAAACCAAATCGTGGAAAGAATCCGCCACGCACCGTGATCGCTGTGCTGGTGCAGAAGGTGGACGAACGCCGCCGCACCATGGATCCCAGCGGCACGATGAAGTTGTATAACGAGTACTACGAGCTGATCTTCAAGACGAGAAAGGGTGATGTCCTGCACATCGTGACCAGCAAGAAGGCGTACATCGAGACACCGTTCCACCAGCAGGGACAGCTGACGTTCCAGGGCGACCGTCTGATCCGGTTCCAGTATCCGGGCGGCGAGGTCAACGAGGATCAGGACGCTTTCACCAGCGCTATGCCGGCAGCACGCCGGGCGTAACAGGTACGCAGTACGTTGAGACAAAAGAAAAGGCATACCGTTTCCGAGCGAGACGGTATGCCTTTTGTGCGTTATGGAATTTTTACGGAATAATCATCACCGGTGTGTTGATGGTTACTTCGTCGTAGATCTTTTTGGCAACGTCCAGCGGCAGGTTGATGCAGCCGTGGGAGCCGTTGTTGATGTAGATGTCACCGCCGTATGCGCTGCGGTTCAGGTCGTGCAGACCAATGCCGGTATAGGTGACAGGCATCCAGTAGTTGACCCAGGTCTCATAGCCCTGTACGGCGTAGGTACCCAGCTTTCGGGGCGATTCTCTGGACCATACCTTGTATGCGCCCGGCGGTGTGGCACGTTCCGGATCGGATTCCTTACCGGTTACCACGTCGGACTCCAGGAAGAGTTCGCCGTTCACATAATACCACAGATGCTGGTGGCAGATGTCTACTTCAATGTAGGTGTTTCCGGTGTATTTCACGCCGGCGTTGGAGTTCATGCGGAATCCTTCTACCTTATAGACCGGTTCGATGGTGACCGCATCGCCTGCCTTGATGTAATCCACCAGCTTTTCCACCGTGGCAGTCACGTTGGTTTTCCAGCCGTAGATGCCGTCCACGCCGATGGGCAGGGTAATTTCGCCGTCCTCGGTTGCCTTGAACTTGAAGTTGTAGCCGGTCACCAGGGTGTCGTACTTGTCGGCGATATTTTCCTGTACCCAGGCAGTCGCCTTGTCCGTGTCTACGGTGATGTCGCCGCCGTCCGTGGTGATCCAGTCCATGATGGTGGCGTGATCCAGCTTTTCCGTGCCGACCGGATCGAAGATCTCTTCCCGGTCTGTCATGTCATAGGTAATTTCCACGGCGCCGATCTTGTTGTACAGCTCCAGAGTGGGTTTCAGACTCTCTGCGGTGACGGCTGCCTTTTTGTAGCAGTCGCTTTCCGCCATGTTGATGGTGTTGTTGCCCTCACGCATCTGCGCAATCGTGTAGTCGGACAATTTCTGGGTGTCCACCATGTTGCCGTCATCTTCCGGCTGGATGGTGAAAGAGCCGTCTTCGTTCTGGACAACCTTTGCGTCCGTAGGCGGCACATTGCCCCAGTCGTAGGCAGCAATCAGGCTGACCAGTGCGTCCTCGGAATAGGAGTCCTGGACTTTTACGGTGTACTCCGTCTTGGAGAATAGCTTTTTGAACCATGCGGCGTGGCTTTCGTCCGCCGGCGCTGCCAGGGCGTTGTCCGGCAGGGTGACGGTGCAGCCAAAGGAAGAACCCTTGAAGGTGATGGGGTCGCCGCTCTTCGGGATGAAGGTCAGCCCCATGTCCTGGGCTGTGCTGAGGACAGCATTCTGGGCATCTTCAACGTTCATGCCGCCGATGTCCACGCCGTTCACATAGGTTTTCGGCAGGAACTTTCCGTGATAGATCGCCAGCCCGGCAATGTAGCTCAGCAGCAGGACTGCCAGCACTGCGATGCCGGCAATGACGGCGATACGGCCGCCGTGACGCTCTTCCCGGACTTCTTCATAGTGCCGGGGCGGAACAGGGCGGGGGCGCTCTGCCACAGCCACATTGCTCTGCCGGGGCTGCTGCCGCCGCTGGGGAATTTCACGGGATTCGTTGTTCCGGGGCTGTCCGGAGCGGCTGGGTGGCGTCTGGGGTTCGCTGCGGTGTGAGGAAGAAACGGCATCCCGGATCTGCCGGGCTTTTTCGGAGCGGCTGCGCTCTGCGGCGGAATTGCCGGATGCGCTGCGGTACGCCTGTCCGGAAAAGCGCTGGGAAGTGCTTTTCGGCGTTTCGGGATGAAACTCGGATGCCTCTTTTGCCGCCAGGGATGCCTTGATCTTTTCCCGCATCTCGTCCTTGGTGAGATGCCTGGGGTCGTTCCCGGTGCCGCCGTGGGAATTCTGGTCTCTGTTGTTCACTGTTATCTGTCCTTTCTTCCATTTTACGAGGGCTGCCCCCGAAGAGCAGCGATCCCCGAACTTTGCCGGATAAATCTCGTTCCATGCAGCATTGATGAACGTCTTTGGATACCGGCAAATTCCTGGTAGTAGAGCAGGCAGCTGTCATCAGCAACAATACCGATAATAGAAGCAGGTTTATGTTATGT
>ENA-UEQI01001091-UEQI01001091.1-human-gut-metagenome-genome-assembly--contig:-NODE-1091-length-10244-cov-81.017704_pt1 | contig 10244 bp, 4 predicted proteins | sample MGYA00242946_ERZ507945 | MGnify/ENA primary metagenome ERZ507945 (study PRJEB26167, sample SAMN06115467) | human gut metagenome | host: Homo sapiens | place: China:Guangxi | collected 2016-06-08... | reverse complement strand
GAGGCTGGCGCCATTGATGCAGACGGTGTAGAAGTTGTAAGTGCAGAGGAAGAAGCACCGGCAGAAAATATCAGCGACATCATGAATAGCCTGCAGGAAGAGGATGATACACCACTTCCGGAGATCGGCGACGATGAAGAAGACGAAGAGGAAGAAGCAGAGGAGCCTGCAAAGGAAGAGGAAGAACTGGAAAGTATCCTTCCAGCTGGCATGCAGGTAAAGGAAGAAGAAACACCGGTAGAGGAGAAGGTGGCAGAACCGACAGAGGCTGTCAAGGAGACACCAGCACCTGTCGAGGAAGCACCGGCACCAGAGCCAGTGATGGAAAAGCAGGAAGCACCAGAACCGGAACCAGTAGCAGAAAAACCAGAGGTTCCCCCAGCTGCAGAGCAGATCCTGTCACAGGTGAAGCCAGAGGGGGCAACAAATGGTGGCGAGAAGCTGCAGTTAAAGACAAACAAGAAGGAATCCGATATCAACCTGATCAAGGATCGGATCAAGGAGCTGGTTGGAGAAGTTCCATCTGCAAAGCCGACAGCACAGCCAACCAAGAATATCCAGACATTGGAAGATCTGGATCATTTCTTAGACAAGCCACCTGTGGTTAAGCGGAATGTGGTAAAGGTAAACCGTGCGGCAATCATCCAGCAGACAGAGGCTGAGATGGAGGCAGCTGAGGCAGAAGCAGCAGCTGAGACAGCAGAGTCTGCTGAACCGGAAACAACCGTACAAAACGAAGAACCGACAAGCGGACAGACAGAAAACATCAAGGTGCCTGTAATCGAGGATATCTACGATGACATGAACATTGAGAAGAAAAAGGACGATGAAAAGGACAAGAAGCCAAAGAGTACATCTATTTTGAATAAATCTGTAACAGAGCTTGTAAAAGATGCCGTTGGTGCTGTGAGTGCAGCGACTGTAGCAGCCAATTCGCCGAAAGCATTGCCATATCTGATCCGTGTAAGTACGGAAGAGCGTATCATGCTGAACAAGGCGATCTTCAAGATCGGAAAGGCAACCAGAGGTGTGGACTATACCGTTGGCGGAAACGGAGCGATCAGCCGTCAGCATGCATTTATCATTCAAAAAGATGGGGTATGTTATATCAAAGATAACAAGTCTACGAATCATACATATGTGAATGGAAAGCGTGTAGAGGATGGGGTAGAAGAAATTCTGACACATGATTCTCTCGTAAGACTTGCAGATGAAGAGTTTACATTTAAGATTCGCTAATTAGGATGATCATATCATGAGGAGGTAGCAAATGAAGGGGTTAGAGTTGAATGTAACAAAACAAAACGGAATGACATTGGTGGAGTATCAGCTTGGAGCAGCAGATGTCTATGACGACAGAGTGTCAGACAAGGTTGCACAGCTCGGAAATATTATTCCGTTCCAGTACAAGGACGAGGATGGAAAGAGAAGTATTGTCTCTTATGTGCATCATGACACTTCTCTGGAAGTGATGCTGCGTCAGACATTGAAGAAGGCAGATGTACTTGCAATCCTGAAGGGACTGTTGTGTGCATTTGAGATTGGTGCAGCAGGTGTGCAGATCTGTTATCTGGTACGCGATCTGAATTATATCTATGTAGATCCTGAGAGCAAGGCAGTAAAGTGCATTATGGTTCCTGTAAAGCAGGATCCGTTGGGACAGTCTGATATCCCGGATTTCTTCCGAAATATTGTGTCACATATGCGCTTTGATGAAGCAGACAAGGATGATTATGTAGCAAGAATCCTGACCTTGATCAATACGGATCATTATTCCAATATGAAATTAAAAGGACTTGTAGATGCGGAGATGGAGAAACTTGGTCTCTTCTATACAAGAGACGAGGGACTTAAGAAGGAAGCAGATACAACCGCAGCTCCGGAAGTACAGAACCAGAATGTAAAAGTAAATCGTGTCGGCGTGATGAACAACATGCGTCCACAGGGTATGCCAGCGATGGGACAGCCAATGGGACAGCCGGTACCACCGATGGGCAGACAGCCGATGGGGCAGCCAGTACCACCGATGGGCAGACAGCCAATGGGGCAGCCAGTACCACCGATGGGCGGACAGCCAATGATGGGACAGCCGGTACCACCGATGAACGGACAGCCAATGGGACAGCCGGTACCACCGATGGGCGGACAGCCAATGGGACAGCCAGTACCACCGATGGGCGGACAGCCAATGGGGCAGCCAGTACCACCGATGGGGCAGATGCCGAAGCCAGAAATGCCAAAACCACAGGCACCAGCACCGGAGGCACCAAAGCCAGAGATGCCGAAACCAGAAATGCCGAAACCGGAAATGCCAAAGCCAGAGATGCCGAAACCAGAAATGCCAAAGCCACAGGCACCAGCACCGGAGGCACCGAAGCCAGAGATACCAAAACCGGAAATGCCAAAGCCACAGATGCCACCAATGGGACAGCGTCCAGCGATGGGCGGACAGCCGATGATGGGGCAGACAGTACCACCGATGGGTGGACAGCGTCCTCCGATGGGACAACCAATGATGGGGCAGCCGATGATGGGACAGATGCCAAGACCACAGGCGCCACAGATGCAGAACGGCAACCTGATGGGACAGCTTGGCGGTGCACGCCCGATTCCACACTTTGTGCGTAAATCAACTGGTGAGATCATCAATATTACAAAACCAGAATTTATCATCGGTAAGTCAAAGACGAAAGCCGATTATGCAATAGAGAACAACAGCGCAATCAGCCGGGAGCATTGTATTGTAATCCAGCGCGATGGCGTGAACTATATTAAGGATAACAATTCTACAAACCATACCTATGTAAACGGGGTAGAGTTGCAGCCGGGTAAGGAAGTGCTTCTGAAGCATAAGACAGAAGTTCGATTGGGAGATGAGGAATTCACATTCCTTCTGAGAAAAGGAGAGTAATATGGAGTACATTGCAACATATCACACCGATGTAGGTACAAGAAAAGAAACGAATCAGGACTCTCTTGCAATCAAGGTTGTGAACACAAAAGAGGGAAATGTTGCATTTGCAATCGTGTGTGATGGCATGGGAGGACTCGCAAAAGGCGAGGTTGCCAGCAAAGAGGTAATCGAAGCATTTTGTACATGGTTTGATGACACGCTGGTGGATGAAATCCAAAATGGAACATTCACAGAGCAGAATCTTGTATCACAGTGGGATGATATTATCCAAACTCAGAATCGCCGGCTTGGCGCATATGGAGAGGAAAATCATTTGCAGCTTGGTACGACGGTATCTGCAATCCTGTTGTACAAGGATCAGTATTATATTGTGCATGTGGGCGACAGCCGCGTGTATGAGCTTACAAAGACAGCGAAGCAGCTGACAAACGACCAGACATTTATCGCAAGAGAACTGGCAGCGGGACGTATGACACCGGAACAGGCAAAAATCGATCCGAGACGAAGCGTACTGTTGCAGTGTGTCGGCGCATCGCCGGTTGTTGAGCCGGAATTTACAAAGGGAACTGCAACAAGAAATGCAGTTTATATGCTCTGCTCAGACGGATTCCGTCATGTGATCACACCGGAGGAAATCATCGAGAAGATCGGACCGGGTGAGGCGACGGACGAGGAAAAAATGAAATATGGAGCAATATATCTGACAGAGTTAGTAAAGAACCGTGGGGAACGTGATAATATCACAGTAGCAATGGTTCGCACGATTTGATTTAGAGAGGGTTTGCCATGACGAAGGAAGGAACCGTACTAGACGGAAAATATGAAATTTTGGCAGAAGTTGGTCGAGGTGGTATGTCCATCGTGTACCTTGCCCGTGATAAGCGTTTGAACAAGCAGTGGGCGGTCAAGGAGATCAAGAATGATGGAAAGAAATCCGCAAAGACGTTGCTTAAGGGATTGGAACGAGAAGCGAATATTCTGAAGAACGTAGATCATCCGGTGTTGCCGCGAATCGTAGATATCATCAATCAGGATGGAACGATCTACGTTGTTATGGATTATATCGAGGGTGATACGATTCAGGATCGATTGAAGAAGGAAGGCGCACAGCCACAGGAGTTGGTGGTAGAGTGGGGCTTGCAGCTTGCAAGTGCATTGAATTATCTGCACAACATGAATCCACCGATTATCTACCGGGATATGAAGCCTTCGAATGTCATGATCAAGCCGGAGGGCGGCGTAAAGCTGATCGACTTCGGTACAGCAAAAGAGTACGAGATAGAGAACAATGCAGATACAACCGCACTTGGTACGCGAGGCTATGCGGCACCGGAACAGTTCGGTGATTCCAAGGGACGTGGTATCTATAATACAGATGCAAGAACAGATATCTATAATCTGGGCGCAACCCTGTACCATATCGTAACAGGAAAGAACCCATGTGAGCCACCGTATGAGATCAAGCCGATCCGCGAGTGGAATCCGATGTTGTCCTCTGGATTGGAGAAGATCATCTTAAAATGTACACAGGCAGATCCGAACGACCGTTATCAGAACTGTACGGAGCTGATGTATGCATTGGAGCATTACGATGAGCTTGACGACAGCTACCGGAAGAAGAACAAGAAGAAGCTCGGGCTTTTTGCAGCAACCGTGGCATTGGCAGTTGTATCCGGTATCACAGCCGGAATCGGATATTCCGGTATGCAGCGGATCAAGCTGAACAACTACAACCAGTATATCGAAAATGGTATGAACTACTGCCGGGAAGAGAATTACGAAGCCGGAACGGCAGAATTCAAGAAAGCAATCGAACTGGACGGCTCGGAGGAAAAAGCTTACGAACAGTACATACAGGCATACATTGATGCTACGAACAAGGCGGAGGAAGCCGGAACGGAATCTACGCTGAATCTGGATGATGCGTTGACGTTGGTTTCCAATCGAATCAGCAGTAAACATGGTGGTGTTGAGAAAAACAGCGCAGTGCTTTACAAGCTGGCACTTACTTATTTTGAGGAAGAGCGTTCTTACAGTCAGGCAGCCAAATATTTCGGCATGATTGACGAGAAGGACGAGGAATATGGAAAGCTTGCAGGCTTTTACAAATCCATTTCCGAGCTGCGATCTGACAGTACGTCGGATGCATCAGAGCTGATGCAGGCGGTAAATGATTTCGCAACCTACAACGAGAACAACTTTACGAACCAGGAAGCAACGAAGTTCGTAAACTATCGTATTATCGGCGAGATTTACAGTACAAACGTCAGCAAGGATGCGGAGACAAGCATCGCAGAACAGGCAAGTACGGTGATGGAACAGGCGGTTGCAGATCTGGACGAGTACACAGGCAATGATCTGGACGAAGAAGCAGTTATGGATATGAATTATCGTTACGACGATAACCTGATCATGATCTATGAGCAGCTTGCCAAGGAAAATGCAGATAATGAAACAGTTGCCAATGGATATTATTCGATGGCAATCAGTTATTGTGAAGACTATATTGGAATCCTGAAGATGAAGGTAGACAGCGATCCGGGCATTTCGCTGGGTGGTTCCTCTGTCAACGCGTATAACCAGTCTTATTACAATAAGATGATGACGGAAGCACGTTGTTATGACGCACAGGGCAAGACAGATGATGCACTCAAGATATACGAAGCCGCAGAAAAGGTATTCGGTACAAAGAACGAGTGGAGCGACAACGTATATGCAGAGCATCTGGATTATCTGTATCGTCTGTGTGAGGCACAGGAGCAGGATCCGAAGCTTTGGACGACGAAGATTCCAGATCTGACAAAGAAGCTGATTCAGGTATTTGATGATGGTGGTAACGTGCTTGGCATCGACAGCAATAAAACATGGTACAAACGAAAAGATACGTTGCAGATGTTGAAGGACGGTAGCTATGATATCAGCGAAGAAGAAGCGACGCAGGCACCGGATGCAAATTCCGATGATTCGCAGTCAGCAGAGATGGGAGAGTGATCAGCATGCAAAACGTATATGAGATATGTTTCTATGGCGGCCTGGTACTGGCGATTCTCCTTCTGATTGCGGCGATCGTGTTATTCATTGTATTGAAGATACCGAAGGTAATTGGAGAATTGACCGGAAGTGCTGCGAAAAAGGCAATGAAAGAAATGCAGGATGGTACAGCGAGTCCGGGCAGCGTAGCGAAGAAAGAACAGGAAAAATACTACAACATGGGAAGTGGAAAGATCACTGCGAAAGAAGCGGTTTCTACGCGGGAGGATCGTAAGGCTAATGGTAACGATTCCACCGAACTGTTGGAGAAATCAAAGGAGAAAGAAAAGAAGTTTGAAGAGACCGACATCCTTCGTCCGGGCATCAATGATTATGATACACCGGATGATGGCGAGACAGAAGTACTCGGTTCAGGTGCGGATGATGAGGCAACAGATGTGCTTCGGGATACATCGGCAGGAGATGACGGAGCAACGGATGTACTTCGAAACGACGAAGGAGATGACGGAGCAACGGATGTACTTCGAAATGACGAAGGCGATGACGGGGCAACGGATGTACTTCGGAATGACGAAGGAGATGACGGAGCAACCGATGTACTTCGGGGAGACGATGCAGACGATGAGGATGCAACCGACGTTCTGCGGATGGACGATGATGACAGTGATGCAACCGATGTATTGCGTGCCGACGATGACGACAGTGATGCAACTGATGTTTTACGTGCAGATGATGACGAGGAAGGTACAAGCGTGCTGACAACCGGAACATTAGCGAAGAAGGTAAAAGTAATTTACAATATAGTAGTTGTTCATTCAGATGAAAGTATAGAGTCGGGTAGGTGAAAAAAGGATGAAAAGAAAAGAAACAAAATCAAACAATTCAAAACACCCGGTAAAGAAGCTCATAGCATTATGGGTTGTCTTTGCTCTGCTGATTGTACCATTTGCAAACCATGTCGGTGATAAGAATGGCGCGAAAGCAGAAGGGGGAAGTACAACTGGAGTAAAAACTGGCAATCTACAGATTGTGTCGGAAGAACCGAATGGGTTGAGTATTGAAGTGGATGATACTGGTGTAGTGGTTCCGCATACTGGTGAGACATATGAGAAAAGCGTAACTTTGATCAAGGATGCGCAGAAGGTAGGTAAGTTACAATTACCAGAATGCAAGACAGATGGTGGTGATGCGGTTGCGTTAGGTGCCGGATTTATGACCTTGGATAAGCAAATACAGTCAACACTTTCTGCTGGCGAAAATTTATTTCCTTTAACAGAAAATGTTGAGAATGATTTAGCAGCTAATGCAATTACTGAAGATCGAAAAATTGCAATTTATGCAAGAATAGACAGTGCGGCAGATTGGCAATTACAGTATGTTCTTACTGTTAATTTTGTGGATTCTGCATTTACAACAGGTGCCGGACTGTATGCTGGAAGCATAAGTCTGACATCGGATTCATATGTCAGTGAAGCAACATTAAAGGCTCCAACCACAGTAGCTTCTATTGAGGGCGCGACAGTAAAATATTATGTAAAAATTGGATCAGCAGCAGATGAGTCTGAAAAAAAGGATATAAACAGTTATACATTTATTGGAGATACAATCAGTACTACTGAGAACAACCGTGGAAAACAGGTTTATGCATATGCGGCGCTGGTATCCAATGAGACACCTGCACAAGTGTTGGAGTACATCGAACTTGGCTCGACTCATATGAGTAACGATACACAAGCACCAAATATTAGCTGTGAGGCTTCGGCTGTATCTTATCTGGATGAAGAGACTTCTGCTTATGCAACGATACAGAATAGGTTTATAGATGAAAATAGTGTTTATTATGGCGTGGGCGACAAATACAAGTATGCAGTTACCGTTGAAGATCCAACAAAGGATGGCGAAGATACATCTGGAATTAAGAATGTAACAGCTACATTAAATGGTACATCTTTGACCGTGACATCTCCAGCTTCTGGTTCAAATGTATATACAATCGAACTTACAAAGGAGCAGGCAACCGGAGATGTTGTAACTGTAACTGCAGTTGACAACAAGGGAAATTCTAAAGATTATAAGTGTCCAATCAAGATCCAGCAGGCGACAGAGGGAACAAAGGTAACCGGTGTTACATTTGTAGATGATGATAGCTGGGATGGTTTAACAGAGGGCAAGATACTTTCACACTTGGCTGCAAAGAAGCAGATTAAGGTAACATTAGATTCAAATAAGAAAATTACAAATGTTAAACTTTCTGATGGTACGAAAGAATTTAATGCAGACGAGGTCGTATGTTCGGAACCTAGTACAACACGTGTATACACAGTTACAGCGAATATTTCAATTCCAACAGATTTGGAAGTTTCAGAGCTGTTAAATGCATTAGAGGTAAAGGCATATGCTGGTGATTCGGAGATTACGATTACCGGCACAAAGCAGATTAAGAATATTTCATACGACGCAAAAGCACCAGTGATCAGTAATCCAAAACTTGAAAAAAGTATAGATAACGGAACAACATGGGTAGAGGTTGGTTCTGCAGCTGGAGATTTAGATAGTATCGTGACAGAACTAAATACGATTTACCGGTATGTGGTTACTGTTGCAGATGCAACTGGAGAAAGTGGTGTACAGGATGTGTATGTAACACCAACGGACAAGTTTACTTATACTACGGGAAATACATATGTATATAATATTCCATCTGATCAGTTGAAGGTAGATATCTCATATTTCGTTGCGGTTACAGCATCGGATGTAGCCGGAAATGTATCAGATTCTCTGACACTTCGTGGAGTTACAAAGATTGATGATACCCTGCGCGTAGATAACTGTGTGATTATAGATGCAGCTGGAAACGATGTAACAAGCGATGTTCTAGCAGGAAAGAATACAAATGAAAAATATCAGCTGGAAGTGACAGCAAGCTCTGCATATGTCATTCAGAAGTTTGAACTGATTGCAGGCGGTACGAATGACCAGACAAAGGATGTAGCTGCCTCTGCAAATCAACAAGATACAAACAGTCATCGTTACAGCACAACGGTGAAATTTGAATTGCCTGCTAAGACGAATATAAATGCACAGCTGGATAGTATGTATCTGAATGTGATAGATGGAAATGCACAGAAGATTCGTTACCCACAGGATGCATCTAAAACGCTTGGTACAATTTTATATGACCGTACCAATCCAACTGTATCGGTGAATGTGGCAAACGACAGCACATGGTATAAGGAATATACAATCAACTATACGATTACTTCTGGTGATAATGGCGTGGAATCACCACTTGCAAATGCCGGTTATTCTCTGGCAGGAAGCAAGGCAAATGTAACAGACAAGGAAATCGCATTGAATGGAACACAGACTTCTGTGAACGGAACGATTGCGATTCCGGAGTCAGCAGGAATTACAGGTACATCTCTTGTGTTTAATGCACAGGATGCAAGTGAGAACCTGCTTCCAAACAATCTGTATAAGATCAAGGTCGATAAGACAAATCCTAAGGCTGAATTGACAGTCAATGGAAAGACAAACATTACACAGCCATTGGATGGCGAGGTACTGATCAAGACAACGGTATCGGATAATCTGACAATCAATCAGGCGACGATCACAGTGAAGGGACCAGACACCGATGTGACAACAAATCTGAGTGGAGCAAAGGAACTGGTAAATGTCAGCCAGGAAAACAGCTTCACATTGAATAACCTGATCGGCAAGAAAGCCGCGGATGGTGACTACACCGTGACAGTCAATGTGTCAGACAAGGCAGGAAACATTGATTCCAAGACGATGAAGTTCCGCGTGGATAACACAATCCCGGTTGTCACAGCAAAGATTTCCGGGGGTACAACTGCTGGCAAGCAGCCAGGAAAGAACTTCGATGGAACCGTTTGCGATTACTTCTATCGTTCTAATGTAACGGTAGAGCTTACTTATGAGGATGAGAATATCTCAGCTTCCGGAGTAAGAGTAACAGATAATAACAACGTGGTAAATGTAACATGGCAGCGAATCGGTACATCTAACAAGTACCGGGCAAGCTATGTTTCAACCGGTATTGGTGCACATGTAATCAAGATCAATGCACAGGATAATGCAGGCAACAATGCAGTTGAAAAGCAGGTTGTATTTATCAAGGATACAGAGGCACCGAATATTGCTGCAGTAATCAATGGAGGTATGGTTTACTCTGAGAATATGGGGGTTGTTGATCTGACTTCCGATGCAACGGTTGCTTTCTCTGTAAGCGATGCAAACGAAGACGTACATGATTTCAATTACCAGTTGATTAAGACAGTACCGGATCAGCTTCCGGTAACCGCGGATGTATTGA
>ENA-UEQI01001084-UEQI01001084.1-human-gut-metagenome-genome-assembly--contig:-NODE-1084-length-10286-cov-8.337839_pt1 | contig 10286 bp, 7 predicted proteins | sample MGYA00242946_ERZ507945 | MGnify/ENA primary metagenome ERZ507945 (study PRJEB26167, sample SAMN06115467) | human gut metagenome | host: Homo sapiens | place: China:Guangxi | collected 2016-06-08... | reverse complement strand
TTCAACCCCCGCTCGCTGAAAACCCGTACCGATTCCGCCGTATGACATTCAATACGGTGATAAGGAATATTTTCTGCAATGATCTCCTGCATCCGTTGCTTGATACGCGTCACATCTTCGAGTTCAATGGGGCGTCCAATCCGCAAATTGCAGAAATAACCTTTTGAAACAGGATGTTCCACAAACAATTTTCCCTCGGGAAAGAGTTCCGTGACAGCCTTAAACAAGACAAAACAAAGCGAACGGACATAAGTACGCATACCGGACTGATCTCTCACATCCAGAAACTCTACATCCTTATTATTATATACTCTGAAATTAAGTCCCTCGGAGCGATTATTGACCTTGGCACTCACTACTTGATAAGGAAAATTAAGATTAAAACCGTAATAAATATCCAAAAGTGAGCTTCCGATAGGGAATTCTTTGGAAATATTGTTATTTTTGCAACATATTTGTAACATCTGTTTCATCGAGTTCGTTAAAAGGTGAATAATTTGGGACTAATATACTTATAATCAGATTGAGAACAAATAACCATTAAAAATATTATAGATGGAATATTCTTTTTATGATTTTTTAAAGCTCATAGGCTCATTAGGACTCTTCCTTTACGGAATGAAGATCATGAGCGAGGGCTTACAAAAGGTCGCGGGTGATAGATTGCGAAGTATTCTAACGGCAATGACCACCAACCGGGTAACGGGAGTTCTAACAGGAGTGTTGATTACAGCCCTTATCCAGTCTTCTTCAGCAACGACGGTGATGGTCGTTAGTTTCGTGAATGCCGGGTTACTTACACTTGCCGAATCCATCAGCGTCATTATGGGTGCTAATATCGGTACTACCGTGACTGCCTGGATCATTTCAATTTTCGGATTTAAGGTTGATATGGCTGCCTTCGCTCTTCCGCTCTTAGCCATCGCCCTCCCGCTCATCTTCTCCGGCAAAAGCAACCGCAAGTCCATCGGTGAATTCATTTTCGGTTTTTCTTTCCTTTTCATGGGGCTTTCTTATCTGAAAGCAAACGCCCCCGACCTGAATGCCAATCCGGAAATGCTTGCCTTCGTACAGAACTACACGGATATGGGATTCTTTTCCATTATTCTGTTCTTGCTCATCGGTACAATATTGACCATGATTGTGCAAGCCTCTGCAGCTACCATGGCAATCACATTAATTATGTGTGCCAACGGCTGGATCAGCCTGGAACTGGGAGCAGCACTCGTATTGGGAGAAAACATCGGAACGACTATCACGGCCAATCTTGCCGCACTTACAGCCAACACACAGGCTAAGCGGGCAGCATTGGCCCATTTTGTTTTTAACGTGTTTGGGGTCATTTGGGTATTGATTGTCTTCCATCCTTTCATGGATCTAGTAAACTGGGTAGTAGACACCTTCTTTCAAAGCAGTAATCCAGAGGTTGCTATTTCCTACAAGCTATCTGCTTTCCACTCTATCTTCAATATCTGTAACGTATGTATCTTGATATGGGCTGTAAAACTGATTGAACGTACCGTATGCGCTTTAATCCACCCCAAAGAAGAGGACGAAAACCTCGCCTTCGGTTTCAACCTTTTGTCTGATTTCGTCAATTCTCTTTGCCATAAACATTTCCCTCAACTTTTATTACATACTAACATAATTATCAACAAAAGTAAAGGGAATTCGACTGTTTTTACAATAATTTTAACAATCAGGATCGGATTCCTTCACCCTATACACAAAGGTGTATTAAGCAACCCTTAATTATTTGTCGATAGCTTCAACCATATCACGCATCATTGCAACATCAGCGGAATCAAGTTCAAGTTCGGCTGACTTAACATTCTCGGCAATCTGATCTACAGTAGTAGAACCGCTGAGAAGATTGATAAAGTCGCCCTGAGCAAGAATCCATGCAAGAGCAAGGTTAGCAATTGTACAGTTATATTTTTCACAAAGAGGCTTCCACTGATCCATAACATCCATAGCCTTCTGCATATTTTCGGGCTGGAACCATTTCTTTGGAATCTGTGCGCCTACAGGCTTGTAATCTCTTGGGAATGTACCCGAGAGAAGTCCCATTTCAAGCGGTGAATAAGCCTGAATTGTAACACCGTTTTCACGACAGCAAGGAATGATTTCGTCCTCAATGCCACGGTCAAGGATTGAATACTTAGCCTGAACGATATCAAGCTCACCCCACTTGAGGTACTCCTGAATCTGCTTGATATCTACATTTGCAGCACCGATAGCCTTGATTTTGCCCTGAGCCTTGAGATCGTTGAGAACCTCCATAGTCTTCTGAATCGGAACATAATACTCGCTGCCCTCGATTGACTGCCAGTGTGTCATATATACATCAACATAGTCTGTGCCCATTCTCTTGAGTGATTCTTCAATTTCTCTCTTGATTGAAGCACTGTTGAGGTTCTTATAAAGCTGAATGCCGTTAACCTTGTTGAAAAGGTCGCCCTTCATCTCCTGATCCCATGTAACACCGCACTTTGTGATGATTACAACATCTTCACGGTTCATGCCCTCAAGAGCCTTGCCGAGGATTTTCTCGCTGTTGCCGAAGTTGTAACCCGGAGCTGTGTCGATAAGGTTTACACCGAGCTTCGGAGCTTCACGGATTGTATCTACAACAACCTGAAGGTCGTGGTCGCCGCCCCATGCCGAGCCGCCGCCGATTGACCAGGTGCCGAGTCCCATTCTTGAAATATCAATGCCTGTTTTGCCAAGCTTCATCGTCTTCATTTTGAATCTTCCCTTTCTTTAATAATATATTGGTGGGGGTTGCCCTGCATTCTTACGAACACAGGGCGTAATGTCACAGATTTATTACTATTACAGGATATAATCTTTTTTATACTTTTCAAGCATTTCTTCAACCATTTCTTTGTTCCGAACGCCTGTTGTTGCACCGACATACTGAACCGAAATAGCCGCTGTGCAGTTAGCATAGATACCGCAGTCACGGATATCCTTGCCCTGAAGAAGTGCCGAAATAAAGCCTGATGCAAAGTTGTCGCCTGCACCGATTGTGTCGATTGCGGTTACACCCTTGCAGGCAGGAACAATCATTGCTCCTGCGGCATTGCGGATGTAGCATCCACGCTTGCCTATCTTCATGATTACATTCTTAACGCCGCATTCAAAGAGCTTGTCCGCAACCTTTGATTCTTCGGTTTCGCCTGTCATAAGGCAAGCCTCGTCAAAGTTCGGGAAGAAGTAATCCACATAGCTTAATGCTTCTCTGATATCGTCAAGAGTTTCACCGAGTCTTGGCTTTATCATATCGGCGGTAATTGTCATACCTGCCGCCTTTGCCTCTTTAAAAATCTTTACAAGCGTCTTGCCGTCAAGAAGAGGACAGTTAAAGATACTTGCGAGGGAAAGGATTTTTGCCTGCTTCATTTTTTCAAAGTCAACATGCTCAATGTTTTCTTTCCACAAGCTGCCATTGCGGTTTGTAACAAAGGTTCTTTCACCGTCATCGGTTACAAGACCAATGTTCATTGAGGTGTCGATTGTCGGATCAATCTTGATGCCTTCAACATCTATGTTGTCCTTCTCGCAGGAGCGAAGGATAAACTGACCTGCAGCGTCATCACCGATACAAGCGATAATGCCTGTTTTAAAGCCTAAACGGCTGATGATTGTTGCCTCGTTCATTGCGTCACCGCCGACAGACATTGCGATTCTGTCAACAGGATATGACTCGATATCAAAAATATCTCTTGATACCGGACGGAGAGGAATGTCAACTACCGCTGCGCCAAGACAGATAACATCAAGTTTTTTCTCTGTATTACTCATATTACTCATCTGCTCTGCCGTCATCGCCAAAGAGCTTAATCTTGTACATTGCACGCTCTTTAACAGCCTTTCTTACTTCACGCTCAACAGCAAGGAACGGCTCGTCCTTGTGAGCATTAATAGCTTCCATAGCAGCCTGGCAAAGCTCTGTGTGAATGTTGATTTTAGCGATACCGAGTGAGATAGCCTTTTTAATGTCCTCATCACCGATACCCGATGCACCGTGGAGTACGAGCGGGACATCTACTTCCTTGGCAACTGCCTCGAGTACATCGAAAGCAAGCTTTGGCTCTGAAGAATATACGCCGTGAACATTACCGATTGCAACTGCGAGTGAGTCACAGCCTGTTCTCTCAACAAATTCCTTAGCCTTTGAAGGATCTGTGTACTGATACTCTGAAAGTGCCTCTTCATATACTGTTTCGTTACCTACATGACCAAGCTCAGCCTCAACAGGAATGTTGTAAGCGTGGAAGTAGTCAACGCATCTCTTGATTTCAGCAACATTTTCTTCATAAGGAAGAGCTGATGCGTCACGCATTACCGAATTCATGCAGTGATTAACAGCGTTCTGAAGAATTGTCATGTTTCTGCCGTGATCCCAATGCTCAATTACAGGAACAGTAGCCTTCTTTGCCATTGAATCCATCATGTAGCAGAAGTCTTCAAAAGAAGTGTTGCCTGTGAAACCTGTACCGAATGAAATAATGATCGGAGCACGGAGCTCTTCGGCTGCGTCAATAACACCCATGAGCATTTCTGCATTCCATACATTGAAGTGAGGAATAGCGTAGTGTCCCTCTGTTGCCTTCTTTTCCCAATATCTGATATCTGATAACATTTTAATCACCTTTCCTTATGAAAATTTTTAATAAATCTGTGTATATCAGTCGGCTACCTTGATAACGCCCTTAACCATATTGGCTTTCTTTTCGGGGTCGATAGCGTCCATAAATGCCTGCTGAACATCTTTGTAATCATAGATGTTTGTAACCATATCCTTAACATTGAACTTACCGCTTGCAATTGCCTCGATTGTCTGCGGGAAGTTGTTGCAGTAACGGAATGATGTCTGAATCATAACCTCACGGTTAATCTTGAGGAAGTCAATCGGAACAGGCTTTGACTGTGTGCCGACCATCATAATCTTACCGCCTCTTGCAACGATCTGAACAGCCTGCTGAGCTGTGAATACAGAACCTGCTGCCTCGAATACAAGTTCACAACCGTGATCGCCGAAATATTCGGGTGAACGGAGAAGTGCAACCGTATCCTGCTCCTTGCCGTTGATAACTCTGCTTGCACCAAGCTTTAATGCAAGGTCAAGACGATTCTGCATAATATCAACAACGGTGATGTCTGTTGCACCAAGGCTCTTACAAGCCTGAAGTACCATAAGACCGATTGTGCCGCCGCCGAGGATAACAATGCTCTTACCAAGCTGTGCGCCGCCGAGAATTGCTGCGTGCATACCGACTGCTGCCGGCTCAACGAGAGCTGCTTCCATTGTTGTCATACCCTCGGGAATGTGGTATGTCCACTCCTCGGGATGTGTCATATACTGTGTGAGTGCGCCCTTGTAGTTAGGCTGTGTAGCCATAAAGTCAACATCGGGACAGATGTTGTATCTGCCTGTACGGCAGTATTCGCATTTGTCATCCGGAACACCGGGTTCGATAAGAACCTTGTCGCCTGCTTTGAATCTTGTAACCTTTGAGCCAACCTTTACAACTTCGCCTGCAACCTCATGGCCAAGACCGATTTTCTGGTTAGGATCCTTAGGCGGAATGAAAGGACCGAATTCAAAGCCGTGGATATCGGAACCGCACATTCCGACATATTCAACCTTCATAAGAATCTCGTGATCCTTTGGCTCGGGAACGGGACATTCCTGAATTTCAAACTGCTTTGGAGTAACTAAGATAGCTTCTGAATTTTTCATAATAATCTCCTGCACTTTCTTTATAATAATTTATTTAAGCATTTTGCGCCCGATGCGCTTTCTGCGTATATTCTGATTTAATTTGCCTATATGAGTTAAATAATTTAAAGTTAAAATTTCTTGAATGTTTTTAAATTGCTGTTTATCTGTTTCATTAGTAAGGAATTTTAGTTTGCGGTGCCCGATGCACTCAGGCACCGCATCTAAAATTTTTGGTTGTATGTATTAGAGGGTTTTGCAGAGATTACTCTACATCACCGATGTCCTCAACTGATTCGCCTCTGGTTTCAACACCGAGGAAGATAACTGCAACAGCGATGATTGCTGCAACAATTGCGATAAGAATGAACACACCGCCTGAGCCCATGCTGCTTGCAGCAACATTTGTAACGAGGAACGGGAAGAAGATGTTACTTACACGACCCATTGCGTTACTGAAGCCCGAACCTGAAAGCTTTGCCGATGTAGGCCACATCTCAGGAACATAAACTGCTGATGCGTAGCAAACATACATATAGATGATTGTGTTAAGAAGGAATGTCATAACAATGAGTCCTGTCATTCCGAGTGTCGGAGCAAGAAGACCTGTTGCAACACCAAGACCTGCCATGCCTGCAAGGAGGATAACACCCATTACACGGCGAGGAATCTTATCCATGATAAGAGATGCGATAAAGATACCGAACGGAGCGCCGAAGAGTCCGAACATTGTCATAAACTGTGACTTTGATGTGTCGTAGCCAAGACCTGAAAGCATTGACGGCATCCAGTTCATAAGTGTGTACTGGATTGTGTTCATACCGATGAGTACGAGCGAACCAACGATAGTTCTTCTGAGGAGTTTGCCTTTAAAGAGAGCTGTGAACGGGAGCTTCTTAACAGGCTTTGGATTTGTAACTTCAACGGGTGGGAGTGGCTTGCCTGTTGATTTTTCAATTTCCTTTTCGATGCTTGTCATAATTTCGTCAGCTTCGTCAAGTCTGCCCTGTGATTCGAGCCATCTCGGTGATTCGGGGAACTTAACATAGATGAAGATGCAAGCGATAATTGAAAGGATTGAAGGAATCATAAACTGGATTCTCCAGTTCATATTCATGCTTACGCCTGTTGAAACGATAAGAAGAGCAATACCGTTGCAGATTGGGTGAGCCCAGTTGCCGATGAATGATGTACGGCTTGACCATGTACCACGGTTCTTACCGGGAACATACTCTGTGAAACCTGCGAAAAGAACTACGAGGAGAGCGCCGAGTGCAAGACCCTGGAGAAGTCTGAACACATAAAGAACTGCAATGTTCGGTGAAAGAGCACCGCCGATCATAGCGATGATATGGATAATTTCGTAAAGAAGGATACTCTTTTTACGGCCGATTTTATCACCGATAGGTCCGCCGATGAGTGCGCCGAAGAGCTGTCCTGCTGTGTAAGTTGTACCCCACATTGCGAGGAGTGTTGAACCGGGTTCGAGCCAGTGAAGTTCGTTCAAAAGAATGTTCTGAACGGAACCGCCGATACCGTTTGACCAGCATACTAAGAGTGCAAAAGCTGTAATCAGCCAGATCTTAACATGCCATTTTGATTGGGGCAAGCGGTCAAGTCTTGCGCCAATATTGACAGAAGTTTTGTTAGCCATTTTTCTTCTCCTTTTAATTTCCTCTTTGACTTTTTATTTCAATCAGATTTTTCTCTCAGCACCGTCAAGCTCTCGCTCAAGCTCACTTTCCATTATGTCCCAAGCCTTATTGAAATCCGTGTCCTTGTTCCATAATGCCGGAGGTCCCAGAATTACGAGATCTGCGCCTGCCTCGTAAAGCGGACGGTAAAGACTGCTGTTCATTGAACCGTCGGCTTCAATTAAGAAGTTAAGACCTCTTTCCTTTCTGATCTTAGCGAGTTGGTTGATTTTTACGAACATTTGCGGATCAACCGGCTGACCTGCGATGCCCGGATCAACAATCATGATTGTAACCTTATCAAGCAACGGGAGGTAATATTCAATAGTTGAAAGCGGAACCGAGGGACTTAATGCAACGCCTGCCTTACAGCCAAGCTCTTTGATCTTGTGAATCGTTACAAATGCGTCACCTTCGATGCAGTCTGTGTGAGGTGTTATGTAAGCAGCTCCTGCCTTTGCAAAGGTTTCAAGATACTGCTGAGGATGTTTTACCATAAGGTGAGCGTCCATTGGTTTGAGATTCTCAACATGCTTGTTAAGGTAGTCGAGATAATCAGGACCGATTCCGTAACTCGGAACATAAACACCATATTTAATGTCCATGTGGAGGTAATCTGATTTTTCGTTAATCAACTTAACCTGTTCTTCAACATGGAACAAATCACAGCAGCCCACTGACGGGGCAATCATAAGCTTTCTCATTTGAAAATCCTCCTTGATGCGTATTTTCTTTAATTAATCTTCGTAATCGTAGTGGAAGATAACCTTGATAGCCTCTTTCTTAGCCATCTTGTCGAAACCTTCCTGCCACTGTGAAAGACCGAGGCGATGAGTAATCATCGGCTGAACCTTAATCTGACCTGACTGAAGAAGTCTGATGCAGTTTCTCCATGATGTTGAGTCATAAGCCATGTGACCGATAATGCTCTTGTTCCAAGCTGTAATGTCGTTGATTGAGAATTCAAGAGGTTTGAAGCCCATACCTACACGAACGATTTCAGCATTTGGTCTTGTCATTTCGATTGCCTGCTTGAGAGCTATGTTAGCACCTGAACATTCAATTACGAGTCCGAGGTTATCTCTGCCGCAGATTTCTGTACATCTTGCAACTACATCTTCCTTAGAACCGTTTACACAGTGTGTAGCGCCAAGCTCTTTTGCAACGCCGAATCTTACTTTTACATCATCGTCAAGACCAACCATTACGATGTTTACGGCACCCATAAGCTTTGCAACCTGTACCGAGAAAAGTCCGAGAGGACCTGTACCGAATACTACAACATCCTGTCCGGGGATAAGATGTGACTGCTGAGCAACTGCCTTGTATGCGTTACAGATAGGATCGAGTACACAAGCTTCTTCGTACTTGATGCCCTCAGGAATTTCCCAGATTGCGTGTTTGTGAATTGCGAGGATTTCGCCCGGTACTTTACAATACTTTGAGAAGCCGCCGCCCCATGTGTTGTTGTCAAGTCCAAGGTTTACTTTATGTTCGCAACAGAGGAAGTCGCCCTGCTCACAAGCCGGACATACGCCGCAAACATGTGCGCTGTTGTCTGAAACAACTCTCTGACCGATATGCCAGTCTTTTACATTTTCGCCGACCTTAACGATTTCGCCTGCGAACTCGTGACCGCGAACCGACTGCTGCTGATCGGGAGTGATGTTTGTGTCATCGTAACCGTTGTCAACACCCCAGTGTTTCATGTCGGCACCGCAGATAGCGGCTGCCTTGATTTCAAGAATAATGTCGTCCGGACCGCATTCGGGAACGGGGTAGTTTTCCATCATTTTGTATCCGCCGAAAGCTGTACCAAATCTTTTTAAAGCATGCATAATATTTTCTCCTTTTCCTTATTAAATAAGATTTAATGTTTCCGATTCGTTTGTTTAATTTCCGTTTTCCGAATCGGTTATTTCCTTTGACACCTATATAATACAACACAAAAATGTGGATTTCAAGCATTATTTTCTGTTTTTCGCAGATTTGTAGCAATGCCTAAAAAACAACATTGTTCTTTGTGCAATTAGCACATATACATATTTTTATTTCACATATCCGTAATTTTTATCAAGATTGAACAGTCAAACAGCAATAATCAGCCCATATTCCGACCTATAACCGCTAAACAGGCGTGTTTCTGTACAAATTTTGCTACATATTGTACGAAAGAGATAATTTGGATTTCGGAAAAAATGTTCTTTATTTCACAGATTTTACATTTAAAGCGGACAATTCTGCGTTTTGACTTTTCTTGCTACACTGACGTATGGGGCAGTTGTTGTACCCATTCTCCATGAATTTAAAGCGGACAATATACATAACATCGTCAACCATTCCGAAGCAAAATTACTGCTTGTAGGAGATATGGTATGGGAAAACCTGAATGAGTCGGCAATGCCGCTACTGGAGGGTATCCTGATGATGAACGACTTCACCCTGCTAGTGTCACGCAGCGAACGACTGACTTATGCACGCGAACACCTGAACGAAATGTTCGGCAAAAAATATCCGAAGAATTTCCGCACAGAGCATATCGCTTATCATAAGGATGAACCGGAAGAACTGGCTGTTATCAATTATACTTCAGGAACAACAAGTTACTCGAAAGGAGTAATGCTCCCCTATCGCAGTCTGTGGTCGAATACCAAATTTGCTTTTGAAGTATTAGACCTGCAAGCCGGAGATAAGATCGTATCCATGCTCCCTATGGCACACATGTACGGACTGGCTTTCGAATTCCTTTATGAGTTCTCCGTGGGTTGCCACATCTACTTCCTTACTCGCATGCCGAGTCCGAAAATCATTTTCCAGGCTTTCGAAGAGGTGAAACCTAATCTGATTGTTGCCGTACCGCTTAT
>ENA-UEQI01001067-UEQI01001067.1-human-gut-metagenome-genome-assembly--contig:-NODE-1067-length-10391-cov-12.320438_pt1 | contig 10391 bp, 9 predicted proteins | sample MGYA00242946_ERZ507945 | MGnify/ENA primary metagenome ERZ507945 (study PRJEB26167, sample SAMN06115467) | human gut metagenome | host: Homo sapiens | place: China:Guangxi | collected 2016-06-08... | reverse complement strand
GGCAGCGTTCTAACCAACTGAACTACCAGACCGTATGGTGGAAACTATAGGGCTCGAACCTATGACCCTCTGCTTGTAAGGCAGATGCTCTCCCAGCTGAGCTAAGCTTCCACTTGGTGTCTCTTCGGTGTGTTTTGTGTTTTCCTCACCGGCGACTATTACAGTATATCACATTGCAATGGTTTTGTCAAGCGTTTTTTTCAAAAAAATCGAAAAAAAGCGCAGTTTGTGACATCTGTATAGTTTCAACATTGTATAATATGATATACTATACAGAAAAGACAGCCAAAATCGCTAATTTCTCCCATTTTCTCCGCTGCGCCGGAAAAGCCGCAGTACTTCCAGCCGCAGCGCACCGTGTGCCGGCGCAGAAAGATCCGGGTCCTGCTCCAGAATTTTTTTTGCCGTTTCCTGCACTTCGTGGAGCAGCTGTGTGTCATGAGACAGGTCTGCGATCTGTAACGGCGGCAGACCGTGCTGGCGCTGTCCGAAGAAGTCACCCGGTCCACGAAGTTCCAGGTCTGCCTCGGCGATCTGAAAGCCATCACTGGTGCGGCTCATGATCTGCATTCGGGTGCGGCACTCCTCCGTCACATGATCTGTCATTAAAATGCAGTAGCTCTGTGCGCTGCCACGCCCCACTCTACCACGCAGCTGGTGCAGCTGCGACAATCCAAACCGCTCCGCATTCTCGATCAGCAGAATAGTCGCATTCGGCACATCCACGCCCACCTCGATCACCGTGGTGCTGACCAGCAGATCCAGTTCATGGTTCCGGAATGCCGACATGACCGCATCCTTCTCCGCCGCCTTCATTCTGCCGTGGAGCAGTCCCACCCGATACTGTGCAAACGCACCGCTCTGGATGTTCTCCGCATAGCTGGACACCGCCTGCAATTCGCTTTCGTCCCGGTCGTCGATCATGGGACAGACAATATAGCCCTGGTGTCCCTGCTCCAGCTGCTGCCGGATAAAATGATAGGCACGCTGGCGCAGCTTTCCCGTGACCGCAAACGTCTGCACCGGCAGTCTGCCGTGAGGCAATTCTTTCAGCACAGAGATATCCAGGTCGCCGTAGATCATCAGTGCCAGTGTCCGTGGAATCGGCGTTGCCGACATGACCAGCTTGTGGGGACAGCCGCCTTTATCTGCCAGCAGTGTCCGCTGTGCCACGCCGAACCGATGCTGTTCGTCGGTAATGACCAGCGCCAGCCGTGCAAAGGAGACCTCTTTCTGAAAAATGGCGTGCGTTCCCACCACCAGCGCCATGCTGCCGTCAGAAAGCGCCTCGTAGATTTCCCGGCGCTCCTTGGCACGGACAGACCCGGTCAGCAGTCCCACCGAAACGCCCAGCGGTTCCAAAAACTGCTGCATGGTGTGATAATGCTGCACCGCCAGAATTTCCGTCGGCGCCATCAATGCGCACTGCATCCCGTTCTGCGCCGCAAAATAGCACGCCGCCGCCGCAACAGCCGTCTTGCCGCTGCCCACGTCGCCCTGCAAAAGCCGGTTCATAGGGACATCGCCGCAAAGGTCTGCCGTGATCTCTTCCACGGCGTGTTTCTGCCCGTCCGTCATGGTGAACGGCAGTGCCGCATAATAGGGTGACAGATCTGTGTCCCGGCGCATGGGATACGCCGATTTCGTCCGGTTGTCCGCCCGGCGCAGCAGCATCCCCAGCTGCAATTGCAGCAACTCATCAAATGCCAGCCGCCGCCGTGCCGTCTCCATCAACGCCGGATTTGACGGAAAATGCACCTGCTCCAGCGCCGTTCCCAGGGGCAGCAGACCATGTTCCAGCCGCATCTGCTCTGGCATCCACTCGAAAGGCTGTGCCTTCATAAGTTCCAGCGCCTGTTTCACCGCACGCACCAGCAGATTCGCCGTAATGCCGCTGGTCAGCGGATATGCCGGATAGATCAGTTCCTTGCTGTTGTCTGCCAGCACATGAGGCGCATGAATCTCACGCCGCAGCAGATTCCCCTGTATCTTTCCCGACATCCGGTACCAGCTCCCCGGATGCAGTGCCTGGAAACCGTACTGGTTGTTGTACATGACGACCGTCACATCGCTTACGCCGTCGGTTGCCACCGCCTTGAAGATAGTCATGCCCTTGCGGATAAACTGAGGTGCCAGCTTATGCACGATCTGCACCCGGATCACGTTGGTCTCTCCTAAGGATGCCGCCGCAACAGGAACCGGATGGCTGTAGTCCAGATAGCTCCGTGGCACATGATACAGCAAGTCATAGGGTGTCTGTATCCCCAGCTTTGCCAGCGCCTCAGCTCGCTTTGCGCCAATGCCTTTGAGATTGGCGACCGGCTGAAAAAGTGCATCCATATGAGAAACCTCCTTTCTGGTGTCGTTTTTATACGGCTGACGCTTACTTCATACCCTCCGGCGCACGGAGCGGACACTTTCCCGTCAGTTCATAGTGACAGTTGCAGCACTCGTCCCCGTCTCCCAGCGTCTTGGTACGGGAAAAGCCGTTGCCCATGTAATGGGAAACCATATAGTCCACAGAACAGATTCCCGGCAGCATTCCCTCTACGCCGTATTTCTTTGCCACAGTGATAAATCCGCAGCGCCGGATGTCGATCTCAAAGCTGTTCGCATCTATATCCCGGTAGTCGATCAGCCAGTCGTATTCCGAAAAGCCCGGTTTTCCCTGCCGCTGCAAGTGCTGTTTCGCCTTTTTCCGAAAGCTGTTCAGATAGCTTTTCCCTGCCATATGCAGGAAAGGTTTCGGCACAGAAAGCAGCATCTTCTCATTCATCTTCCACATCAGATCGTCCGCCTGCCCGGCATCCAGCCCCAGCTGACGCATAGACCGATACCACGCCACATAGGACGGCGCATAGGCATAATTAAAGGAAAAAATACTGTCCCCGATGTCCGGCAGTTCTGCCGCCACCTGACGAAACACAGCGTCCGAATGTTCCCGGAACGATTTCCAAAACGATTTTCCGTATTGCTTTTGAATATACCCTTTGCTCCGGCACATGGTCAGCCGATAAATGAATTTCTGCATGGTTTTCGTCCTTTCTCTTCGGAATTGCCATTGTTTTTATTATACCACATTTTCCTGCAAAAGGCAACAAAAAAGCTTTCCCGTCCGAAAACAGGAAAGCTTTTGGTTTTTTCAAAATGTTTTTTATAGGAACACGCCTTACTTGTTGTTGTAGCCGTCGATCACTTCGTCAATGACAGAAGACCACTCATCACGCAGAACAGCCCAGGAATCCTTGTCGCCGTTCAGCAGTGCAGAAGTCAGATTGTTCATGACACCTCTTGTCTCATAGGTGTATTCGCCGTCGCCGTACATTCTGCTGCCCATGCCATAGCCGAAGTCAAATACCGGTGTGATGTTCTTCGGATCCTTGTAATCCTGGAGTGCATCATACTGTTCTTCCGTCACATAGGACTTCAGCTTGCCCTGTGCATTCACTTCCGGAATGATTGCCTTTTCCTTGGCTGCATCCTTGTATTCGTCGATCATGGATGCCAAACGCTCGCACTTAATGTACGCCGCAACAGCTGCACCCTTGTCAGAGTTCTTGACCAGCATCTTTGCGCCGAAGTTGCAGTTCAGATAGTACTCGTCGCTGCCCGGCTGTTTCGGGAACGGCACGATCATCAGATCGTTTTCTTCTACATAACCGTTATCCTCATAGTCCGGTTTCGGGTCAGCCTTGACGTTGGATGCACCCAGCGCCCAGTCTGCCATGCCGAAAAACAGGGTCGAGCCGTCGTCCGGCAGATAGCCGTACCAGGTCGGGTCGTACAGACCCAGGCTCATGATCTCTTCCATCACGCCTTCAGCCTCTTCGATTGCCGGGCTGCTGATATTGTTGGAGAACTTTGTCCCGTCATACTTGACAAAGGTCTCACCTGTGGACTGCACCATTGCCTGACCGAACCAGCCGTTGATGCCGTAGCGGGTCTCGCCGTCCTTGGCGTTGGAGACAAACGTCTTCATCATATCCATGAAGGTATCCCAGTCCCACTTGTCCTTTTTGTACAGCTCGTACGGGTCATCCAGACCGTTTTCCTCACAGAGCGAACGGTTATAAGTGATGAGCAGCGGGTCAGACAGACAGTACGGTACTACGTAGTGCTTGTCCTTATACTTGAACATTTCGATAACGTCCGACATATCCGACCAGATATCATCACCCAGATCCAGATAGTCGTCCAGCGGCTGATACTGCTCCTTGGTGACGCCGTTCGGCACAGCATCCCACTCATACGGGAACATATCCACCGGGTCACCGCCCAGAATGCGGCTTGCCAGCGTATCGAACTTGGTGTCAGAGGTGCAGGAGACATACTCCACCTTTGCGCCGTACTTATCCTCAAACAGCGACAGTGCAACGCTTCTGTCCTGGTTGTTCTTCGGGTTGATGTCATAGTCTGCCAGCCAGTAGATGGTCTGTCCCTTGATATCCGGGTCATCCTTGACCATATCGTCCACCAGAGATGCGTCTACAGCGACATCATCCTTTTCCTTATAAGCAGATTCTGCCTCCGAAGAGGATGCGCTCTTCGAGCTGTCAGAACCGCCGCAGGCACCCAGTGCGCCCACCATTGTCAGCGCCATCAGCGCAGCCAGCATACGTTTCAAAGTTTTCATTTCCGTGAAAGACTCCCTTCCAGTTTTAATCGTACCAAAAAACGATTCGTTTTAACGAATCCAACACTTGTATTATAGCATAAAAAGCGGCACAGGTCAAGCTTTTCAGCCAGGCAACTTGCACAAATCGTGGGTTCGTTTTTTGGACTGCCGCCGGATTCGTCGCCGGATTTTTCCCGGACTCTGCACGAATCTGCCGCAAAGCAGTTGCACAGCCCGGCAATTTATAGTATAATAGAAACCAGACACATCACACAGGAGGAAACGTATGAAAACAGTAGAGATCTTTACCGACGGAGCGTGCAGCGGCAATCCCGGACCGGGCGGCTGGGGTGCGATCCTGCGCTACGGCACAGCCGAAAAGGAACTTTCCGGCGGCGAACACGAGACCACCAACAACCGCATGGAGCTTTCCGGCGTGATCGCCGCACTCTCCGCCTTAAAAGAGCCGTGCCACGTGCTGCTCACCACGGACAGCAAATACGTGGTGGACAGCGTCACCAAAGGCTGGGTCTACGGCTGGCAGAAACGGGGCTGGGTGAAGTCAGACAAAAAACCGGCACTGAATGTAGACCTGTGGAAACAGCTGCTGCCCCTGCTGGAAAAGCACCAGGTCACCTTCCACTGGGTCAAAGGACACGCCGGACATCCGGAAAACGAACGCTGTGACCAGCTGGCGGTCATGCAGCGTGACCGGAACGCATAAGAGCTTATAAAAACTAGTACTTTGTAAATTCTAAAACTTTGTAGATCAGGCTCCCTTGAAAAGGGAGCTGGCAGCCGTAGGCTGACTGAGAGATTTTGCTGTGATATTCACAATTCAGAAAAAATTTCACCAGAATCCCTCCACCAGCTTCGCTGGTTCCCCTTCCTTTTCAAGGGAGGCTTATTCCTATCGTTTTAACTGTTACATCGTAGTAAGGGGCGATGCAAACACCGCCCCGCATACACCCCCACAATCCCTCATCATCCAAAAAGCAATCTTCAAAAAGGAGCGATATTCCTATGACACCACAAGCATACTGCGCCCGTCTGGAACAGGCGCTTTCCTCCATGCCGCCGGCAGAGCGGCAGGAGATCATCCGCTATTATCTGGAATTCCTGGAGGACGCCAGCGAGGACGAACGCAGCGCTCTCGGCACGCCGGAAGAACTGGCGCAGCGCATTCTCCGGGAAAACGGCATCTTTCCGCCGGACACCGCCGCCGCACCGCCGAAGAAAAATTCCAACCGCATTGCAAAATGGATCATTCTGGCGTGTACCTGCTATATCTGGATCCCGCTGCTCACCACCTGGTACAGCCTGCTGCTTACGGCGCTGATCGTCCTGGCAGTGATTCCCATTGCCCTCTGCGCCGCACTGCTGGGCGGACTGTTCACCTTTGTCCTGGCTTTGTTCCAGGATGTGCCGTCTGCGCTGATGCAGCTGGGCATGGGACTTGCCTGCGGCGGCGTCGCTGCCCTGGTCGCTTATCCCATCTGGATCGCCTGCAAAAGCATTGTAAAATTCGCCCTGTTCACCACAAAAAAGATGTGGCACTTCGTCACGAAGGGAGACGATACCCCATGAAAAAACGCTGTATTCTGATCGGCGCAGTCTATGGGCTGGTGCTGCTGGGCTGGGGCATCACCGGGACTTTTTCCCCTGCCGCCCCGACCCGTTCGGAGCAGTCGGACAATGCCGTACCTGTAGAGACCATCCAGCTGGAACAGCTCTGCATCTGTCCGGGAAACACCTTTTCCGTCCGGACGAGCCAGCCGCTTTCCGCATCCCGGAATGGCTCGGTGCTTTCCCTGCGGCGGCAATGGCAGCTGTTTCAGCGCCACAGCGAAAACGATATCACCATTACCCTGCCGGCGGCGCAGTTTGCACAGCTGGAGCAGGCAGTTAATACGACCAAAAGGAGTGACCAGAAATGAAAATGAAACCTTGGATCATCACCGGTGTCAGCCTGCTCTGTGCCGGAGCGATCTGCTGCGGCGCAGCCGTCCATGCCGGCGCACTGGATCAGAAACGCTACATGAAAATGCTGGATCTCACCGACTATACCGACACCCCGGACGGTGCTTTTTCCTCCGTGCTGATGGATATTGAAAGCGCCGATGTGACCGTGCAGAACGGCAGTGCGCTTTCCGTCGCCGCAAAGAATGTCCCGGAGGACAGCTACAGCGTCACCGTCGAAAATGACACTCTGCACATTCAGATGAGTTCCAACAACGAGCCGTGGTACAGCTTCACCCGTTTCGGATTCCACCCGTTTTCCGCTCCACGGGCGAAGATCACAGTGACCCTGCCGGATGCGGAATACCAGGCAGTGGCTGTGGCAAACAGTTCCGGAGACTGCACCGTTTCCGGCATCAGCGTCAGCACCCTGTCCCTGGATCTGGATTACGGCGACTGCTGGGTACAGAATGTGACGGCGGCGAGTCTGACTGCCGTCAACAAAGCCGGAGAACTGACGATCTCGGACAGCAGCGTCAGCGGCACGGCATCCCTGGTGCTGAATTACGGCGATCTCACAGCCAAAAACACCGAGGTGCAGAATCTGTGCAAGGTGAAAAACGATGCCGGGGACATCAATCTGACCGATTTTTCCTGCGGCAGCAGCGAAATGGAACTGGAATATGGCGATTTGAAACTGAAAAAATTCACCGAAACCGACAAGACCAAGTCTAGTGCATTCACCCTTTCCGATGGTGATGTGCGGTGCGAGACCAGCACGCTCTGGAACAGCAGCTTCGACATGGATTTCGGAGACATTCAGACCACAGACACGGCGCTGTACGGCAATACTGCCATTTCCATGGACTACGGCGATGTGCGGCTGAATCTCCACGGCAGCAACGCCGACTATAATGTGGGCTATTCCTACGCTGCCGGTTCGCTGAACGGCAGCAGCCCCAACCAGATCGCCATTACCGGTGACCAGACGCTGATGGATTCCAGCGTTACGTTTACGGAATGAGCTGAAACGCAAAAAACCGCATCGCCTCCGGAAAATTTCCCGGAAAGCGATGCGGTTTTCTATTTGTATTCGTTTCTGCTTACAGAACCACGCCGTTCTGTTCCAGCAGCGCCTGTGCCGTTGCCACAGAATCCACACCCTCGGCGTTCTTTACCGGGGCAAATTCCCTGGTGCGGTCTACCTCAAACGCCAGACAGCTGTCCTGCATATGCACCATATCCAGCACCAGCGTCTCGAACTTGTAGCCGTTGGGCGTGTCCGGCTTTACCAGCTCGCCCTGTTCGTTCAGATGTGCGATCTTCTTGTGTGCGATGTGCAGCGGAAAATCCGAACCCAGGGTGTGCATCAGCGCATCCACCCGGAACAGATAGTTCAGGATCACGCCGAACCGATAGGCGAGCGTGCCGTCCGGATTGCGGCGTGTGCGCATTTCCTCGGTCATCTCGTAGTATTCCACGATGGACGGCTTGTCGTCCTCCAGACATAGAACGCCTACACGCTCGTCCGGTGCCGCCTTGCTGACTACCTTTCCGCCGGACGCACAGCCCGACGCAATGGTCGCACCCAGGAATACCGGGTCAGCGATCTGCTGCAATACGTTGTCCACGGCGAATACGTTCAGCCACTCGATGCCGATCTCGTTGACCAGCTCCAGCAGACCGGCACGCTGCATGGAAGAGAACCAGCCGCCGTTGCCGTTGGGCGAGAGGACGATCTGATCCGGAGCGCTCATGAAGATCTTTCCGTTTTCGTCCACTGCCGGCTCGGTCTCCTGCCGGAAGAAATGCACATTGTCGGCGCTGTAGCCGAAATAGTCGTGTTCCTTCAGAAAAGCACGTGTTTCTGCGTCATTCTGCTCGCTGGTCATGATGAAAAGCGGCACATACGCCTGCGCCTCATCGGTCACCTTTTTCAGATTGTGGATCAGACACTCAAAGATATACAGATCCCGTGTCTTTCCCATGTTGTACATTCCCTTGGGATGGTCGAATCCCAGCCGGGAACCCTGACCGCCTGCCAGCAGAACGGCGCCCACTTTTGCCTCCCGGATCGCCCGGAGACCGATCTTCCGGTATTCTTCTGATTTTTCAGCGATCTGTTCCAGCGTCGCCGCACCCAGGGGCGCAAAGCTGCCACGCTTTTGTGCAGCGGCATCCCGGTTCTGAAATTGCGGACGCTCCAGCTGCAAGCCTTCGATCTGTTCCAGCAGGTGTGCCTGCTGTTCCGGCGTCAGCTGGTCGTAATAGCGGAGCAGGTGTTCCTGTCCATGCTCCGTCAGATATGCCAGTGCCTGTTCGTATGTCATATGCCATATACCTTTCTTGAAAAAACCGGTGCGTTACCCTCAGCGCCTGTTTCGCATCCCTTGCACCGGGCTTGTTGTTTTCTGGAAATGCCGTAATGTTCCGATGGCATTGCCGTACAAATGATAGTAACCGTATTATATCACAATCTTCGGAAAAAAACAAGTCTTTTTGTAAAAAAACGTACGATTTCGGAAGAAAATGAGGCATATGCGAAATCGTTCCCACAAAATCCTACATAATTTTAACACAAAGAAAATGTATGCTTAACGGGAATACGGCACAAGCCCCAGGATCTCGAACGCCTGGGAGCGCTGCCACAGGTCGGCAGTCACGTAGATGTCAAAGCCCTCACCCGGCTGGCACTGCAATTCCTGGGGCGAGATCTTCGGCAGCCCGAACCCGGCCAGCATATTGGCGATCATGCCGCCGTGGGTAATCATGGCGCAGTGCAGCAGATCTTCCCGCATCATATCGGTGATGATCTCCCGGAGCGCCTTGAAAATGCGCAGCTGTACCTCCTTGACGCTCTCACCCTGTGGCGGACGGCAGTCCATGCCGCCTTTGAGCCACTCCTTGAACTCCGGCTTTTCCACCAGTTCGTCGGCGGACTTTCCCTCAAATGCGCCGAAATCCATCTCGATCAGATTGTCCACAGTCTGGATCTGCACGTCCATGAACAGGACTCTCGGTCTCGGAGCCAGCGTTCTGGCAATGGCTACTCTCTGCTGCTGTCCGCCGGACAGCTCACTGGGATAACGGCTTCCGAACTGCTCGATCTTCAGCATCTTTAACAGTTCTTCCACGCGCTCGGCGATCTTGTCTTTGGGCCATTTCAGATTTTCCAGACCAAAGGCTATGTTTTTATATACCGTCATATGAGGCCACAGCGCATAGTTCTGGAACAGGAAGCCTACGTCTCTCTTGTCGGGAGGTACGTTGATTCCTTTCTCCGCATCGAATACAGTGACGCCATCGATGATGATCTGTCCGGAGGTCGGTGTCTCCAGGCCGGCGATCATACGCAGCGTTGTCGTCTTACCGCATCCGGAAGGGCCCAGAAGGGTGATGAACGATCTGTCCTCGATCACCATGTTCAGATTATCCACAGCCACAAATTTATTTCCAAATTCTTTTCTTACATTCTTTAAAATGATCTCAGGCATATTAGTTTCCTCCTACTCCTTTATCTATGGACGCTCCCGTAACTTTATTCACGGTAAAGTTGACAAACAGCACGATCAGAATGATCAGCAGGTTGATGGCATTACCGTACTGGGAAGCACCTTTTTCATTATAGGTCATGAGCATCGTGGTCAGTGTCTGGGTCTTGGAACTTACCAGCATGACGAACAGGGACAGTTCTCTCATACAGGATACGAACGGAAGCAGGAATCCTGAGATAATACTGGTCTTCTGGATGGGAATGATGATCTGCGTCATTCTGCGGATCCAGGGCACACCGTAGATGGCTGCTGCCTCTTCGATC
>ENA-UEQI01001066-UEQI01001066.1-human-gut-metagenome-genome-assembly--contig:-NODE-1066-length-10394-cov-66.797034_pt1 | contig 10394 bp, 8 predicted proteins | sample MGYA00242946_ERZ507945 | MGnify/ENA primary metagenome ERZ507945 (study PRJEB26167, sample SAMN06115467) | human gut metagenome | host: Homo sapiens | place: China:Guangxi | collected 2016-06-08... | reverse complement strand
GCATTCTGTGAAGCGTCCATTGCTTCTAAAAAATCCTGCTGCTGTTTCTCATCCAGATAGGACAGTTCTACCGCAGGGTTAAAAGAGATTTTCTTTTCGTCCACCATGTCCAGTAGTTCAGGGACAAGATTGGTGAGCCGAATGAAACGCTGGACTTGTCTGCCGCTTTCATCAGTGGCTTTTCCGACTTCATCAGCGGCTTCCAACTTCCCGACAACTTGTCGGGAAGTTAAATCCGACCTAGCACCTTGATTTTTTATCGCATCCAGCTTCATCTTGTACGCAAATGCCCGCTCACTCGGTAGGATGTGTTCTCTCTGCAAATTGGAATCGACCATCAATATCGTGGCGGCATCATCCTTCATATTGCGCACAATGACTGGCACGGTGTCCAGATGGGCAAGCTCTGCGGCGTGTTTCCGGCGGTGCCCGGAGATGATCTCATAGCCGTCACCGTCCGAGCGAGGGCGGGCAATCAGCGGAGCCAGCACACCGTACTGTGCGATGCTTTCCACCGTCCGGGTCATAGCTTCATCGTCCAGCACTTTGAAAGGGTGGTTGGTGAAGGGGTGCAGCGCATCAATAGGAATCTGCTGTACCTGTTCCCGTTGCTCCTCTTGTCGGTTTTCCTCGGTGGAAAACAGGTCATCTAGCCCTTTCAGAGCTAAGTTTCCGCTGTCGATCGGCATCCGCCAGCACCTCCTTTGCAAGAGATTGGTAGGCTTCTGCCACCTTGCCTTTGGGGTCATGCTGGAAAATGCTCTTGCCTGCCGCACTGGTTTCAGCCGCACGGACCGACCGGGGGATGGTCTGCTCAAACACCTTCAGGTGCTTTCCGTATGCCTGCCGGATCAGATTGCTGATCTGCTTTCCGTAGTTGGTGCGGCTGTCGGTCATAGTCAGCAAGATACCCTCAATTCTCAACTTCGGGTTGATCTGCCGCCGGACCTTCTGCACCGTCTGCAAAAGCTGTTCCAAGCCTTTTGCGGAAAGATACTGTGCCTGCACGGGAATCAGGGCAGCGTCTGCCGCCGCCAGTGCGTTGATGGTGAGCATCCCCAGCGAGGGCATACAGTCCAGCAGGATATAATCGTACTCCCGCTTTGCCCCCTCCAACACCTGTTTCAGCATCTTTTCCCGGTTCATGCTGTTTACCAGAGCCACTTCCAGTCCTGCCAGTTCGATGTTCGCAGGAATCAGGTCAACGCCCTCCGCATGGTGCAGGATACCTTCGCCGGGCGGAATGGGCTGGTCGTTCATGGCTTTCTGCATCAAGTTGGAAAGGGTGGTGGGCAGGTCATCGGGCTGCTGCCAGCCCATGCTGATGGTCAGTGAACCCTGTGGGTCGGTATCCACCAACAGGACTTTCTTGCCCTCCATTGCCAGCCCGATGCCTAGATTTTCACAGGTAGTGCTTTTCCCCACACCACCTTTTTGATTGGTGACTGCGATAATCGTAGCTTTCTTTGCGATAACATCACCCCGCCTTCGGTGAACCGCGCGCAAAGTCATGGTTCGTCTTGTTCTGATAGTAGAGGTTCATGGTAGTGGGCGCATTGTAGAGCATCGCCAGCAGATACTGCTTCATGTTCCGCACCGGAGCGGTGTTTTCTGCCAAACAGCCCAGCACGAAACGGATGTGGTCAGCGTTCAGCTTTTTCAGCCGACTGCGTACCACCTCGGTAGGCTTGTCATCTCCGGCGATCCGCAACATCTTCCGTTTGGTGGAACAGGTGTCCACAAGCAAGTCTACGATCTGATAGATGGTGTCCTCATCGTCCGGGCAGAGCCGGAGCAGAAGGTCTACCTCCAATGCCTGATAAAAATAATCCTCAAGCTGCTCCCGGATGCCCCCGGAATAGATAGGGTCAGGATCGTTCCACTCTGTCTTATTCTTATCAGTCTTATTTGCTTGCGGTTTTGGCTGCTCCAGAATTGCGCTTTCGGCAGCACCAGAATTGCTGTTTGGGCAATTCTGTACTTGCGCTTTTGGCAAGCCAGAGGAAAAGTCCTTGACGTAGATCAGGCTGGGTCTGCCCAGACCACGGCGTTTGCGCTCGATGAGGTCGAGCTGCTCCAGTTCTCGGAACAACTTGACCGCCTTGTGTTCGGCGCAGCAGAGGGATTCCTGCACTTCCCGGACGGTGTAGATGATATACACCCGGCCTTGCTCGTCCAGCCAGCCGTTCTTGACCGACAGGCTCATGCGGTCCAGTAAGATGCCGTACAGCGTCCGGGCATCGGTGGAGAGCTTCTGGAAGCGGTGGTCTTGGAACAGTGCTTTCGGGATGCGGAAGTAGGAGAACAATTCGCCTGACTGACCATAGAAGTAGTCCAGCATCATTTGATGTGTCCTCGGATTTTCAACTGTATGGGTGCGTTCATGTGGAAAACCTCCTTCCCGATTTCTACAAAAGAAAAAGCTCACCTTCCTTTTTTGAAAGTGAGCCATGTAAAGTCAAAATGGTAACAGTAAGTGTCGAGTTTCGTAGGTGAAAATTTTCACCTACCGTTTCACCTACAAAGAGCCGTTTTGGAGACAAAAAGATACCAAAAGTTACGTCAAAGTACACAAAGGCACTTTCATGGAATTATCAGATAGTCACAAGATTTCACAAGAAAAACGGGATTTCAAAATTAGCGACGTTCTCATAACCGCTTGGTCGCGGGTTCAAGTCCTGCCTGGCCCATAACAAAAAGAACCCCGGCTTAGGCTGGGGTTCTTTTTGTTATTGATGAAATGATATGCTTATCTTATCACTTTCCGCAGCGTCCCAAACAGCCGCTCCACATCAACAGGCTTTGCCAGATGGGCGTCCATGCCGACGGAGAGGGCTTTCTGGCGGTCTTCGTCGAAGGCGTTGGCCGTCATGGCGATGATGGGGATAGTGCGGCGGCCATCCGACAAATTGCGGATGAGCTTCGTCGCCTGATAGCCGTCCATGTTGGGCATCTGGATGTCCATGAGGATGGCATCATAATAGCCCGCCGGGTGGGCTTTGAGTGCCTCGATGCAGAGTTCACCGTCGGCAGTGCGCTCCACGGTAAGGCCGCTCTCTTCCAGAATGGTCACGACGATCTCTGCGTTGAGGTCGTTGTCCTCGGCCAGCAGGATGCGGCAGCCCCTGAGCTGGGCCGCGTCGCCCTCTGCATCCTGCTCTTCTACGCTCTTCTGGACCTCATCCGCCAGTGGGAACCCGAGGGTGATGGTCACAGTGGTTCCTGCGCCCAGCTTGCTCTGCACGTCGATGCTGCCGTGCATCCACTCCACGAGAGCCTTCACGATGGGCAGGCCCAGGCCGGTGCCGATGACTTTGCTCTCGGTGCTGGTATGCTCACGGGTGAACTCCTCGAAGATATGGGGCAGATACTCCTCGCTCATGCCGATGCCGTCGTCCTGAACAGTAAAGGTATAGCGGCCCGTCTTCGGCTTCTCAGCCGGCAGTTCTTTCACCGACACCGCAATATGTCCGCCCTCGGGCGTATACTTGATGGCGTTGCTGATGACATTCAGCAATATCTCCCGCACTTTGGTGCGGTCGCTCACAATATAGGGATGTTCGACATCAGTATGGTAGGTGCAGGTCAGCTTTTTCTGCTGGACAGAGGGCTCAAATACGTCTGAGAGCGTCTGCATCAGCGCGCACAGGTCGCCGGGTTCTTCTTTCAGCACAGCCTTGCCGCTCTCGATGCGGGCCATTTCTAGCACATAGTTGATGAGCGAGAGCAGAAATGCGCTGGACGAGCGTATCTTCTCGGTGTAATCCAGCACCTTGTCCTTCTCGTCGATGTGCTTTTCCAGAAGCTCCGAAAAGCCGATGATGGCGTTCATCGGGGTGCGGATGTCATGGCTCATATTGAACAGGAAGCGGGTCTTTGCCTCGTTGGCTGCCCGGGCCTCCTGTACAGACTTTTCAAGGGCCGCTTCGTGCTGCAGGTCCTTCTGGTGCCGGTTCATGAGCTCCCAGCAGGCATAGGCTGCCATCATGCCAATGATGGTGGCGATGACGATGCCCAGCAAGAGCTGCTGGTCCGAGAACCACCCGGCCTTCGGGATGATCTCAAAATACCAGGTATCGTTGGGGACGCTGCACGCAACTTCCAGCGCATTGCCGGAGAAATCCTCTTCGCTCTCCGCGATGACGATCTTTTCGCCGGTATAGGGGTCTTTTTTCCAGATTTGATACCGGTAGCCCGCATCCTCCATCTTGTCCAGCTCGACCTCCTCAATGAAGTTGTCCCACTGTAAAACAAGGATGGAGAAGCCCCAGAACGAGCGCTCCCCCTTTTCACTATAGGTATAGATGGGGTCAAACAGCAGCGCGCCCGTTCCGCCCTGCACCAGCTCGAAGGGACCTGCGATGGTGTACATCCCGCTGTTCTTGGCAAGGTTTGCTTCCTTTTTGCGGGCGGGGTTATACAGCACATCGAGCCCGATGGCCGCCTCATTGCCCGCTACCGGGTACACCTGGGAGACGACGCCGTCTTTCGCCAGCTCGTGGGTCTTGATGACGCTGCTGCCATCCTGCATATTGCTGGATATAACTGCAAACTCCTCTTCACGGAGCACATGGCCCGACTCGATATATTTTTTGAAGAAGTCCGATTCTGCCAGATAGCGGTTCAGCTGGGAAGACACACGGCTGATGGTGGACTCGGCCGCATAGACAGCCCGCAGCCGCTCGTCTTTTTCCTGATCGAGTGAGAGCAGCCGGAGCGAAAACAGCGCCACCACAAATGTGAGCAGGAAGACCACTGCGGGCAGGATGACGTCCCTGCGGGCAAATTTTTTGAGTGCCATTGCTCGTTTCCTCCTGTTCCGGCATTTCCGTTTTATACCATTATAAGAAATCCGGGTGCAAAAGTAAATCATCCGCCCCGAAAATCCACAAAAGTGTGCAGCAATGGAAAAAGCCCGGTGGTTTCAACGAACCATCGAGCTTTTTCTTGGCGGAGTAGGAGGGATTTGAACCCTCGCGCCGTTGTTTAGACGACCTACGCCCTTAGCAGGGGCGCCTCTTCGGCCTCTTGAGTACTACTCCAGAGCAAAGTGCGTTACACTTATTCAAAAAATGGCGGAGAGAGTGGGATTCGAACCCACGGTACGTTGCCGTACGGCAGTTTTCAAGACTGCTTCCTTAAACCACTCGGACATCTCTCCTCGTGGGCACTCGCACACGCCGTACCGAATGCCTATTTAATTTACCAGATTTCCGGCCTTCTGTCAAGCCCAAATTGAAAGTTTTTCGTCCAGCCCTGCAGATCCCTCTCATGCGACAACCTTTTTTTGGCTGGCCGCTCACTTTTCTCTTTACAAAAACATCTTTTTGTTGTACAATAAAAGCATAAAATATTGACCTCGGAGTAAAGGAGTGTACGACCATGTCGTTTTCAGAGCTTTTGAAGCAGTGCCGCAAGCAGAAGGGGATCAGTCAGGCTGAGCTGGCATCCAAACTGGGGGTGACCCAGCAGGCCGTCGGCAAGTGGGAAAGCGGCAAATCCTCCCCCGACCCCGCCACGGTGGCCCGCATCGCGGAGATCCTGAGCACCACAGCCGATTTCCTGCTGGGGCTCTACCGCCCGGTGTCCAACGTGACCACCCCTGAGGAGCGTTTCTTCGGCAACTACGCCGAGAGTCTCATCCCGGTCATCGGCACCGTGAAGGCCGGGTACGGCGCACTGGCCTTTGAGGAGGATTATGGGCAGGAGTATGCCCGCGTCAAGGACCCCTCCAACTACTTCTACCTCGTCGTGCGCGGCGACAGTATGGAGCCCCGCATCCAGGACGGCGACCTCGCCCTTGTCCACAAGCAGGACACGCTGGAAAACGGTGACCTGGGCGTGCTGGTCTACGGCGACGAGGGCGAAGGCACCCTCAAGCGGTATCTCCAGCGGGGCAACTGCGTCGTTCTGCAGCCCTTCAACCCCGCTTACAACGAGCTGGTCATCAAGGGTGAGGACCTGAACCGCCTGCACATCGCGGGCCGCGTGGTCGAGACGAAGGCCAAGTGGTGAGTCTCTCCCCTGCCCCACGGCGCTTCCGATCAGCAGCTGTGGGGGTAAGGGGGAAATATACCCTTCTGGGAGGTATCTTTCTATGGAACAGTCCCTGATGGACAAGCTCACCATCTTGGCCGACAGCGCAAAATATGACGTGGCCTGCACGTCCAGCGGCGCGTCCCATCCGGCGAAGCGCGGCACCATCGGCAGCTGCTATGCGCCGGGCTGCTGCCACGCCTTTACCGCTGATGGCCGCTGCGTCAGCCTGCTGAAGGTCCTGATGAGCAACTGCTGCGCCTTCGACTGCAGCTACTGCGTCAATCGGAAGTCCAACGACGTTCCCCGGGCCACTTTTTCGCCCCGGGAGCTGGCAGAACTGACCATCGAGTTCTACCGCCGCAACTACATCGAGGGACTTTTCCTGTCCAGCGCCGTGCTGGGGACCCCCGACTACACCACCGAGCGGATGCTCACCGTTCTGCGGCTGCTGCGGAACGAATATCACTTCGGCGGCTACATCCATGCCAAGACCATCCCCGGCACCAGCCCCGAGCTCATCCAGCAGATGGGCTATCTCGCCGACCGCCTCAGCGTCAACGTCGAGCTGCCCAGCGAGCAGAGCCTCCATCTTCTCGCCCCCGACAAGGGCCGCCACTCCATCTTCCGGCCCATGAAGCAGATCTCGGTGGCAGGTGAAGAGAGCAGGCAGGAGCTGACCCTCTACCGCCACGCGCTCAAGTTCGCTCCCGCCGGCCAGAGCACCCAGATGATCGTCGGTGCATCGCCCGAGACGGACTATCACATTTTGCAGCTGTCCGAGGGGATGTACCAGAAATACGGCCTCAAGCGGGTGTTCTACTCGGCCTATATCCCGGTATCGGATGACACCCGCCTGCCCGCGCTGGACACGAAGCCGCCGCTCCTGCGGGAACACCGGCTCTATCAGGCCGACTGGCTGCTGCGGTTCTACCAGTTCAAGGCCGACGAGATACTGGATCAGGACAACCAGAGCTTCAACCCCTATCTCGACCCGAAATGCAACTGGGCCGTCCAGCACTACGGGCTGTTCCCGGTGGACGTGAACCGCGCCCCCTTCGAGATGCTGCTGCGGGTGCCGGGCATCGGCCCCAAGAGCGCCCGCCGCATCCGGGACGCCCGGCGGCTGTCAGCCCTCGGCCTCGACGAGCTGAAGCGGATGGGCGTCGTGCTCAAGCGGGCGCAGTATTTCATCACCTGCCGGGGCTTTTCCGGGGCGCACCCGGGCCGGGGCAGCGCCGGACGGGAGCGCATCACCCGGGCGCTCATCGACCCCAACGTCTTCAGCGCCGGGGCCGAGCAGCTGAGTATGTTCGCACCGCCCGCCGTTGACCGGCTGGTGGAGCAGGGCGTGCCGCCCCGGGCGGCCCAGCGGATGGTGCGGGAGGAGGCGGTGCAATGTCTGGCGAGAGCACTGTGATGCCGTCCCGGAAGCTCCACGACGCCGATGTGGTCTACCTCTACGATGGCAGCTTTGAGGGCTTCCTGTGCTGTGTATTCGAGAGTTTCGCCCAGCATGAGATTCCCTTCGCCGTCTGGACGCCCCAGCGGGAGACTGCCACCCTTTACCCCGTCCGGGACATCGAGACGGACTCTGCCAGAGCGCAGCGGGTCTTTTCGGCCCTTGGCCGGAAACTGGGCCGGGAGACGGAATATCTCGTCAGCCGGGATTTTCTCTCCGGGCAGGAAGATAAGGAATTGCTGCTCATCCGCTTCCTGCATCTGGCCTTCGCCCTCGGCCCCGGCACGGTCAAGCGGATGGGCCACCCGGATGTGGCCCCGCTCTACGAGATGAAAAAGAGTCTCGACTGGGAGGTAGACAAGTTTCAGGGCTTCGTCCGCTTTGAAGAGCACGACGGAATGCTGGGTGCTGTCATCCACCCCAAAAACTATATCCTGCCTCTGCTGCGGGGGCATTTCTGCTCCCGCTTTCCGGAAGAGAACTTCATGATATACGACGCAGTCCATCAGGCGGTATTGCTTTATCAGGAGCACGAGGCTCAGCTTCTGGAGCTGGCTGCGCCGCTGGAGCTGCCCCCGCCCAGCGCCCGGGAACAGGAGTTCCAGGCACTCTGGAAGCAGTTCTACGACACGCTGGAGATCAAGGCCCGCCACAACGAAAAGGGCCGGATGACCCACTGTCCCAAGCGTTTCTGGCAGGATATGGTAGAAATGCGGTGATTCTTTACAAAAAGGTTGCATCTGCGCCGTTGCGCTCTGCAAAAGGTATGGTATACTAAAGGGGAGCTTCGGCAGAGCATCTGCCGCACCCACCCCGAAACGGGCTATGATAAAAGGAGCATTGTTAAAACTATGGTTCGCATTACTATGGAAGACGGCGGCATCATCGACATCGAGCTGAACGAGGAAGCTGCCCCCATCACCTGTGAGAATTTCAAGAAGCTGGTCGGTCAGGGCTTCTACAACGGCCTGACCTTCCACCGCGTCATCCCCAACTTCATGATCCAGGGCGGCTGCCCGCTGGGCAACGGCACCGGCGGCCCCGGCTGGAACATCAAGGGCGAGTTTGCCGCCAACGGCGTCAACAACCCCATCAAGCACGTCCGCGGCGTCATCAGCATGGCCCGCAGCATGAACCCCAACAGTGCCGGCAGCCAGTTCTTCATCATGCATAAGGACGCACCCCATCTGGACGGCCAGTACGCCGCTTTCGGCAAGGTCGTCGCCGGCATGGACGTCGTGGACAAGATCGCATCCGTCCCCACCGACTGGAACGACAAGCCCAAGACCCCCGTCAAGATGAAGACCGTCGAGCTCATCGAGGGCTGATCTTCTGCACCTATGGCTTTCCCTTTGGGGAAAGCCTTTTTTGCATCCACAGGAGGAACTTCCATGAAGTACGATTTCACCACCCTGCCCGACCGCCATGGCCGGGACTCCATCGCCGTGGACGGGCTGGGCAAAGGCTTTGCGCCCGACGCACCGCAGCCCGGCTTCGATGCCATCCCCATGTGGGTGGCGGATATGAACTTTGTCTGCCTGCCCACCATCCAGCAGGTCGTCACCGAGCGGGTCCAGCACCCGGCTTTCGGTTATTTTGACCCGACGCCCGAATACTACGGCTCCATCATCCGCTGGCAGGAGACTCGCAACGACGTCACGGGTCTGACCGCCGAAGCCATCGGTTACGAGAACGGTGTGCTGGGCGGCGTCATCAGCGCACTGAACTGCGTCTGCTCCCGGGGCGACAAGGTGCTGGTCCACAGCCCCACCTACATCGGCTTCACCCGCTGCCTGACCGACAACGGCTATGACATCGTCCACTCCCCGCTGGTGCAGGACGAGAATGGCGTCTGGCGGATGGATTACGCCGACATGGAAAAGCACCTCGCCGAAGAGCACATCCACGCCGCCATCCTGTGCAGCCCCCACAACCCCTGCGGCCGCGTCTGGGAGCGGTGGGAGCTGGAAAAGGCCATGGAGTTGTACAAAAAGTATAATGTCTACGTCGTATCCGACGAGATCTGGTCGGACATCATCCTTTCCGGCCACAAGCACATCCCCACCCAGTCCATCAGTGAGGACGCCCGGATGCGCACTGCCGCCCTCTACGCCCCCTCCAAGACCTTCAACCTTGCCGGTCTCATCGGCAGCTATCACATCGTTTATAACCCGTGGTGGCGTGACCGCATCAAGAAGGAATCCTCCCTCTGCCACTATAACTCCATGAACGTCCTCTCGATGCATGCCCCTATCGGTGCCTACCGCCCCGAGGGCTATGAGTGGGCTGACGAGCTCTGTGAGACGCTGACCGGCAATGTGGATTTCGCCTGCGACTACATCGCAAAGCACTTCGAGGGTGTCCATGTGACAAAGCCCGAAGGCACCTATATGCTCTTTGTGGACTGCACCGACTGGTGCGCCGCCCACGGCAAGACCATTCAGGACGTGGAGAAAGCCTGCTGGGCCGTCGGTGCTGCCGTGCAGGACGGCGTGATGTTCCACGGCCCCTGCCATCTGCGCATCAATCTGGCCTCGCCCCGCGCCCGCATTGAAGAGGCGTTCCACCGGATGGACAAGTATGTGTTCAACGCAAAGTAATTTCAAATAAAATTTATACAACAAAAGACCCTGAATCTGACGATTCAGGGTCTTTTGTTTCATTATTGATGCATTTTTACCAGCCGCTCGTTCAGCGCCCGCAGGCCGTCCCGCACCTCGGCGGGCGAGACGACTTCTATCTTGCCGCCGAAGCCGCAGACCCAGCCATAGAACTGGTCGCTGACACAGACGGGGACGTCGAAATGGAAGTGCTCCTTCCCTTCCGGCACGAAGATGGGCGAAGCGCCGAAGCGCTCCCGCATGGCTGATTCAAGGTCGGAAGTACACCGCAGGGT
>ENA-UEQI01001063-UEQI01001063.1-human-gut-metagenome-genome-assembly--contig:-NODE-1063-length-10418-cov-8.473165_pt1 | contig 10418 bp, 12 predicted proteins | sample MGYA00242946_ERZ507945 | MGnify/ENA primary metagenome ERZ507945 (study PRJEB26167, sample SAMN06115467) | human gut metagenome | host: Homo sapiens | place: China:Guangxi | collected 2016-06-08... | reverse complement strand
TCTTCTTGTCCGATTTGTTGGTACCAGGAACGGGTGACACCTGCCCCCAGCGTATAATTCATCTTTTTCCATTTTCCACTTCCACATAGGCAACCCCTTGATTATTATTATGATGTTTTTTCTTTGCCATAATATTTTCTTCTATGCTATTTTTGAACCTGTATACTCTGTAATGACTATTGTAGTAAGTATTTCAACTCTCTCATTTGTTGTAAAATAATTTTAATATCGTCTGATGATTTATAACCATTTTTTTACGATTGCTTCTGTATAATCCCAAAGTTCCTTTGTTTTGCTATGCTGCGCATACCGATTAGATAGCGTACAAGGATGACAACTGGCTTGAAGGGTACCTGTACAAGAATCAGCTTCAACATCCAGCAGCAAGTGGATGGCAGTAGCTGCTCCCTGGCGGGGAGAACGGATAAAAGGACGGAAGAAAATATCGGTCAACGGATCAAACCATTGATGCATGGTAATCATATTAGTAGATACGATACCGGGATCTGCAGCATTTACTCGGATTCCTCGTTCTTGTAAGCGGTGAGCCAAATCGAAGGTAAACAAGGTGAGTGCTAACTTTGTGTTGCTATATACGGGAATGCGCCAAAATCGGCCTTTCTTCCCTTGGGTGAAGAAATCGGGAAAGTCCAGGTGTCCGATGGCGTAGGTACACGATACCATGTTGACAATGCGGCTTCCTTTCTCCATGCAGGGAAGCAATTTCCGCGTTAGTAGATAAGGAGCGACATAGTTTACACTAACAGTTCGTTCCAGTCCGTCTTCAGTCAGATGACGTCCTGTTTCCAGTGTACCTGCATTGTTCATCAGCAGAGTGATACATTCCTGTCGTGTTAACAGTTGTTCGGCAGCTTGAGCCACCGATTTAAGCGAGGAAAAATCGGCTTCCAATACTTCAATGGCAGTGTTACCTGTCTCTTCTATTAAGATTTGGCGTGCTTTTTCCGCTTCGTTCCGGTGGTGACATATCATTATCACCCGAAAACCGGCCAGAGCTACATACCGAGTGATTTCCATGCCCATTCCTCCGTCAGCTCCCGTAATCACTGCCAATTTTCCGTGGCCTTTCTGATGACATTTCGGCTGAATACAATTCTTCATCTTTTATTCCTTGTGTTATTCGATTTGTCTTTTTTCTGATTGGGCTTCGATTCTTTCAATTTCCCTCTGCAGGCAAGGAGGAAGTTTTTCAGACAGGTGTTGGTGACAGGCCATATCAATGGAGTACATCCGGGCAATGCAGTAGTTGCTGTGCTTGCATGCTGAGCGAGCATCTTCCTCTTTTCGCATACGGTTTACAAAATCGGGTTCGTTCAAGAGAGCACGAGCCATCTGCACTGCCTCGAAGCCATCATTCAGTACTTCATCGATTTTTTGCCGCGACACTAAACCGCCGACGTAAACCAAAGGCATATGGAGGGCTTTCCGGAATTTCAGTGCATCTTCCAGAAAGTAGGCTTCTTGGAAAGGCACAGCTGGAATCATCCATTTGCCAACCAGTCGAACGCCATATTTGAGCCACCAGCATTTCATGTAATGACTCATGCTTCGGATGGGCATTTCACCACGCATTACATACATGGGTGCCCGACTGACAAATCCTCCGCTCAAGACCAAGGCATGGACTCCAGATCCTTCCAGACGTTTGGCTACTTGCAGACTTTCTTCCAGTTCCATTCCCCCTTTGAAACCATCACGCATATTCATTTTTACGAATACGGCTAAATCGTTTCCTGCGGCTTTCATGACTTCATTCATTACCATGTCCATGAAGCGCATCCGGTTTTCCAAGGAATCTCCGAACTCGTCTTTGCGATGATTGGTAGCCGGTGACAGGAATTGGCTAATCAAGTAGCCGTGTCCGGCATGAATTTCCACTGAGTCGAAGCCGGCTTCCCGGGCTAGATTTACGGCACGTCCGTAGGCTTGTGCCAGTTGGGGCAGTTCTGAGGTTCGCAGGGCGCGGACAAACGTGGGGGAATATAGGTTGAAACCACCGGAAGCTCCTACGGGCAGGCAGCCACAGATATTTTTGTGCGACATGTTGCCGCAGTGTCCCAGTTGTATGCCGGCAGCTGCTCCTTCGGCATGAATGGCATCAGTCAGCCGGCGCAAGTCGGGAATGATTTCAGGACGCATCCAAAGCTGGCGGTCGAACGACAAGCCGCTTTGGGTTACTGCTGCATAGGCCACGGTAGTCATACCGACTCCTCCCGCCGCTACCGAACGATGGTATTGAAGCAACATTTCTGAAGGTCGATGTCCCGGACACATGCTTTCATACGCAGCGGAGCGAATGGTGCGGTTGCGCAGCGTCAGCGGCCCGATAGTGATTGGTGTAAACAATTTGGATGTAGTCATGATGGCAAGTTTTTATGTGTTTTGAAGAATTTTATCAGATGGATATTCAGTAGATAAACGGAATGATTCGCTTTCGCTTTCCTACAGCTACCGTGCCAAATTCCTTGCGGTAGTGTTGATGGATGGCATGAGCTCTGGGTACCAGATTGGCAAAAGTCCACCATACAAATACACCTGCTGCTGGAGAAATTGTCAGCAACGCGAAACCAATCCATTCTATGAGTTCTCCCAAATAATTGGCTGAAGTGACATATTTGAACATTCCTCTGGTAGGCAAATAATGACGAGTGTCCCCCGGTTGCCGTAAATGTCGTATCACATAATCTGAATGAAGATTGATGCCCATTCCTAAGAAAAAGAGTAGCATTCCAAGAATGGCATGTGGTGAGACAAAATAATGCCACCCACCTGAATAAACCGGCTTTCACCAATTGATTTTCTTCTACCAACTGCTTGGACAAGTGTCCGTAAACAGTCTCCAAACCATTGTCGTGACGAATAACGACATACTTGCCATAACCTCTACGCTCATATTTCACGATACGTACCTTACCATCAAAGGCAGCCACGATAGTATCGCCGATATTAACCTTCAAGTCAAGACCGTTGTGCATTCTTCTCCAACGGGGACCGAAAGGCGAAGTTATCTTCGTACTCGGAGTCGGCATATGGAATCCGGTCAGGTCGATTGTATAAGTTTCGGGAATAATAGCGTTTCCGTAAGCATGTACATACTGGTTATTCCAGTTAGGATAAAGACTAAGGGCAGGATATTCGGACTGTTCGGCACGGATTTGCTTCTGCAATGCCAAAGAGTCAACAGTTTTCAATTTCTTGTCTATCGGTGCTTGGCGGGCAATCAGGTCTTGAGAGAAAGAGCTCAAACTAACCATAGCCGCTACAGCCACCAATCCGGTTTTAATAATGCAGTTAAAATTCATTCGTTCTTGTCAAATCATTTAATATTCGTCGTTTGCATACAGGTAATCAAAAGTAGCCTGCTTGTAATCGAATATTTCTTCCGGTTTAAAAAATCTCGTTAATTCAACAGCTGCGGTTTCCGGAGAATCGGAAGCATGAACTATATTCTCTTGAAAGCTCATACTGTAATCTCCACGAATGGTTCCCGGAGCAGCCAGACGTCCGTTAGTTGGTCCCGCCAATGTACGGACTGTTTGAATAGCATCCACACCCTCAAAACAACAAACAATGACAGGAGCTGTCATCATGGAATCTTTCACACGTTGAAAGAATGGCTTGCCGCTAAGGTGGGCATAATGTTCGCCTAACAATTCATCTGTCAGTTGCATCATCTTCATACCGGCCAACCGTAATCCTTTACGTTCAAAGCGATGGGTTATCTCACCTATCAATCCCCGTTGAAGGGTACATGGTTTTAAAATGACCAGCGTTTTTTCAAGCATAATACTCGACTTTATAAATTGGTTAAACTATACATTTACTAAAAAATTCCCCCAAAGGTAGCATTTTCCGATGAAACTGCAAGGAAGTCATTAACTATTTTTCAGACGGTTAGCCGGTAAGCGTGCTAATAATTGTCCCCTAAACTCCTATAAATAGGGAGAATAAGGACTAAATATGTTTTGCAACACATTTACGTAAATAAACTGTATGTTTAACCGTTTTTCAGCTAATGGCAGCCCAGTTAACATTCGTTTTCCGCAATGCTTTCAGTTGTCGCCACAAAATCTCGTTCTCCGGATTCTGCGCTGCAAAGTCATGCTCTACTATTTCTTCGGCAATGGTACGGACATATTGCAGAAGTTGTCCGTCGCGGGCTATATCGGCAATCTTCAGGTCAAAAGCGACACCACTCTGCTGAGTACCTTCAAGATCTCCCGGACCACGAAGTTTTAAATCGGCCTCCGCTATTTCAAAACCATCGTTGGTACGCACCATTATTTCCAGTCGTTTACGAGTATCTTCCGTCAACTTATAATTAGTGACTAAAATACAATAAGACTGTTCCGCTCCACGTCCTACCCGTCCCCTCAACTGGTGCAATTGAGAAAGTCCGAAACGTTCGGCATTTTCAATAATCATTACCGAAGCATTCGGTACGTTTACTCCGACTTCTATCACCGTAGTAGCCACCATTATCTGTGCCTCTCCCGAAACGAAAAGCTGCATCTGCTCGTCTTTCTCAGCCGGTTTCATTTTGCCATGCACCTTGCAAACCTTGCACTTGGGGAATTCTTCGAGGATATGTTGATACCCCTCTTCAAGGTTCTTCAAATCGATCTTCTCACTTTCCTTTATCAAAGGATAAACGATATAAACCTGACGTCCCTCATCAATCTGCTTCTGCACTGAACGGTAGATGCTCTCCCGACGATTGTCGAACTGATGCACAGTAGTTATCGGCTTTCGTCCGGGAGGCAACTCGTCAATAACAGACACATCCAGATCACCGTATAAAGTCATGGCCAATGTTCGCGGAATGGGGGTCGCTGTCATGACAAGCACATGTGGAGGTTGATTATTCTTACTCCACAGGCGGGCACGTTGCGCTACCCCGAAACGATGTTGTTCGTCAATAACCACGAATCCCAAAGATGAGAAATTTACAGTATCTTCGATAACGGCATGCGTTCCTATCAGGATATGCACATCTCCGGTCAGCAGTCCGGAAAGAATAGCCTCCCGTTTTTTTCCTTTAATGGATCCGGTCAACAACTCAACACGGATATCCATGCCGAAAAGCAGTTCTTTTATGGTTTCATAATGCTGATTGGCGAGTATCTCCGTAGGGGCCATCATACACGCCTGATAACCATTATCCAAAGCCAGCAACATACTCATCAAAGCAACCAATGTTTTTCCGCTTCCGACATCCCCTTGCAAAAGGCGGTTCATCTGCCGCCCGCTGCCTACGTCGTTACGTATTTCCTTCAATACCCGTTTCTGAGCACCCGTCAGCTGAAAAGGAAGATTCTTGGCATAGAATGTGTTAAATACATCCCCTACCTTCTCAAAAACATAGCCCCGATACCTTCTCTGCCTGTCTTTGGCATACCGAAGAATATTCAATTGCACATAAAACAGTTCCTCGAATTTGAGACGGTATTGCGCTCTGCGGAGCAAATCGGGGTTGGCAGGGAAATGAATATTCCGAAGCGCTTCCGTCAAGGGCATCAGATGATGTTCCGCCAGCAGTTTGGGCGAAAGAGTCTCGGGCAAAGGCTCCTGTATCTGCTGAATGACAGTAGCCATCATTTTCTCTATCGCATGGGAGTTGAGGAAGCTGCGCTTCATTTTCTCCGTCGTATTGTAATAAGGCTGCAAACCTACGGACGAAAGTTTCAGTTCATCCGATTTGTCTATATCGGGATGCGCTACGTTGATACGTCCGTTGAACACGGTCGGTTTACCGAAAATGATATACTCTTCGTGAAGTTTATATTTGCCTAAGATGTACTTTATTCCTTGAAACCACACCAGATCCACTACACCCGTCCCATCCGAAAAATGAGCAGTCAGGCGACGCTGCCGTCCTTCACCGATAGCCTCAAAGCCGAGAATCTCTCCCTTCAATTGGATATACGGCATATTGCCATCTATTTCGTGAATGTAATAGACGCGGCTCCGGTCAACGTATTTATAAGGAAAGTAGTAAATTAAATCGTGCAAAGAGTAGATTCCAAGCTCCTTATTTAATATAGCGGCCCTCTGAGGACCTACACCGGAGATAAACTTTATGTCTCGTGTGACTAAATCGAACATTTACAAAAGTGCACTCCCTATTTTTAAATCGAAAGGGGTCGTTATTTTTATATTCTCACGGTTGCCTTCGGCAAGATATACAGGCACTCCCATTGCTTCTACCACAGAAGCGTCATCTGTAAAGAACGGAGTAAACTCCTGCGTATATGCCCGCTTCAATAGTTCAGTATCGAATACTTGCGGTGTCTGCACCAGTTTATAATCATTGCGACTGACTGTCTCGCTACTATTGCCGGTCAAATGGCGTACGGTTTCCACTACATCGATAACAGGAATTACAGCCTTCCTTGTCTCCGCCAAATCATAGCAGTTACGGATTACATCGACCGAGACAAACGGACGAACCCCGTCATGAACTCCCACCAATCCGGATTCCCGCACCAATGCCAAACCATTCTTTACCGAATGAAAGCGTGTCTCTCCCCCATCGGCAATGAGGTGTCCTACGTCAAAATGATATTCTTCACAAAGCTGTTTCCAGAAATCCTGTTGTTCTTTGGGAAGCACTAATATAATCTGAAGTGTAGCCTCATACTTCCGGAATGCTTCCAACGTACGCATCAGTACAGGCTTACCACCGATAGGAAGAAATTGTTTCGGAAGCTCACTCCCCATTCGCAACCCCTTCCCACCGGCGACAATAATGACATATTTCTTCATAAACGGCTTAGCGCTTAACACACATCGCTTCCGCCAATTCGTCTACTTTCTCTTTACCAGCCAACAGCTCTACGATAGCTAAAGCAAATTCCATAGCAGCGCCCGGTCCCATACCCGTTATAATATTTCCGTCACGGACAACGTGTTCACCGACACATTCCGCACCTTCCAGATACTGTTCGAATCCGGGATAACAAGTAGCTTTCTTACCTTTCAGCAATCCCAATTTGCCCAATACCATCGGAGCCGCGCAAATGGCAGCGATAGGCTTGCCTTTTTCCGCAAAGCTAAGAATCAGTTTGCGCAATCCTTCGTGCTTATCAAGCGTAGCTGCTCCCGGCATTCCTCCCGGCAACAACAAAAGCTCAGCGTCAAAGAAATCGCAATTTTCAAAGTTGACGTCGCAAAGAAGGGACACATCATGTGCTCCGACTACGATTTCATCCGGTGTAACGGATACGATTTCTACATTCAGTCCGGCACGTCTCAACGTGTCAACAGCAGTTAATGCTTCGATTTCTTCAAAGCCATCTGCAAAAAATGCGTATACAGTTCCCATATATAATAATGTATTAATGTGCCAATATGCTAATGTGCCAATTGGCTGCGCACTGATTGTTAACTATTCTCTATCTCAACTTAAAGTTATACGTAATCGTTCCAATCTGATTCGTCATTCTTTCCACCGCCTCAAAACGGGCTTTCTTTGCCGCATCTTCGGCTGCTTTTCGTAAGAAACGGTTCGGAGTATTCGTATGCGAAAGATTGATACTGGTTGCAATCACCTGTCCGGCAGGATTTACCGTGATATTCACAACAACCCGTCCCTCTTCCTGTACATTATAAACAGGTTTCGGCAGACTGGTGCCTGCACCTAAAGAACGTCCGCCGAGGTCAAATGTTCCCTCGCCTCCTATTCCTATTTTCGCACCGGTAGAAGAATTGCCTTCTTTGCCGCCTTCCGTACCTGTGCCACCGGTTGCCGTCCCTTTATTGCCGGTCATTTGCGCTCCCTTACCAAAAGCACCGGCAACTTTCTTCCTTGCGGCTTCTTCGGCAGCCTTACGTTCACGTTCCGCCTTTTCCTCTGCAAGCCGTTTGGCTTCCGCAGCTTTCTCAGCTTCGGTCTTTTCCGGTTTCTTCACAGGTTCTTTCGGCTTAACCGTCTCCTTAGGTTTCACCGTCTCCTTTTTAACTTCTTCTGTTTTCGGTTTCACGGCGACCGTTTCCTCCTCAGTCTGCGTCAACAGGTCTTGTTCTGAAGGTAGTTCCGGCTGTGTTTCCGCAGGAGCTGCCGCATCCTCATCCAGCACGTCCACATCTACCAGCGAAGGGTCGTCAAAGCCACGCGCCGATTCCACATTGCCCATCATCACGGGTATTCCACCCGCATCTTCATCCGGCTGCGGAACAGTGAAGCTCACCAGAATCAAAAGAGCAATCACTGCCACGTGCACCAGCAATGCACCCAGCGCTCCTATGTATTCACCCTTTTTTCTTCTGTCCATCATTCTTATCTGTTTTCGGGCGGGCGTGTAGCCAGCACCATCTTAAAATGATTCTCGTTCGCGATGTTCAGTACCCGTACTATTTCACGGTAAGGCACTGATTCATCCGCATATAATGCCACATACATTTCAGGTTCCTTCTCCTCACAGCTCTGCAAAAATGATGTCAAATCATTCAACGCTACGGGTTGCTCCTTCTCATTGCCGAAAGCCGCATAGAAATTCAAGTCCTTATCGATAATGACTCTAGTCAGCGGTTTGGCCGAAGTTTGCTGCTTGCCTTGCGGTAACAGCACTTTAATAGCATTGGGCGACACCACAGTAGAGGTTATCATAAAGAATATCAGCAACAGAAATATGACATCCGTCATGGAAGCCATACTGAAATTGGGCGATACTCTATTTCTTCTTTTTAATCCCACTTTATTAGTGATTAATGGTTAGTGATTAGCTGTCAGCTATAAAGTTACTTTTGGGCAGGCTCGTTCAACAAATCCATGAATTCCATTGTGCGGGATTCCATTTTGTTTACGACACGGTCTACCAGCATCACCAGATAGTTATAAGCAAACATGGCAATAATACCGACAATCAGACCTCCGACTGTAGTAATCATCGCTTCATAGATACCACCGGAAAGCAACGTAATATCTATATTCCCGCTACCCGCATTCGCCATCTCGTAGAATGCGCGCACCATACCGGTCACCGTTCCGAGAAATCCCAGCATTGGAGCGCCGCCGGAGATAGTCGCCATCACGGTAAGCCCTTTTTCCAGCTTCGCAACCTCAATGTTACCTACATTCTCGATAGCTACCTGTACATCATTTATCGGACGTCCCAAACGACTGATACCTTTTTCAATCATACGCGCCGAAGGAGTATTCATCGTACGGCAATAGTTGATAGCCGCTTTGATTTCTCCGCTATGAATATAATCTTTAATCCGCTCCATAAACATAGGATCCTCTTTCCCGGCCTTACGGATCATATAGTTACGTTCAAACAGGATATAGAAACAGACCACAGACAGTACGCCCAGCACAACCATAATCCATCCCCCCTTGATAGCCATATCAAGCATATTCATTTCAGGAGTGCCAACTTCCGTCAGTACAGGGTTGGCGGTAGCCAGCGAGTCGGCCATATTCATAGCCCCTTGAGCCAACAATATCATTGCATTCATCAGCGTAAACAGTTTTTATATTCCTGAATGGTACGTTCCAATCCTAAATACAGTGCGTCACTAATCAAAGCGTGCCCGATAGAAACCTCATCCACCCAAGGAATGTTTTTATAGAAATAGTTTAAATTAACAAGACTCAAATCATGACCGGCATTGAGACCGATGCCCAATTTACGAGCGGTTTTCGCAGCTTCGATAAAAGGGGCGATAGCCGTTTCCGGGTTTTTCGGATAATTCGTAGCATATGGTTCCGTATAAAGCTCCACACGGTCGGCACCAGCCTTTGCTGCATATTCCACCATTTCCGAATCGGCGGCAACAAAAACGGATGTACGAATACCCGCACTGTTGAATTGGTCGAGAACTTCCGTCAGAAGTTCCAGATTTGCTTTTGTATCCAGAGCTAAAGAAAGAGTTGTGGGGAGGGCATTTGTGGAATCCGTCTTATTGTGCCGTTACAGTCAGTGACCGGAGCCGTGAGCAGGTATCTGCCTATATCGAAGGCCAGAAGGAAAAAGAAAAGAGAAAGCCCTGAGTACAGGGATCATTCCGGAAACGTTTGTTTTTGCGGGAAAGGTGGAAGAAGATGCGGACAGTATCCAGCTATGGTGTGGAGATACGAAAACAGAATATACCGGTCCGTCAGACAATGGAGATCTATCGTCAGGCAGTCGGTTACCTGACAGAGATCTACGCACAGGTCTGGGAAGAACTGAGGAAGATCCCGGAGACAAAAAAGCGTTTTAATACCGCAGAGCATATGGTACACATGACGAAGAAAAATGTTAGAAGAACCTACCGTCAATATTAAGGATATAGGAAAGTCAGTAGGATACGAAGACTCTAATTATTTTACAAAAGTGTTTAGAAGGATCACAGGGCAGAGTCCTTCAGAGTATCGAAATACTGTGTTCCGGGAAAAATAATCTCCAAGCCAG
>ENA-UEQI01001052-UEQI01001052.1-human-gut-metagenome-genome-assembly--contig:-NODE-1052-length-10465-cov-6.292838_pt1 | contig 10465 bp, 6 predicted proteins | sample MGYA00242946_ERZ507945 | MGnify/ENA primary metagenome ERZ507945 (study PRJEB26167, sample SAMN06115467) | human gut metagenome | host: Homo sapiens | place: China:Guangxi | collected 2016-06-08... | reverse complement strand
CCTGCCTATGCCTAAAGAATCGGAGCAAAGCTACCATTATTTCATGCACCATCACTTATTCGACCATATCGATATCGTGCCCTTAAATCTTACAATATATACAGGTTATGAAGAATTTCGTCATTATTTCTATAGGCATGGTTTGTCAATGCCTAGTGTAGTTACAGTTGCTTTGATGGCGATTTATGTAGGTATAAACTCTGGTTATAGTGAGATTGATTTGTATGGCGTGGATCATACATTTTTTGATTCCTTGACCGTTAATTCAAAAAATCAATTGTGCATTTGTGATACCCATTTCTATGATAAAAATAAAGCGGAATTGAAACCTATGCTTCGATGGGATTCTACAGTTTGGCGCATGAGTGATTATTTGGAAGAGCAAATGGAGGTCTTCAAGAACCATGATATAATGGCTGCCTATGCCGTGTCTCAAGGTGTACGTATAGTTAATTGTACAGAATGCTCTTTGATTGATAGTTATGAACGAAAATAAATTGATTTATAATAATGCTTCCATTGGTTAGTTCTAAATTAAGGAGTATGTCTTTGTTAACTAGAAATATAACATTTAGGTATTTATTATTATATGAAAAGGTGTTCCATTGGTGCTTGTAGTATTATAGACGGTAGAAGTATAGTTGTAAATACTACTCCTGCTGATTGCATTGCTATGGGTGATTCATGTAAAGTAATATAAAATATATAAATGAAGAATAATCCTTTAATTTCAGTTGTTACAGTGTCATATAATGCTGTTTTGACCATTGAACAAACCATTCTTTCTGTTATTAACCAGACTTATCCTCACATCGAATACATCATTATTGATGGTGGAAGTACGGACGGAACGGTGGATATTCCAAAGACCTGGGATGAAATGATTGAGGTGGCAAAGAAGCTCACAATCAAGGACGGAGACAAAATAGTCCAGGCCGGACTCAATTTCAATAATGATTTCCACCAGAATTACCTGCTGGGTCTTAATTATCAGCTTGGTGAAAACTTATTCCAGGAGGATGGAAAGACACCTAATGTCAATTCAGATGCCATGAAGAAGGTTATGCAGATGCTCGTTGATATGTATGACAAGGATCAGATCGGTTCAAAGGATTTTGGCGAGAACTGTGCAGACAGCTTTGGACAGGGACAGTCGGCAATGGTTATTCAGTGGGGACATTACTACAATACACTTAAGACCACATGGAGCGATATAGATTTTGGCGTATTTGAAATTCCTACATTTGACGGAAATCCATATGCATACAATAGATATAACGGTGAGTCAACATTCGGTGTAAACAAAAAAGCACCAAAGGATCAGCAGGCAGTTGCACAGGATTTTGTAAAGTTTTTCCTCTGCGATGATGAGTCTCAGGTAGATTTCAATCTTGCCATGAGTACCTTCCCTGCAAAGAAATCCCTTGCAGACAATGAGGAAATACTTAAAAACCCATCGCTTAAGGTACTTTCAGAGCACATTGACCACTACATCTGGCCGGGTCCGATGCCTTCATGTGTTGAGGAGGATATGAAAAAGGCCGGAGAGGACATATTCTACAATGGAGTGGATATTGATACAGCTTTAGACAAGGCACAGGCTGATATTATAAAGGATATGAAGAGCAGTTCATTCCAATCAGTCGAGAATCTATATGAGTTTGCAAAATAACAGGTAAAGATTCACTACGGAGGATTATTAATGTTTAAAAAATCACGTCCATTACAAAGTAAGAGTGAAATAATTTTAAGAAACATAGTTGTTGTAGCTATGGTAGCTTTCTTTATAGTGTTTTTGATAATACCAATTGGTATAGCATTTGCAGGAAGCTTTCATGAGTGGAATCCGTTAAGCGGAACGTACAAGTTTTTGGGGCTGGAAAATTATAAGCAGGTGTTCACGAGCAAATTGTTCGCCAAATCAATGTTCAATACAGTGATCTTTTCAGTAGTTGTAATTGTTTTCAGAGTCGGTCTGGGACTGGGAATCGCGTATGCTATTTATTCAACGCTTATAAAGCATAAGAGTTTTTTCAGGGCAGTTTACTATATGCCTGTAGTAACGCCTATGGTTGCAGTGGCATTTGTATGGAAGTTCATGTACAATCCACAAATTGGAACCATCAACAAAATATTCGGGCTCGATATCAACTGGCTGATGAATCCCAAAACTGCTCTGATTGCAGTAATTATAATGACCATCTGGAAGGATTTTGGATATGCGGTTGTCATGTATATGGCAGGCCTGTACTCACTTCCGGCAGACGTCATGGAGGCAGCACAGGTTGACGGAGCGAGTGGCTGGCAGAAATTCAGATACATTACATTGCCGTTGCTTAAGCCTATGACACTTTTTGTAGTCATTACATCAATTATTTCGTATATCCAGGCATATGTTCAGATACTCATCATGACAGAGGGTGGACCGGGAACATCAACATATCTGGCTTCTTACATTATTTACGATGAGGCCTTTGTCAAATACAACTTTGGATATGCATCAGCACTTTCATTTGTGCTTTTTGTGATTACCGCAGTGCTTACCGTGCTTTCTTTCAAAGTATCGGGCAAGGAAGAGTAGGAGGAGAATATCATGAGAAAAAAAGTAAGCAGTATAGTTTTAAATGTATTCCTTCTATTATTGGGCATTGTTACAGTTTATCCGTTTATATGGATGCTATGCTCATCATTTAAGCAGAATAAGGAAATAATGGCGTTGCAGCAACATCTGCTTCCACAAGAGTTTACAATAGACAATTACATCAGCATGAATTCGCATTTCAATTTCATGAGGTTTTTTGGAAACAGTTTGTTTATCACGATTGTTGTAACCCTGCTTGTGGTATACACCAGTACAATCTGTGGTTTTGTATTAAGCAAATATAAGTTTAAGGGCAGAAATATCCTATTTGGCTTTGTATTGGCTACTATGATGATTCCATGGTGTGTAACAATTATTCCAAAATACACTATGATTCAGAAATTCGGATGGATGGACAGCTATAAGGCACTTATTATTCCGGCTATGTTCAGCGGATTTGGAATATTTATGATGAAGCAGCACATTGAGACCATCCCTGATGAGATTATTGAAGCTGCCAGAATGGATGGCGCTAATGAGTTTTATATCTTTCACAGGATTATATTTCCGATGGCAAAAAACGGAATTTCAAGTATAGCTATTTTTCAGTTCCTGTGGACATGGGAAGACTATCTGTGGCCTTATCTTGTAATTAATACCAAGGAAAAGCAGCTATTGGCAGTGGGTCTGAAGATGTTTAACGGACAGTATTCAACAGATTATGGCGCACTTTTTGCGGCAACGGCAATATCTATCATACCGGTTTTACTGATATATCTGTTCTTCCAGAAGCAGTTTATCGCAGGAATTGCGGCATCGGCTGTCAAGGGATAGCGTAATTTATATGAGAGGGAGTATTTCATGCAGGAAATATACAGAGTAAAGACAAGTCCGGTGGCATTATCGGACAATATGATAATAGGTGAAAAATACAGGATTACAGTTCTGACAGAAGCCCTTGTCCGTCTGGAATACAGTGAAGATGGCGTATTCGAGGATAGGGCAACACAGACAGTATTGTTCAGGGATTTTCCAAAGACCGGCTATCATGTGGTGCGTAACGCTGATGGAATTGAGGTTCATACATCAATGCTGCACCTGATATATAATGAGAAGGAGTTCTCATCACACGGACTGAGTATACAGATTAAGGGAAACCTGAGCGCATATCACAGCATCTGGCATTATGGCGAGAAGGTGCATGATTTGCAGGGTACAGCGCGTACACTTGATGACGTAAACGGAGAGGTTGAGCTTGGACACGGTGTCGTTTCACGCTTTGGATATTCAATTCTTGATGACAGTAAATCACAGATTTTACTTGACGATGGATGGATTGAGCCAAGAAAAAAAGGTGTGTCTGATTTGTATTTCTTTGGATATGGACATGATTATAAACAGGCGCTCAATGATTTTTACAGGCTTTGCGGCAAGACTCCGATGCTTCCGCGATATGCACTGGGAAACTGGTGGAGCAGATATTATAAATACTCAGAAGAAAGCTATATGGAGCTGATGGACAAATTCGATGAAAAGAATATCCCGTTCACAGTAGCCGTAATAGATATGGACTGGCATCAGGTTGATGTGGACCCTAAATACGGAAGCGGCTGGACAGGATATACCTGGAACAAAAAGCTTTTCCCGGATCCGAAGCGCTTTCTTGGAAAGCTCCATGACAGAGGAATGCATACTACCTTAAACGTACACCCTGCGGATGGTGTGCAGGGCTGCGAAGAGATGTATGTTGATATGGCAAAGGAAATGGGCGTGGATTATGAAAATGAGGACCCGGTTGTATGTGACCCGGCAAGCCCAAAGTTTATGGAGGCTTATTTTAAGTATCTTCATCATCCGAGAGAGGCTGAAGGTGTGGATTTCTGGTGGATTGACTGGCAGCAGGGCAGCAACTGCAAGGTTGAAGGATTGGATCCGCTATGGATTTTTAATCATTTTCATTATCTCGATAATAAAAGAGACGGCAGGCGTCCAATGACATTCTCGCGCTATGCAGGTCCGGGAAGCCATAGATATCCGATTGGATTTTCGGGAGATACACATATTACATGGGAGTCGCTTGATTTCCAGCCGTATTTTACAACGACAGCAACAAACATCGGATATGGATGGTGGAGCCATGATATTGGCGGACATATGCTTGGCTACAAGGATGATGAGCTGACAGCCAGATGGACACAATACGGTATATTCTCTCCGATAATGCGTCTGCACAGCTCATGCAGCGAATTTAACGGCAAGGAGCCATGGCGATTTAAAAAAGAGACTGAGGAAGCAATGGAGGCGGCTCTCAGGCAGAGGCATTGCATGATTCCGTATCTGTATACCATGAACTATCGCAGCTATGCAGAGAATATGCCGCTGATTGAGCCTATGTATTATGAGTATCCGGAGAATGCAGAGGCTTATGAGGTAAAGAATCAGTATTTCTTTGGCAGCCAGCTTATGGCAGCACCTGTTACAACTCCGCGTATTAAGGGACTTAATGTGGCAAAAACCAAAGTGTGGTTCCCGGAGGGCATCTGGTATGATATCTATACAGGCATGCGCTATGATGGTGGAAGAATGCTGGAGGTTTACAGGGATTTGAGCAGCATACCTGTGTTTGCGAAGGCGGGAGGCATACTTGTGTGTGCAGATGAAAATGAGCTTGATGCAAGATCTGTTATCAAAAATCCTGATGTATTATGTGTCAGGGTATTCCCGGAGGCTGATGGTGAGTTTGAGCTATACGAGGATGACAATGAATCCTGCGGATATGTGGATGGCAGATGTGTGACCACAGCTATGAAATATTCTGCGGATAAAGATATGTTTGTCATTTCTCCGGCAGATGGAGATACATCATTAATACCTGACAACAGAACCTATAAGCTTGTCTTTGAAAGAAGAACCGAGGCAGCAGCCGGTAAGGTAAAGGTATCTGTGGACGGTAAAGAGGTCTGGGCAAAGAATGAATATGATAAAGAAAACAGAAAGCTCATCGTTACTGTAAATGCATCGATAGCAAGCGAAATTAGCGTTGCAATATCGAAAGACACAGTAGCGCTTGATAATCAAATCGAAAAAAGATGCTTTGATTTCCTGAATCAGGCAGAGATAGGCTTTGTGCTAAAGGATGAAATCTACGGTCTTATTACATCAGGCAAGAAGACAACATTGATTTTATCAGAGCTCAAGGCAAAGGAGCTTGATACAGAGCTGTATGGTGTTTTTACGGAGATACTTAGAGCTTGAGGCTATTGATTTTTAGATTGGTATTTATAGAAAGTTGCCGGCTACACACTGTGTGACCGGTGACTTTCTTTGTTGTAAAAATTAAAAATGGATGATACTATTATAGTAAACAGAAGTATTTTTATAAGAAACATCAGGAGAAACACTATGAACAATTGGGACAGAATGAGAGCGGGAAAGCTCTACAATGCAGACAGCGCAGACATAGCAGGCTACCATGAAAAAGGTATGGGGCTGTGTGACAAATTCAACCGTACACCGATTTGGATGAAGAAGCGCAAGCAGCGTATTTTGGAGAAAATGATACCATCTGCAAAGGATGGTGGTGCATGCATCTTTGCACCATTTTACTGTGAGTATGGTGTAAATATCCACTTTGGCAAGTGCTGCTTTGTAAACTACAAATGTACATTTCTGGATTGCGCACCGATTGAGCTGGGTGACGGAGTATGGATTGGAGCAAATGTCACTATTGCGACACCTTGCCATCCGTTTTTGTCAGAGGAACGCCTGCCGCAGGAATATCCGGACGGCTTCCATGACCTTGAATATGCAAAGCCTATAAGGATTGGTGACGGAAGCTGGATATGCTCGAGTGCTACAATCTGTGGCGGTGTCACAATCGGAAAGAACTGCATAGTGGCAGCAGGTGCAGTTGTAAACCGCGATATACCCGATAACTGTATCGCAGCAGGCGTGCCGGCAAGGGTGCTGCGCAAGCTTGACGAGCAGGACCGCATGAATGTGTGGGACACTTACATGAAAAATGAGGTGCCGTTGTCGCAGAGGGAAAGAGAGCGGTAGTTATTGACCAACATACCAATGAATGGTACTATAGTAACAACAATGAAACACCTCGAAACTATATAATGATATAAGGGGCAAAAGGTATTTTGACCCTTTAATCATATAATTCAAGGGAGGATTATGCGATGGGAAATTCATATAAGAACTGTAAAATACAGGACAACACAGCAGAGCTGATCTACGAGAACGGCAGTCTGTTTGTTACCATATTTGAAAACAACATAGTGCATGTTGCACAAAAACCCGGCATCGAAAGTGTTGCAATCGAGGAGGGCTTCATTCCGAAGGCTGCCACACCGGACGTGACCTGCAAGGATACGTCTGATGCCAAGGGGGCCGCAGCAGAAGCCGGTGTAAGCGATGCAGCAGTTAAAGCAGTCATCCGCGCAAGGGATATTACTGTATATGTGAAGGATAACGAGAAGCTTGATATTTATTACAACGGAAAACTTGTACTTTCAGATTATGAAAAAGCACGCAAAAAGAGTGAGAAGAATCCGTACGAGGATCTTGCCATCGCAGAGCTTGAGGGACATACTGTCGGAAAAGATGAAGAAAAAACTGACTCTGTTACCATCATCAAAAAGCTTGGAAAGGATGATGCTATTTACGGTCTGGGAGATAAGCCGGGATGCCTCAACAAGCGTGGATATTCATATGTAAACTGGAATACGGATGATCCTGCGCCACATGTGGACAGTTTCAAATCGCTGTACAAATCTATACCGTTTTTTATCGTGTTGGGCGATGAATATTGCTATGGAATTTTTGCGGATAATACCTACAAGACAACCTTTGATTTCGGTTATGAAAACACAGATTACTATTTCGTCGAGCATGAGAAGGGCGAGCTGGACTACTATTTTATGCCGGGAAATGATATGGCAGAGGTGGTAGGACTTTATACATCACTGACAGGCACCACACCGCTTTATCAGAGATGGATATACGGCAGCCATCAGAGCCGCTGGGGCTATTACACACAGGATGAGGTGCTTGATATAGCTGACAAATTCCGCGAGCTTGATATCCCATGCGATGTGATACATATGGATATCGATTACATGAACGGCTACAGGGTATTCACCTTTGATGACAAGAAATTCCCTGATGTAAAGGGACTTTCAGAGAAGCTTGCTGACAGGGGTGTAAAGCTCATATCCATCATTGACCCGGGTGTGAAAAAGGATGAGGACTATTTCATGTACAAAGAGGGTATGGAGATGGATGCATTTGCACATGATACAGATGGCAGTGTATATGAAAATGCTGTCTGGCCGGGAACATCGGTATTTCCGGACTTCACAAAGCAAAGCGTCAGAAGCTGGTGGGGAGACAAGACAAAGATACTTCTCGAGCACGGTATCAGTGGCATATGGAATGATATGAATGAGCCTGCAAGCTTCAACGGACCACTGCCGGATGATGTGCAGTTTGAGTATGGAGCACATGAAAAGGTTCACAATATTTACGGACATTTTATGGCAAAAGCCACATATGAGGGACTTGAGAAAAATGATGGTGGAAAACGTCCGTTTGTACTTACCAGGGCTGCATATGCCGGAAGCCAGAAATACTGCGGTGGCTGGACCGGAGACAATCACAGCATCTGGGCGCATATAGCACTTTCGCTCGAGCAGGTGTGCAATCTGTCAGTCAGCGGACTTGCCATGTGTGGCAGCGATATAGGCGGTTTCGGAAGTGATACTACACCGGAGCTTCTTGTCAGATTTTATGAGGCAGCAGTATTTGTGCCGTTTTTCAGAAATCATTCAGCGATGGGAACACGCAGACAGGAGCCTTGGCAGTTTGACGAGACTACGATAGATGCAGTCAGAAAGACAGTAAAGCTCAGATACAGATTTATCCCATATATCTATGATCTGGCACATGAGTGTGAAAAGACAGGAGCGCCTATCGTGCGCCCGCTCGTATACGAGTATCCTGCAGATAAGCATGTGAGAAATATTTCCGATGAATATATGCTCGGAAGCTTTGTACTGGTTGCACCTGTGATCGCACCGGGCAAGGAGGCAAGAGAGGTTTATCTGCCAGACGGCGACTGGTATGATTACTACACAGGCGAAAAATACAGTGGCGGCAGATATATTTTAGCAGATGCACCACTTGATAAAGTACCTGTCTTCATAAAAGCAGGAGCCATTATCCCTGTTGCAGACGGAGAAATCCGCTCTACAGAGGACATTACAGAGGATAAGATCAGTATACTGACATATCCGGGCAAGGGCAGCTTCTTGCATTATCAGGATGACAATGAGACGTTCGCATACAGAGACGGTGCGTATAATGCTGTTGAGTATACCCTGGATGGGGATAAGCTTGAGAAGAGGGTGCTACATAAGGGATTGTAAAAAGGAGCCATATAAGGATAATAGAATAAAATTGTCTTTTATAAATCAATCCGCTATACTATATATTTAGTGTAGCGGATTTTTCTCAAGAGCAGGATTTGCCATTTTAAAATTCAATATCAACCTCAACAGGGCAGTGGTCTGAACCGAGTACATCGGTATGGATCGCTGCCTTTTTAAGCTTATCATTGATGCGCTTTGATGTGATAAAGTAGTCGATACGCCAGCCTGCGTTCTTCTCGCGTGCCTTAAAACGGTATGACCACCAGGAATATATACCCTCGGCATCCGGATAAAAATATCTGAAGGTATCGGTAAAGCCGGAACTTAAAAGCTCTGTCATTTTAGCACGTTCCTCGTCTGAAAAACCTGCATTCTTGCGGTTTGTTTTTGGATTTTTCAGGTCGATCTCATTGTGTGCGACATTCAGATCACCGCACAGTACGACAGGCTTTTTGGCATCGAGAGTCTTAAGGTATTCACGGAAATCATCCTCCCACTGCATACGGTACGGCAGCCTTTTCAGCTCATTCTGTGAGTTTGGAGTATAGCAGGTTACGAGATAGAAATTGTCATATTCAAGTGTGATGACACGTCCTTCCAATGCTACAATTTTTACATCTGCCGGACTGCGTTGAGCCAACATCAGAGCAACCAATCCTGTTCCTGTACCTACATCCAATACCCGACGCGCTCCTTGAACCGAAGTCCAGGCACCTAAAAGTACTCCATCCGTGCCAACTTTCAGATTATCTCAACCGTTACGCCGTCAAATGTCAATGTAATTGTTGATTATCAGCGTGAAACAAGTTTTCCGATTCAGGAAAATGTTGTTTACAAGGTTGCCGACGGATACTATGCGTCAACTTCTCTTGCATCAAAGAATATCACAATCTCAGGACCTCAAACAGAGATTGCCAAAATTGCAAAGGTTTCGGCATCGGCAGAACTTGACAGTACACTAAATGAGCCGACCTCAACGACCGCAAATATTGTGCTTTATGATAAAACAGGAAATAAAATCTCCACCGAGCTTCTTACAATGGAGTTTACGGATGTTGAGGCTACAATTTCCGTTCTCCCCGAAAAGACGGTAAATGTAATTCCTGAGTTTATTAACAAACCCAAAGGTCTTGATTTAAACGATGATATGCTTACGGTTGAGCCTTCAAAGATTCTGCTTGCAGGTCCAAAAGAAGTGCTTGACAAGACTGACAGCGTAAAGCTTGAGTCAATCGATTTTGCAACACTTTCAAACAAGCGTTATGAGTACGATACGCAGGGAATAAACATCCCGAGTGACTGCAAAAATATCAGTAACTCAACCTCCGCAAAGCTTGTACTTGACCTCAGCGGCCTGTCCAAGAAAACCTTTACCGTTGATTCATTCAAAGTAAGCGGTCTTTCTTCAAAATACAAAGCCGATGTAACACAGACAAGTATGAATGTT
>ENA-UEQI01001048-UEQI01001048.1-human-gut-metagenome-genome-assembly--contig:-NODE-1048-length-10492-cov-11.972156_pt1 | contig 10492 bp, 11 predicted proteins | sample MGYA00242946_ERZ507945 | MGnify/ENA primary metagenome ERZ507945 (study PRJEB26167, sample SAMN06115467) | human gut metagenome | host: Homo sapiens | place: China:Guangxi | collected 2016-06-08... | reverse complement strand
AAGCCATGCGCCAGGGAAGTATCGACGGGGAGCAGAAAGCCTATGAAATCGTGGTGGCTGCCGCAAAACAGTGGGAAATAAAAGATGGCAAAACCTTAGTGATGGATGTTCCTGCAAAAACAGACTTTTGGAGGATTTCTCATTATGGGTTCACAGTGGACGACGGACCTTTCTATTATGCGACTTATGGTGGAGAATTTGAAGCCAAAGTAAAGATAACCGGCAACTATGTCACCACCTTTGACCAAATGGGATTAATGCTGCGCATCGACCATGAAAACTGGATAAAAGCAGGTGTGGAATACGTTGATGGCAAACAGAATGTAAGTGCCGTAGTTACACACCGAACCAGTGACTGGAGTGTAGTACAATTGCCGGATGCTCCCCGCTCTATATGGATAAAAGCAGTCCGTCGCCTGGATGCAGTAGAAATATTTTTCTCACGTGATGACAAAGAATATATTATGATGCGCACTTGTTGGTTGCAAGATAATTGTCCTGTCATGGTAGGATTAATGGGAGCTTGTCCGGACGGAAAAGGGTTCACCGCTACATTCGAAGAATTTAAAGTGACTCCATTAGCCGATCAACGAAGACTGGAATGGGCAAAAAGGCAAATGAACAAATAAAAATCAGTCCTGATGTTGGCTGGGTAGAGGAGGACGGAGTTCTCAAGGTGCAGTACAGACTTTCGGAGGCTGACGATCTGAGAGCCACTTCTGTTACAACAATGCCGGATAAGCAGTATTTCCAGTTCCTTGGTATTCAATAAGATCGCAAGACCGTCTGAGAAGACGGTCTTTTTTTGTTAAAAATGGCTGTCAATAAGAGTTTATTCATAAAAAGCGTGTGGCTATTTTGGTGAAAATGCTTAGCTTGTATTACAAAACAGTTACATTATATGAAAAATTGTATGGTACGCTTGACAGTTTTGTTAAAAAGGTGTAAAATATTAATAGTGTTTTATAGCGTTTCGATACTTGTGTGAACGGCTATGAAAGCGTTTACATATAATAGTATCAAGGGAGGATAAGAATTAAGATGAGATCAAAGAGAATACTTGGCGTGGTATCAGCGATAATGATGCTTGGCGTTTGTGCTGTGCCTGCTTATGCCGACAGTGAGGCTGAAATACCTGAATATAGTGCCGACAAGAGTATCCTTACAACAGATACTTCAGCACCGTCCTTGTCGTTTGATATGAAGGATTGGGAGAGATATATCAAGGTGACTCCTGACGGTGAGAAGATATCAGTGGGAGCATCCCAAGAAAAGACCTATGCTTATCAGGGCGCAAGCCTTAAGATAACAGCAACACAGCCTAATGACATAAGCGATTATTGTACTTTTGCTTCGCTTATAAGAGATGACGATAAGAATTTGGTTTATCCCGGCTCTGATTCTGAAGATACGCCTTATATAACGATGGGCGTTGAGATCGACGCCAAGGATTTTGGCATGACTTGTTTTGACGGCTGTATGATCTCTTTTAAGTATAGGATAAATCAGGACGCTCAGGGCAAGCTTATGGGAGATTCTGTGTTTGCTTTTCCTTGTACTGAGGAATACAAAAAGGTGACCAGCAATAGTGTTCAGCTTGAAATAAATACAGATGCAAGCAATAATGTTACTCAGTATGCGACAGCGCTTATACCGGTACCTGACGAGTGCGGAGCAACAAAGTTCATTTTTGAAATACCGGTTATCAAGAAAATGGATAAGACAGATGTGCTTTATATTGATAATCTTGTAATAGATACTCCGCTGCAAAAAAATGGTGAAGATCTTCAGGTAATGAATCTCGATGGCTACAATAAAAGTGCAAAGGCACAGGAGATCGTGCAGGGCTTAAAGGTGCAGCCTAAGTCAAACGGACTGAGCAGCACTTCGTCATCTGAGGCTGAATCTTCAAAGGGTATCGGAGTAGTAGGCATTGTAGTTATTGTGGTCGTTGCGGCGGTTATTGTAGGTGCTGTTATTTTCGTTATCAAGAAAAAGAGATCGCAGTTCTATTAATTTTTTGATCTGACAGAGAGATGGGCATTTGGCTCATCTCTTTTTTATTTTTTTATGAATATATCTTCATCTCCGAGAAATAATAGCATTAGCCTGAAATGGCATATCTTATACTGAAAGGAACTTAATTATGAAAAAATTGTTCGCTATGCTAACTTGTCTTGGCCTTTGCGGCATTATGCTCGCAGGCTGTTCAAGAAATGACGATAACTCAGGTTCGACATCTTCCGGCGTTACTGCGACCACAACTTCCAAAAATGAGGTCACAAGCAGACGTGATGACAGCGACACTCTTGTGAGCCGTGTCGGCGATGGTATCAAGGACACAGTAAGCGGTGGTGCGGATATTATTGATGATACTGTAAGCACTGCAGAAAGCGTTGTTGACGATATCCTCAGATAAGCCGCACATATGCTTGCGGACTGCTCAGCCGTGATATTATATCGGCTTGTGGCAGTCCGTTTTTTATTGTAGAATAGTATGATAAAACTCAAACAATATCAAAAATCAAAGATTGACTATTGATAAATTATTAACGCTGAATTATAATTAACTAATTATTTGACTAACTATGAACGAAATGTAAAGCCTATGTAAAATAAATGTTTAAGTTTGCGGTTTGCTCTTTAAAAATGTAGGGCTGTGTGGTATAATGAAATACATCAGGCAGATATTTTCTGCTATTAAGAAAATGTAAAGATTTATGGTGGATTTCTTTATGAAAATCGGAGAAAATAAGTGAAAAATATAGGCTCTGAGCTTGGCGGCTTGCTGAAAAAAATATGCTTATGGGGCGGTGTTATGGCTGCCGTATGCTGGGCATTTACTTTGCTGTGGGGCTTTGACATCACACAGCTTGCGGGCTTTGCATTGGGCTGGGGCTATATGTGCCTTTGTATGTACTACCTTGGTGTGACCTGCGAAAAGGCTGTGGAGCTTGATGGCAAAAAGGCTAAACGCACAATGCTTGGGTGTTACATGACTAGGTATGGAGTGCTTTTTGTGCTTTGTGCGGGGGCTATGCTCACAAAGGCAGTAAGTCCAGTTGGGATTCTTCTGCCGCAGTTTTATCCGAGGATGATTCTGTATGTCATACAGATAAGAGAAAGAAGGGATAAATAAATGACGGGTATAGGAAACGGCCCTAAGATAGTGTTTGAGATAGGCAGTCTGAGGATCACCGAAACGGTGGTGATGGGCTGGATTATTATAGTTGCGGTGCTGATACTGTGCTTGTGGCTCACACACGATTTGAAAAAAGTGCCTGAGAAAAAGCGTCAGGTAGTCGTTGAGATGTTTGTGAACTTCGTCAACAACATGGTCAAAGAGAATATGGGCGTTAAGATGATGAAGTATGCCCCTTATATTGCTACGCTGCTTATTTATGCGGTGTTTGGCGCTCTTATCAGTATGATAGGTCTGAGGTCTATGACCGCGGACATAAATGTTACGGCAACGTGGGCTCTTATGACATTCGTGCTTATCACATACAACAAGATAAAAGCGAATGGTTTCAAGGGCTATCTTAAAAGCTTTGCACAGCCTGTGGCTTTCATTCTGCCGCTTAATATCATCAGCGAGGTGGCAACGCCTGCGTCTATGGCGTTCCGTCTTTTTGGTAACGTTGCAGGCGGCATGGTAATAACGGGATTGCTTTATGGTGCGCTCGGCTCACTGTCATCTGCACTGGGTCTGACTTTTGAGGCAGGCTCATGGGCGTTCAGTGTATTTCAGGTAGGTATACCTGCGGTGCTTAGCGTGTATTTCGACCTGTTCTCAGGGTGCATACAGGCTTATATCTTCTCCATGCTCACCATGGTAAACGTTGGTGCGGCTGCGGAAACAGAGTAAATTACCGCTTTTGCGGAAAAGTATAAATATGTAAATAACGGAGGTTTATCATTATGGAAAAGGCTATTCTTCTTGGCTGTTCAGCAATCGGTGCAGGACTTGCAATGATCGCAGGTATCGGACCTGGTATCGGTGAGGGCTACGCAGTAGGAAAGACTATCGAGGCTATCGCAAGACAGCCTGAGGCTAAGGGCGACTGCACAAGAACAATGTTCATAGGCGTTGCTATGGCTGAGTCAACAGGTATCTACGCATTCGTAGTTGCACTTATCCTGCTCTTTGCTAACCCATTTATCGGAAAGCTTTAATAAAAAGCTTCAAACAAGATTTGCTCTGCATTGGTGCGGAGGGGAGGTTGGATAAATGGTATTGGCAGCAGGCGATGTGACAGAGTTTCTGTCAATAGATCTGACAACGATAATTGCGACTTTGCTCAATACGCTCATACTGTTTTTGGTGCTCAAGCATTTTCTGTTCGATAAGGTGAACAAGGTCATCGAGGACAGGAAAAATGATGTTAAGGAAACTTACAGGCAGGCTGACGAGGCGAAAGAAAATGCCGAGAAGCTTGAAGCTGAGTATACAAGCAGATTAGAGGGTGCAAAGGAAGAGTCTGCACAGATTATACAGACGGCAACAAGAAAGGCTCAACAGCGTTCTGACGAGATAATCAGCGAAGCGAGAACTGAGGCAAAGGGTCTTGTGGACAACGCTTCAAGAGAGATCGAAAGAGAAAAGAAGATCGCTGTCAACCAGATCAAGAACGAGATCACCGATATTGCTTTCTCGGCTGCGGCGGCAGTTGTGGAAAAGGATATGACAGGCGAGGACAACGAACGTCTTATCGAGAAGTTCATTGACAATGTGGGTGAGATGTAATGGCAGACAGTATCGGGAATATTTACGGCAACGCACTTTTCGAGGTGTGCTGCGAGGAAAACTGCCTTGATGAAGTCTATGGTGAGCTTGGGAGCATAAGGGATATACTTTTCTCTCAGGGTCAGGAGGAATATGTGGAGCTGCTTGCGTCACCGCTGGTGACGGAGAACGAAAAAGGGGCGGCGCTGGAAAAGGTGTTTATGGGCAGGATACAGCCTGTTACGCTTAATTTTCTTTGCCTTGTGAGCGAAAAGGGCAGGATAAGGTTTCTGCCTGAGATATGCGCAAAGTTCAAGGAGCTTTATGAAAAGCATAATAATATCATAGAGGTCACTGCGGTGACGGCTATGCCTCTGTCTGAAAGGCTCAGGGACAAGCTTGTGGCTAAGCTGGAGGCTGTTTCGGGGGCAAAGATAGTGCTTGTGGAAAAGGTGGATAAAAGCCTTATGGGCGGTATCGTGCTGAGATATTCAGACACAGAAATAGACGGCAGCGTCAGAACTAAGCTTGATGATATCAAGGCTCAGATCGACGGGGTCATTGCATAGGAAAGGAACGGTATTTTAACATGAAATTACGTCCTGATGAAATAACAGGCTTGATAAAACAGCAGATCAAGGACTACCGCAGCAAGCTTGAGCTTGACGATGTGGGGACGGTCTGCACTGTTGGCGACGGAATTTCAAGAGTTCATGGACTTGACAAGTGTATGTCGGGCGAACTTCTTGAATTTTCTAACGGAACATACGGCATGGCAATGAACTTGGAGCAGGATTTTGTAGGCTGTGTACTTCTTGGCTCTGAGGACGGAATAAAAGAGGGGTCTGGAGTAAAGAGAACAGGCAGGATAGTTTCTGTGCCTGTGGGAGATGCGCTTCTCGGCAGAGTTGTGAACGCTCTCGGTGCGCCTATTGACGGCAGGGGCGCTGTGCTTACAACAGAAACAAGACCTGTGGAAAGCCCTGCTTTCGGAATAATTACAAGACAATCAGTAAACAGACCATTGCAGACAGGTATCAAGGCTATCGACTCTATGATACCGATAGGCAGAGGTCAGCGTGAACTTATTATAGGCGACAGACAGACAGGTAAAACTTCTATTGCACTTGACACTATCATAAATCAGAAAGGCAAGGACGTTATCTGTATCTATGTTGCGATAGGTCAGAAGCAGTCTACTGTGGCAAACGTGGTGGATACCCTTTCTAAGCATGGGGCAATGGATTATTCTATAGTTGTATCGGCAACGGCTTCTGAAATGGCGCCTTTGCAGTATATAGCACCATATGCAGGCGTTGCAATGGCTGAGCATTTCATGCTTCAGGGCAAGGACGTGCTGTGTGTTTATGACGACCTTTCAAAGCACGCTGTGGCGTACAGAACTATGTCACTTCTGCTTCAAAGACCGACAGGACGTGAGGCTTATCCGGGAGATGTATTCTATCTCCATTCAAGACTTTTGGAGAGAGCCTGCTGTCTTAACAAGGACTACGGCGGAGGCTCTATAACGGCTCTGCCTATTATCGAAACTCAGGCAGGCGATGTTTCGGCTTATATCCCGACAAACGTTATATCTATCACTGACGGACAGATATTCCTTGAATCTGAGCTGTTCTTCTCAGGCGTCAGACCTGCGGTAAACCCCGGTATATCAGTATCCCGTGTAGGCGGTTCGGCACAGATAAAGGCTATGAAAAAGGTTTCAGGCTCGCTGAAACTGCTTTATTCTCAGTACAGAGAATTGCAGTCATTCTCGCAGTTCGGATCTGACCTTGACAAAGACACTAAGGAAAGACTTGCACAGGGCGAACGTATCGTGGAGGTGCTCAAACAGGGCAAGACCTCGCCACTGGACGTTGAGAAGCAGGTGGTCATAATCTATGCGGTGGTAAACAACTATCTGAAAAATATCAGAGTTGAGGATATCGCTGAATTTGAGAAAGATCTTTTTGTGTATATAGATGAAACGCACCCTGACATTTTCTCTTCAATAAGAGAAACAGGAGAGCTTACAAAAGAGAATGAACAGGCAATAAAGGACGTGCTTGCGGAGTATTCACAGAAGTTTCTTCAAAGCAGATAAGGAGCGCTGAGCAATGGCAACAGCTAATATGAAAGACGTCAAAAGACGTATCAAAAGCGTTGAAAGCACCATGCAGATAACAAAAGCCATGCAGCTTGTGGCAGCTTCTAAGCTCAGACGTGCCAAGGATAAGGCGGTGGCAGTTCAGCCGTTCTTTGAAACGCTTTTTAAGACAATGTGCGATATATCCTGCGACAGAGCTTTCAAGTCGGTGTATACAAAGAAGAAGTTTCTTAATTCCACACTGCTTATAGTGGTGGCAGGCGATAGAGGACTTGCAGGAGGATTTAACTCCAACGTGCTGAAAATGGCTAAGGCAAAGGCTGACGATGTGCTGTCATCAGGCGGTCAGCTTCGTGTTATGGCTGTGGGCAAAAAGGCTGTTGAGTTCTTTGAGAAGCGTGATTATGACCTTGTGTGGAAATATCCGCAGATAGCGGAGAGCATTGACGCTGACACTGTTATGGACATTGCGGAAGATGTTATCGCAGGCTTCAGAAATGGGGATTATGACAAGGTAGAGCTTGTGTATACCACCTTCGTGTCGGCGCTGACGCAAGAGCCTTGCAGCTTGCAGATACTTCCCGTGGAGGATCTTGACAAGCTTGGGGGAAGAAAGCACCCGTCAACTATCTATGACCCGTCCCCTGAGGAGGTCTTTGACGGCATGATACCGCAGTATATAGGCGGTATGCTTTATTCTGCGATAGTGGATTCTTACGCTTCTGAGCAGGCGGCAAGACGTACTGCAATGGAGTCTGCAACGGACAACGCAGGAGAAATGATAGACAACCTGTCGCTTCTTTACAACAGAGCAAGACAGGCGCAGATAACTCAGGAGCTTACGGAGATAAGCTCGGCAACTATCGGAAGATAGTATTTAAAAGACGTGACGGCTATGATGATAGCTTATATCCCTTTTTGAAAGGTGGTAAATAAATGGAAAGCAAAAACATAGGCAAGGTAGTCCAGATAGTTGGTGCGGTAGTCGATATCCGTTTTGAAAAGGACAGCCTGCCTGATCTGCTCAATGCCATTGAGATAGACAACAAGGGCGAAAAGCTCGTTGTTGAGGTGGCTCAGCATATAGGCGACGATATAGTAAGATGTATCGCCATGGGCTCTACGGACGGTCTTGTGAGAGGTATCGACGCTGTTGATACCGGCAAGGCTATATCTGTTCCGGTGGGCAAGGAAACTCTATCGAGAATGTTCAATCTTCTGGGCGAGCCTGTTGACAATCTGCCTGCACCTGAAACTAAGGAGCGTTGGGAGATACACAGAGAGCCTCCGACATATGAGGAGCAGTCCGGTTCAAATGAGATACTTGAAACAGGCATCAAGGTAATCGACCTTATCGCACCATATCTGAAAGGCGGAAAGATAGGTCTTTTCGGCGGTGCAGGCGTAGGCAAGACGGTGCTTATTCAGGAGCTTATAAATAACGTTGCCAATCAGCACGGCGGTATCTCGGTATTCACAGGCGTTGGAGAGCGTACCCGTGAGGGCAACGACCTTTATTATGAAATGAAAGAGTCGGGTGTTATTGACAAGACCGTGCTTGTGTATGGTCAGATGAACGAGCCGCCTGGAGCTAGAATGAGAGTTGCACTTTCAGGTCTGACAATGGCGGAGTATTTCAGAGATGTTGAGCATCAGGACGTGCTGCTTTTTATCGACAACATATTCAGATTCACTCAGGCAGGCTCTGAAGTGTCGGCACTCCTTGGCAGAATGCCGTCAGCCGTTGGTTATCAGCCTACCCTTGCAACTGAAATGGGTCAGCTACAGGAGCGTATCACTTCAACAACAAAAGGCTCTATCACTTCCGTTCAGGCAGTTTATGTGCCTGCGGACGATTTGACAGACCCTGCGCCTGCAACTACGTTTGCTCACCTTGACGCAACAACTGTGCTTTCAAGAAGCATTTCATCACTTGGTATCTATCCTGCGGTTGACCCGTTGGAGTCAAACTCCAGGATACTTTCACCTGAGATAGTGGGCAACGAGCATTATCAGGTGGCAAGACAGGTCCAGTCTATCTTGCAGAGGTATGTGGAGCTTCAGGATATCATCGCTATCATGGGTATGGACGAGCTTTCTGACGAGGATAAGCTCACTGTATCAAGAGCAAGAAAGATACAGCGTTTTCTGTCACAGCCGTTCTCCGTTGCGGAGCAGTTCACAGGTATGAAGGGCAAATATGTGCCTATCAAGGAAACTATCAGAGGCTTCAAGGAGATAATCGAGGGCAAGCATGACGACCTGCCTGAATCTGCTTTTCTGTTCGTGGGAACTATCGACGAGGCTGTTGAAAAGGGCAGACAGATCGCAGAAAGTGAACAGTAGTAACAGAACGTTTAAAGAAAAATACTTGACAAGAGTCGGATTATAGTATATAGTGAATGTATGTGGCAATTTTGTGCCGCACGCGCTGATTTGTAAAAAACTTATGGAGAAAGATTATGACGCCTTTTGATCTTAAGATAATAACCCCTGAAAAAACTTTTTTTGAGGGAAATACTGAGCAGATCATTGTGAGGACCGTATCAGGTGATATCGGTATACTTGCAGGTCATGCGCCATATGTGGCAAATATCGTTTCTTCTCCTTTCCGTATCAAAATAGAAGGTGAGTTCAGAACAGCCGCTATTTCGGGAGGGCTTATAAAGGTGTCTGCTGACGGTGTGACAGTGGTGACATCTGCTATCGAATGGGCTGATGAGATAGACGTTGCAAGAGCCGAAAAGGCAAAGGCTGCGGCAGAGAACAAGCTCAGAGAAAATGCTAGCCAGAAAGAGTTTGAAAGGGCGGAACATATAATGCATATCTTGTTACTAAGACAATTAAGGAACTTAATGTAGCTGGACTTGCAGAGCATATTATTGATGCTAAAGCACCAACTAAGAGTGATGTTTTAAAGTCTAATCCTGATTATAAAGAGTCAGAATATTCAAATGATTTAAAAGACAGTGAATTATGGGCTAATGCAGGAATCTTTAAGGGAACTGTATTTGGAAATGTTGGCGGCAATGATAAGATAGCATCTAAATTCAAGCTTGAGAGTCTGGATAATGGTAATATCAATATTGCAGTTAACGGAGCAGGAAAGATAGCAAGTACTGCTGATGGAATTGCTATGTATTATTACAGAGTTCCAGCAAACAGTAATTTTACAATTACGGCAAAGGCGACTGTGAACAGTTTTACATCTAATGATCAGGTATCATTTGGTCTTATGGCAAGAGATGATATGTATGTTGATCAGAATAATAATAATACTTTAGGTGACTATGTTGCAGCTGGTCCACTTAAGCTTACTAAGAAAGGTTCTGTATGGAACTGTTTTGCAAGAAAGAGTGGCGCTCTTACACAGGGAGGAACATGTGCTAATGAGATTAAGGCTGGTGAGACATATAACCTTAAAATCGAAAGTAATACAGATGGTTATGCATGTACATTTGGTAATGAAGAAACTATTACAGGTGGTTTTGATTTTAAATTAACTTCTGTAGATTCAGAATATGTATATGTTGGAATGTATGTTGCAAGAAGTGCTGATGTGACATTTTCGGATGTTAAGCTTGTTGTTGATGGTCACCATCATTGGAATTCCATTTGGTCTGCAGACATTGAAGCTGTCAGTTTTGGCACTTTGTCCG
>ENA-UEQI01001044-UEQI01001044.1-human-gut-metagenome-genome-assembly--contig:-NODE-1044-length-10524-cov-9.654829_pt1 | contig 10524 bp, 9 predicted proteins | sample MGYA00242946_ERZ507945 | MGnify/ENA primary metagenome ERZ507945 (study PRJEB26167, sample SAMN06115467) | human gut metagenome | host: Homo sapiens | place: China:Guangxi | collected 2016-06-08... | reverse complement strand
ATTTGGAACAGACATGAGAGAAAAGAGAGTGTTTTCTACTGTACAATGCATAATAGGTTCACCAGATAATGTGAAAGGATTGTTTACTATTGACCGTTGTAAGGAGTCTGCACAGTGGGCTGAATATGAGATTGAGATGGCTGTTGTAACGGCTTCTCTTATCAACATTCTGGCTGAAACTGAATGTGATGAGAATTAATATATATAGTTTTTTATTACAAGATATTGTGTTTTCAATTGACTTGTCAAACTATATGTTGTATAATCAAATCTGCTTGGGAAACAGCATAAACACTGCGTTTCCAGCAGATTTTTTTAATGTAAAGGAAAATAGCCTGTATTGCTGAAAGCAGTATATACAGGGATATGATGGTCTTTTTGTGAGGGTTTGAAGTATGAAAATTATTAAAAGAAGTGGTTCAGAGGTAACATTTGATATCAGTAAAATTATGGATGCTGTATCAAAAGCTAATATGGAAGTTGTGATTTAGTGACAGAGTATACGATTGACTGTTTAAAACTTCCGTATCTGACAGGAGATGTGCAAGCGCAAAGAAAAGAAATTCAGGATCTTGTTGAGAACCAGATTATGAATATGAGGGCATTTGCAGTAGCCAGAAAGTATATCACATACAGATATAAGAGAGCTCTTGTAAGAAAGTCTAATTCAACAGATGAGCAGATATTAAGCCTTTTAGAGTGCAATAATGAGGAAGTAAAGCAGGAGAATTCCAACAAGAATCCTACTGTAAACAGTGTTCAGAGAGATTATATGGCTGGCGAGGTAAGCAAGGATATTACAAAGAGATTCCTTCTCCCTCCAGATATTGTAGATGCGCATGAGCAGGGGCTTATACATTTCCATGACGCAGATTATTTTGCACAGCATATGCACAACTGCTGTCTTGTCAATCTTGAAGATATGTTACAGAATGGAACTGTAATAAGCGAGACTATGATTGAGAAGCCACACAGCTTTTCTACTGCATGTAATATTGCAACTCAGGCGATTGCACAGATTGCAAGTTCACAGTACGGCGGACAGAGTATATCTCTTGCACATCTTGCACCATTTGTCCAGGTAAGCCGTGAGAAGTTTATCGGACAGGTAAGAGATGAGTTCGAGAAAACCGGAATAGATGCGTCCGAAGAAAAGATTAGAGAGGTTGCGGAACTTCGGGTAAAAGATGAAATTAAGCGTGGTGTACAGATGATTCAGTATCAGGTTATCACTCTTATGACAACTAATGGACAGGCACCTTTTGTTACTGTTTTCATGTATCTTGATGAGGTTCCGGAAGGTCAGACAAGAGATGACCTTGCACTTGTTACTGAGGAAGTATTAAGACAGAGAATGCAGGGTGTTAAGAATGAACAGGGTGTATATATTACACCAGCATTTCCTAAGCTTATATATGTTCTTGAGGAAGATAATATCCACGAAGATTCCAAGTACTGGTATCTTACGGAAATAGCTGCACAGTGTACAGCTAAGAGAATGGTTCCGGATTATATATCTGAAAAGAAAATGAAGGAATTAAAGGTTGATGCGAATGGCAATGGTCAGTGTTTCCCATGTATGGGATGCAGAAGCTTCCTTACACCATATATTGATCCAGAAACAGGAAAGCCAAAGTATTATGGAAGATTCAATCAGGGTGTTGTAACTCTTAATCTTGTTGATGTTGCATGTTCATCAGGCAAGGATATGGATAAGTTCTGGAGTATTCTTAATGAGAGACTTGACCTGTGTAAGAGAGCACTTATGTGCAGACATTACAGACTTAAGGGAACTCCTTCAGATGTTGCGCCAATTCTCTGGCAGAATGGTGCACTTGCAAGACTTAAGAAAGGCGAGACAATTGACAAGCTTCTTTATGGCGGATATTCAACAATTTCGCTCGGTTATGCAGGTCTTTGCGAATGTACTTATTACATGAAGGGTGTAACTCATACTAATCCGGAGGGAACAGAATTTGCCCTCAAAGTAATGCAGTATCTTAATGATACATGTAAGAGATGGGCAGCAGAGACTAATATTGATTTCTCACTTTATGGAACACCGCTTGAGTCAACAACTTATAAGTTTTCAAAATGTTTACAGAAGAGATTTGGTAAGATTGCTGGTGTAACAGATAAGAATTATATAACTAACAGCTATCATGTTCATGTAACTGAGCAGATAAATGCATTTGAAAAGTTAAAATTCGAATCACAGTTCCAGAAGTTATCTCCAGGAGGAGCTATCAGTTATGTTGAGGTTCCTGATATGCAGAATAACATCCCGGCAGTACTTAAGGTTATGCAGTACATTTATGATAATATTATGTATGCAGAGCTTAATACTAAGAGTGATTACTGTCAGGAATGTGGTTACACAGGACAGATTCAGATTATAACTGATGATGACGGAAAGCTTATATGGGAGTGTCCTAACTGCGGAAACCGTAATCAGGATAAGATGAATGTCGCAAGAAGAACTTGCGGATATATCGGAACACAGTTCTGGAATCAGGGAAGAACTCAGGAGATTAAGGAGAGAGTGCTTCATCTGTAAGATTAAATATAATATGGCAGGACATGGATTAATACCGTGTCCTGCCATTATTATTAATATTCGGAAAAATATTCATGATTGGTCATGCCGTATAATGCTGCGAAAAGAATTGACAATACAACAGCCAGTATTACGAACATAACAACAAATCCAACGTCATTGATTGTCATTATAAGTGCGAGTATTGTCCATATTGCGGTATATACGATTTTAACAATAAGATTGCGCTTTATGTGTTTTGGATTCTGTGTTTTCTTATATAATGCCATGCCAACATAAGCAAATATTGTAATTATTATAAGCGGTAAAGCAAAAAGTGCTGCATATATAGCAATTATATATAAGAAAACAGATGCTGTGAAAGAAAGTCCACCATAAAATAAATGCCCCATAAATCTATATCCTGCTGTGTAATCATCAGGTGAATAGCTGCCAGCTTTAATAATACTGCCGCCGGCATTGTTCATAAGACCTCCTGCATATATAAGTAATAATATAAATGTGGCAATAAGTAAAACACTGAAAACAGTGTATATGATTGTCAGTACTTTGTCAGTTCCTTTTGCGAATTTCATTGTAATCTCCCCTCTCAATTGATAGTAAGAATATATCATATTAATTCATTATAAACAAGAAGCGACTATAATAATGGAATGGAGGCATGCCGATATATAATTAAACTAATGTGATTCCCGAAAAGGAGTTTGGGACAGGGTTATGACAAGGAGGGCATATGTCACTTACGATAAGAAGTACAATGAATAATCAGGCGGCTGCACAGGGAATAGATAATACAGATAAGAATACTGATAATTCAAAGCAAACCAAGAACAGAAAAACAATTAATGCATCGGAACTTAATCTGAAGCCATATAAAGACAATCAGATTGATGCCAAGAGGCTCCGGGCAAGAAAGCAGGCAATGAAGCTTATATCTGACGCATGGAAATCTGCTGATAAGACAGATAAGAATATTGAGGATATGAAGCTCGATAAGCTTAATAAGCTTGATGAAATCACAGAACTTAAGAATAAGGTTAGTGATTTGGAGAATGAAAAAGAGGCTTACCGCGCAGATTATGGGGTTGATATGGATTCGCAGGAACAAAAAGACCTTGAGTTGCTTGAAAAATATCAGAATAACCGTTATGGTTCGGCTGAGGACACATTTTCAAAGGAAGAACTTGATCGTTTAAAGGAATTACAGAATACTCCGCTTACAGAGTATCAGGAGAAGGTACTTAAGCTGAATTCATCACAGATACATTTTAAGGATGAAATTGGTCAGAAGGAACTTAAGATTGCATGCACGACAGCTTCAATTGCACTTGCCGAAATCGACAGGGATAAGTCTCAGGAAATGCTAAAGGCACAGGACTCAGCGGACCAGATAATAGGTGCTGTTGAGGGAGAGGTTAAGAATCTGCTTGTAAATGAAGGTAAAGACAACATTGATGACAAGGTAGAAGAGAATAAGGAAAAGGCTGACGAAGCAGAGAAGAAACAGGAAGAACAGCAGGAAGAGATTGACGAAAAGCGCAAGGAAAGAAAAGAGCAGGAAGAGATTATTGAGGGACAGGCAGAGGCTGACAAGTTAGAGATGAATGCTAGTGTCAAAGGCAATGATATCGACCATGTAACTGAAGCCCAGAAGCAGATAGTCAGAATAATGAAAGATAATAAGCTGCTTAATGAGGATATTAAGGGAATAGATATTGATTTGAATTTCTAGAAAGCTGTAAAGAAGGACTATGCATGGCGGGATTGTTACATAACAGCCGGGTTTTCTGTGCAGATGGAAAGAGATATGTCTTGGTGAGATTTGTTTTTCCTATAAGAAAACATTTTTTACATGATTAATAGGTCATTTACAGTACAATCTTAATAAAATTCAGGATAATTTCCTATCAGATAGTGAATTAAAGCTATTTGATAGGAAAATTTGTCTTTATTAAGGGATGTTTTGTGAAAATAAGAAACATTTTTGGAAAATCTGGTAAGGAACAACCTATAAGAAATCAAAAATGCGACTATAAAAAGGTATCATATAAGAATCATATAATCTGATAAACTATAGAAGGTATGCCCCACCTTACAGAATAAAAGTAAGGCGGGGCATACATGTATCAACAGAGATGACTTTTTATTAAAGAATCTATGCAGTTAGCATTGATTGGAGTATTAGCGGTTTCAAATGTTGCTATGAAGTTTCTGCCAAGGACATATCCTGAATTAGCATAATCACTGATTTTTTTGATGGCATTACAGGCATATTCTGCATTATCCATAATACCAAAATGTTCCCATATATATTCCTGCCTTGTTTTAACATTAAGACAGGTAAAATCCGGGTGTGTTATGATACCAGATTGCAGCTGCAGAGGATATTCGTATCGATAAGGGATATTATAGCGATAGAGTTTGTTAGCTATGATAATTTCAGACTTAGACCGTACGCGTTCACCATTATCAGTATAGTATTCAGCACAGTCAGGAGTGAATCCTAAAGAAGTATATTCTGAGGCTTTCCAGTTTGCAGTAAAATCTTCATCTGATACAAAAACTGGAGTAACCATTTCTTTGCGGAAGCTGTTAAGTGAATCATAAATATGCTGAATTTCTGATGGATTATATTTCTTAAGTATGACTTCAAGAAAGTTTAATTCTTTCAGCAGGCATTGTTCAATTCTTAAATCATAATCTTTTTGTGCAAGTTCAATTGCAAAATTATAGTTATGCTTTTTGATATATGTTCCTTTGGTGTCATTCACTTCGACTTTATGATAATATTGGCAGCCATGAGCTTTTCTGGCAGTTCGCAGAGAACCTACAGGAGCATTAGAAATTCTTCCTTGTATATCAGCTAGTAAAAGAGACAATTGTGAATGCCTGAACATAACAGACTCTTTAATCGTGTCAGGTGCTAATGTGTCAACATGTTCCATATTATAATTCTGTATATCTCTCATTAAAAACCCCCTTTTGCAATTACAGGTAAAAACTGTTTAATAAATATACTATACAAATATATAAAAATCAACAGCTTGATATATTAAAAATATGCAAACATGCTGAGAAAAACAAGTCTGGGCAAAATATGATGATAAATAAAGGAAGCTTCATACGCAGACAATACGTGATACCTATAGGTAGTCGCATAATAAAGTCTCTTATAGGAAAATTTTTGGAAAATTTATGTGATTTTGTGGATTTTCAGATTGCAGAGAGCAGTTTTACCTATTAAAGAATAGAAATAATGAATCTTATAGGTTGAGAAGAAGCTTTTGGATTGAAAAAACGCAAATTATGCCTATAAGAGAGCAAATATTATGAATATATAGGTCGCAAGCAGCCATCACGGAAAATACAATACAGAGCCAACGGGGGACATGCAGCCATCACGGAAAATACAGAGCCAACAGGGATACGCAGCCTACGCGGGAAATAGAGCCTGTGGCAAAACCGCAAAAATGGAATTGTGTCAGCGAACAGAGAAAAATAGCACCCAGGCATTAGCAATGGATACAAAAAATATTGGGGATATCGAAGATATCCCCAATACAGAATTAAAAATCCACCTGCTGTACAGAACCGGCGCTGCCGTCTTCATGAAGATACATGCCGCTGCTTCGTACTTTAGCTTTAAGATTGTTATCATCATCAGTTACATGAAATGTTGTTTTGGAGCTGCCAAGACAGATTGCACCGACATTGGCTTCCTTAAGTGATAAGAGCGTGTCCTTGCCATTCTCATCTTTAACCCAGACCTTTAACTGGTCATAGACTTCATCATTCTCATCAATCCATCCGTTGCCGTCAGAATCGTATTCTGAAAGCTCTGAAAAGCCATTACCGGTCTTGGTTCCGAACAGCTCGCTGCCGTCATTGATAATTCCGTCGCCGTTCTTATCAAGAGCAAGAAAGCCACTTTCAGGATTCATCTGTGCAATAGTCTCGTCTTTACCATCACCATCAATGTCAAAACTAAAGGACTTATCAGAAATAGAAACAGGATTGCATCCAAGATTAATAACAAGTGGATCTGTCAGTACAGTGTCAAAGCTGGAAACAAATTCAATGCTGTGTTCTTCCATGTATCTGCGCGACATGGTCATATCAAGATTAAAATTAAGTTCCCTGCCGTCTGCTGTTTTAACAGTTCCGGTTGTTGAAAATGAAGTGCTTTCCTTTTCTTCATAGGTTGAAGAATATCTGGTTCTTACAGTCCATACAGTAGGAGAAATCTGGTTAGTAATAGAAAGGGGTTTTGAGGCTTTGTCAGATGAAGATGTGCCAGAGACTGAATTGCAGGATAAACTGTCAGTATCATGAAACATTCCACGGAAAGACAGAGACTGAATAAAATCCAACAGGGACATATAAACCTTTCTTGTTATTTCTGTGTAACTGAAGCTTACATTCTGCCGCATAGAAACTAAGCTGGCTTTGTTGTAAGCAGGTGTTAAAGCCTCCGTGCCTTCTGGTGATTCCTCACCAGCCAAATCCGTTTTAGAAGAATCGTCCGGGACATTAAGTCTGCCAGAACGATTGTAGAGTGGCATCATCAGAAACATGTCGTCATACTTTCTGTCCGGAGAATCAGAAGAATTACTAAAAAATGATTCTTTCCGGCTTAAGCTGCTTCTTGCCTGGCTCATTCCAAAACTAAAGGAGTTACCAGAGCTGCCGGCTGCGACCATGCCGCTTGATACCTTTTGTGAGTAGTGTCTTCTTGAAGACATACTCATGTTGCTGTCTGCAATTATCATAAGTATACCCGCCTTTCATCTTCAGCAATGAACACGGTTATATATAATATCGGTTTAAGCGCAGAATAATTAATAATAAAATGTTAATTAAAAACTTTTGCAAAATAACTTTACAAAAGTACTGGAAATTCTTATTTAACTGTTGTAATATGATAGCAGAGAAATATCTGCATAAGCAGAAATAAATTATTGAGCCGTAAACTGGCAGAAAGAGGTCATATATGTGGACAGCAGATTTAGGAAATGGACGATACAAGAATCCAATACTTTACGCTGATTATTCAGATCCGGATGCAATCCGTGTCGGTGATGATTATTTTATGATATCATCAAGCTTTTCTAATGCTCCGGCTATGCCGTTGCTTCATTCTAAGGACCTTGTAAACTGGAAGGTTGTTAACTACATTTTGCCTGAAGTTCCAGAATTCAGATACAGAAATCCAATTCATGGATGCGGAGTGTGGGCACCTGCCATAAGATATCATGAGGATACATATTATGTGTGCTTTCCAATGCCGGATGAAGGAATATATATGACTACAGCAACGGACCCTTATGGTGAGTGGAGTAAACCAGTGAACATAAGACCAGGCGCAGGCTGGATTGACCCATGCCCATTCTGGGATGATGACGGAAAGGCATATCTTGTTGCAGGAGTTGCCAAGAGCCGTATAGGATATAAGAGTGTGCTTCATATGGTAGAGATGCAGCCTGATGGAATGGGGCTTACAGGTGGGGAAAAGATTATATTTGACGGTAACTTAAATGACCAGATTACAATAGAAGGCCCTAAGATGTATAAACGAAACGGATGGTATTATATATTTGCACCGGCTGGCGGTGTTAAGACAGGCTGGCAGACAGTGTTAAGGTCGAAAAATGTGTTTGGACCATATGAGTATAAAGTGGTTATGAGACAGGGGGATTCGCCTGTCAATGGACCTCATCAGGGTGCATGGGTTGACACAGTTACAGGACAGGACTGGTTCATACATTTTCAGGATGTGTATGCAGCGGGCAGAATAACGCATCTGCAGCCAATGAGCTGGGAAAATGACTGGCCTGTTATTGGGGTTAAGAAAGACGGCAATGATTATGGCGAGCCTGTGATGGAGTATGAAAAGCCTGATGTCGGTTCAGTTTATGAGATATGTGAGCCGGATACTACAGACGAATTCACAGAAGATAGCCTGGGACTGCAGTGGCAGTGGAACGCCAATCCTGATAGTGACTGGGCACAGTTTGGCACTGATGAAAGCGGAAATGTGTCTGATGACGGTTCTTATATAAAGCTTAATGCGGTTGGCAGAGCATCAAACAGACCAATTGGCGATTACAGAAATCTTCTCCTGCAGAAGTGGCCAGCACCGGAATTTAGCTGTATTACTAAGATGAATATCAGTGGAATGTCTGATGGTGATAATGCCGGATTCATTCATATGGGAATGGATTATCTGGCAGCAGATGTGACTGTTAAAGGCGGTAAGATGGAAGTGTATGCAGTAAAGGGTGTGCAGCAGTTTGACTGTGACCAGGCTTATACTAAAGAGACTAAAGAATTGCTTGCTTCATACGATAATCTTAAGGAAATATATTTCAGATACACAGTTAAAAAGACAGGAACTAAAAACTATGTTGAGGGAGGACTTCCTGTTAAGGAAGCACCTGTTGAGACAGTAACAATAGAGATAAGCACAGACGGAAAAGAATACACCAACCCTGTTTCCGTTATTGCCAAAGCCGGAAGATGGGTTGGTGTAAAGAGCGGTGTATATGTATCACATGATAATTCTGCCAATAGTGAAAACAAAGGCTTTGTTACGGTAGATTATGTAAGATACAGCCGTTAAATATTCTTAATGTTTTTCTTAGCCCACAATTCAAGGGCTTTCGCATTATTGGAAATAAGGTCGAGGGATTCAAGTATCTGCTTGAATTCCTCCTGTTCTCCAATATCAACCTGACCATCAGCAGAGATATTGATAATAGAAGCTCGCAGGTTTTCGATATCATTCAAAGAACCAAGCATTTTTAATGATAATCTGTCAAATGAATTAATCTCGACTTCCTTCATTGTAAGCCTTCCAATCGGACATTCGTTTGAGCAGTAATTGTAGCAGAGTTCAGGAGCGTTGTAGCATTTTGACATAGATACAACCTCGTCCGCATAAGGTGTTACATTGCCAAGTTCAATTCTTGCAAGTCTTGTTCTGTCTATACCTACGACATCTGAAGCTGCTTCACGGCTTTCAAATTCAGTATTTTTCTGTGCTGCAGAAAATCTTGCCTGATAATATTTGTTATCAGATGCTTTAGTTGCTTTCTTCATAGTTAATAATTCTCCCCTTGGTATATTTAATGAGTTAGTAAAATACATGATCTCCGATAACGGTTCCGCCCACATCGACAGAACTGTCATATACATGAAAATATAGTGCGTTAATATTGATATAACCGTTAAGCACATCAACGGCTGCCTGGGTGCAGGCTGCATTTGCACCTCTTGCAAGGACTATTGCAAATCGGCCGCTGGCAACAGGTGAAAACTGATAAGGTGCATATATTACGCCACTTATGCTGTTGGCAAAGCGTGGGTCTGCAACTCTGTTGATAACAACACTTCCTACAGCACATTTGCCTTCGTATGACTGATTGCCGGCTTCACATTCAATAATTGCTGCCAACATTGCAACATCTTCGGCAGTGTGATTCTTAAGAACATTGTTAAGAGCGTTCTGGTCAACCATAGCAGAGCCGGAAGATGAATTATTGCCTGTATTACCGGCGTTATTGACTTTGTCAGCCTCTTCCTGTGCTTTTTTTGCAGCTTCAAGAGCTTCCATTTCACGGCGCTGACGCTCTAACATTTCCTGTTCAATCTGTTTTTCGTATTCGAGTGCAAGTGCTTCTGCATCAGTAATGCTGTCACTTGTAGTGTCAAGCTCTGTCTGACACTGTGAGAGAAGCGCAGCAAAATTATCAGCTTCGCGGGAGGCATCATCTTTAAGAGTGACAAGTTCAGCCATTTCTTGTTCAAGCTTTGCCTGAGTTTCTTTAAGAGAAGCCAGGAGGTCACTTAATTCCTGCATCTTCTGGTGGTCATAATTAGAAATCTGCTGGATATATTCTGACTTGGATAAAAGGTCAGAAAGGCTTTCAGCTGACAGAAGCGTTGACAGAATAGTAGCATTATTATTC
>ENA-UEQI01001027-UEQI01001027.1-human-gut-metagenome-genome-assembly--contig:-NODE-1027-length-10650-cov-8.928403_pt1 | contig 10650 bp, 8 predicted proteins | sample MGYA00242946_ERZ507945 | MGnify/ENA primary metagenome ERZ507945 (study PRJEB26167, sample SAMN06115467) | human gut metagenome | host: Homo sapiens | place: China:Guangxi | collected 2016-06-08... | reverse complement strand
ATGGTGCTCATAGGCGGGATATCGACGCCCGGTGTGCGCTTGTCTGGCTCTATTATAAAAAGCGCGGCGGCAAATTGCAAGGGCGATCGACCGTCGGCGAAAAAAATTCCTCGAAAAAAGGGAAGAACGGTTGACGGCGGGGCAAAAAGAAAGTATTATGTAAATAAGTTTTTCGCGCGGACGCCCTGCGTCCGTGTTTTCGGGAGGATAATGTATGGACCTCATCAAATGCCCTGTCTGCGGAGAAAAGTATTCCTCAAGCTATCGCCGCTGTCCCTTCTGCGAAGAGGAGGATCGCCCGCGCAAGGTGTCCGGCAAGCGCAGAGGCGGGCATCACGTCGCGGAACGAAAGCACACGCACTCCGCCCGCGGCCCGCTCATCGCGGTGCTGCTGGTGGTGCTGGTCATCTTTTCCTGGTATCTCTTCGGCGGCAAATTCATGGAAAAAATTCAGGAGGACCGCGCGAACGATGTGGAGAACGTCGACCCCGCGCCGGTCGACCCGACGCCCGTCGATCCCACGCCGGTCGACCCGACGCCCGTCGATCCCACGCCGGTTGACCCGACACCCGATGACCCCGCAGTCACGCCCGACGAGCCTGCCCCGCCGGTGGTGGAGCCGGAGCCGGAGACGCCCACGGTCGATCCCGCGGCGCTGACGGTCGGGACGAACGTCGGCACGACGCTGAAGAAGGACGACAGCGGCCGCTTCGACTGCACGATCCGAATGAGCGATTCCATTCAGCTCATTCTGCGCGGCACTGACGCGGCGGTGACGTGGTCAAGCGAGGACACCTCCGTGGTGACGGTCAGCGCGGACGGCAAGCTCAAGCCGGTCAAGGCCGGCACGGCCAACGTGACGGCGAGCGTCGGCGGCGCCACGGTCCGCTGCGTGGTGCGCATCAACAATTAAAGGCTGACAGAGAACGACCCCTCGGGGTCGTTCTCTGAGGCTGTCGAAAAAGTGGCAAAGCCACTTTTTCGAGAAAGATTCGCTGCGCTCTGCGCCTCGGTTGTCCGCTGACAGCGGACAATTCGACGCTCGCTCCGCGCAAAGTGTTTTCTGCCACGCACAGGTCGCGGCAGAAAACGGATCAAACATCTTTCGCGTCTGCGGACGCGAAACTCTGTGAGGCTTTCCGATAGACTGAGAACGACCCCTCGGGGTCGTTCTGTTTTTTGCTGTGCAAAAGTACAGCAAAAATTGAAATGTGCCCTTTCCTCGCCCCTGTGGGGCAACCGGAAAGGATGCACAAAAGATTCATGCGTCGGCATTTGCGCCGATTTGCGATGCGGTGCGCGTGCATGAAGTTTTATACACTGTCTATTGAAAGTGCGTTGGTTTTGTGATAGGATACCCTTGTACCAATAGTACCTGAAAAATAACGGATGGAAACGATACCATGGATCGACGGAGTTTACTGGACCGCGCGGCGAAAAGCGCGGAGGAGCGTGTGCTTTTGGGGCACATATTGGATAAATATGACCAGTGCCGGCAGCGGAACCTGCCCACGAACACGGCGTTTTTAAGCCCGGCCGAGGCGCAGGGCGCGCGGGACCTGCTCCGCGCCGCCGCGATCCACGAGGGCTTCGCCCTCCTCGGCGGCTACGAGGGCGCGGAGCGCCGGATGCTCTTTTTCCTGCCCGACTGGCAGGAGGAGGCCGACGCGTCCGACGCGATGGCGTTTCTCCGCGCGGCGTGGCACGAGAGCGAGCACCCCACGCACCGCGACCTGCTCGGCAGCCTCATGGCGCTCGGCGTAGAGCGCGAGACGCTCGGCGACATCCTCGTGAGCGAGGGGAGCGCCGACCTCATTGTGAGCGCGGGCGTCGCGCAATATCTGCTCGACAACTGGACGGGCGCGGGGCGTACGGCGCTGCGCCTGACGGCCATCGGCGCGGACGCGCTGCGCGTGCCGGAGCAGAAGGTCAAGGAGATCCGGGACACGGTGGCGACGCTGCGGCTCGACGCCGTGACCGCCGCGGGCTTTTCCATGAGCCGCGGTAAGGCTGCGGAACTGATCGCCGCAGGACGTGTGCAGAAAAACTATCGCGAGGTCACCAAGGGCGACGCGAGCGTGGCACAGGGCGACGTCATTTCCGCGCGGGGACTGGGAAAATTTGAGGTCGCCGAGGTCGGCGGCCTGAGCAAAAAGGGGCGTACGGGCATTCTGCTGCGCCGGTATCTGTAAGGAGAAGCAAGATGGAACAGAAGAAGATCGACCGCATCAACGAGCTTGCCAAGCTCGCGAAGGAGCGGGAGCTGACCGACGAGGAGAAGGTCGAGCGCGCGGCGCTGCGGCAGGAGTATGTGAATTCCGTGCTCGGCGACCTGCGAAATCAGCTCAACAACACCTATGTGATGGACGAAAAGGGCAACAAGACCAAGCTCACCCGGTGGAGCGAGGACCGTAAGCTGGGCAAGTAGATCCGACGTTTTTCGCGCCCGCGGGCGCGTATGCTGAAAAGAGGGAGGACAAGCGCCATGGAGCATTTTGATCTCGCCGCCTTTTACGGCGGCAGCGCAACGGAGCTGTACCGCACGCTCGGCGCGCACCGCACGCCGGACGGCTGGGTGTTCCGCGTCTGGGCGCCGCACGCGGTGAGCGTGAGCGTCGTGGGCGATTTCTGCGCGTGGGACCCCACCGCGCATCCGATGCGCCGTCTCGATGGCGGCATCTGGGAGACGGAGGTCGCGGGCCTTTCAGAGTATGACACCTATAAGTTCGCCGTCACCGCGCAGAGCGGCGCGGTGACCTTCAAGGCCGACCCCTACGCCTTCCACGCCGAGACGCGCCCCGGCACGGCGAGCAAGCTCTACGAGCTTGCGGGCTACGACTGGGGCGACGGCGCGTACCTTGCGGCAAAGCAGCCGGTCTATGACCGTCCGCTCAACATCTACGAGGTCCACCTCGGCTCGTGGCGGCGGCGCGAAAACGGCGATTTTTACGACTACCGCTCGCTCGCGGACGAGCTGAGCGAGTACGCCGCCGACCTCGGCTACAACTGCGTGGAGCTGATGCCCGTGACCGAGTATCCGCTCGACGACTCGTGGGGCTACCAGTGCACCGGCTACTTCGCGCCGACCTCGCGCTACGGCACGCCGCACGACTTCATGTACTTCGTGGACATGATGCACCGAAGGGGCATCTCCGTCATTCTTGACTGGGTGCCCGCGCACTTCTGCAAGGACGAGCACGGCCTCATCGACTTCGACGGCGAGCTGTGCTACGAGTACGCCGACCCAAAAAAGCGCGAGCACGCGGGCTGGGGTACGCGCGTATTCGACTACGGGCGCGGCGAGGTGAAGAGCTTCCTGCTCTCGTCCGCCGCCTACTGGCTGCGGGAATATCACCTTGACGGCCTGCGCGTGGACGCGGTGGCGTCCATGCTCTACCTCGACTACGGGCGCGAAGCGGGCGAGTGGACGCCGAACAAAAACGGCGGCCACGAGAACTTGGAGGCCATCGACTTCCTGCGCGCGCTCAACACCGCCGCCTTTGCCATTGATCCGAACGTGATGATGGTGGCGGAGGAATCGACCGCGTGGCCGCTCGTGACCTATCCGGTCTCGGACGGCGGGCTGGGCTTCAACCTCAAGTGGAACATGGGCTGGATGAACGATATGTGCCACTACCTCAAGCTCGACCCGTGGTTCCGCCAGTTCCATCATAAGGACCTCACCTTCTCGCTGATGTACGCCTTTTCCGAAAACTTTGTGCTGCCCATCTCGCACGACGAGGTGGTGTACATGAAGGGCAGTCTGCGCGGCAAGATGCCGGGCGACGAGTGGCGGCAGCTCGCGGGCGTGCGCAGCTTCATGGTCTATATGCTCACGCACCCGGGCAAGAAGCTCACCTTCATGGGCGCGGAGCTGGGCCAGTGGCACGAGTGGGATTTTGCCGGTCAGCTCGACTGGTATCTGCTCGAAAACGATGCCAACCGCAGGATGCAGGATTTCTTCCGTGCTGTCAACCGGTACTACCTGATGAATCCCGCGCTCTGGCGCATCGACTTTGACTGGGCGGGCTTTGAGTGGCTCGTCGCGGACGACAACGAGGATAACACCGTTGTCTTTGTCCGCCGCGACGGCGCGGGCGAGGAGCTGCTGGTCGCGGTCAACTTCTCGCCCAACGGCTACCGGGACTACCGCTTCGGCGTCCCGCCGCGGAAAACGTGGCGCGAGGAGCTTTCCACGGATGATACCGCGTTCGGCGGCACGGGCGAGTGGCGCAACGAAAAGCCGGTCCGAACGCAGGCGATCCCCTCGCACGGACGCGAGCAGTCTATTGCCATCACCATCCCCCCGCTCGGCGCGGTCATCCTGCGCGGCGCGGGCGAATATAAGAAACCGAAAGCGAAAAAAAGCAAGGCAAGGGAGGAATTACCGGCATGAAAAAAGAGTGCATCGCCATGCTGCTCGCCGGCGGACAGGGCAGCCGCCTTTACGTCCTGACGGAGAACATGGCAAAGCCCGCCGTCCCATTCGGCGGGAAGTTCCGCATCATCGACTTTCCCCTTTCCAACTGCGCGAACTCCGGCATCGACACCATCGGCGTGCTCACGCAGTACCGCCCGCTGGAGCTCAACCGCTACATCGGCAACGGCCAGCCCTGGGATCTTGACCGCTCGGACGGCGGCGTACACATCCTCCCGCCCTACCAGAGCGCGAAGGGCGCGACGTGGTTCAAGGGCACGGCGAACGCCATCTACCAGAACGTCGGCTTCGTGGATATGTACGATCCCGACTATGTGCTCATTCTCTCCGGCGACCACATTTACAAGATGGACTACGCCGCCATGCTCGCGCATCACAAGCGCGTGCACGCCGACTGCACCATCGCCGTGATGGAGGTGCCCTGGGACGAGGCGAGCCGCTTCGGCATCATGAACGTCGACGGCGAGGACACCATCACGGAGTTTGAGGAAAAGCCGAAGCAGCCCAGGAGCAACCTTGCCTCGATGGGCATTTACGTTTTCTCGTGGAAGAAGCTGCGCGCCTACCTCATCACGGATGAGAACGACGCGGACTCGAGCAACGACTTCGGCAAGAACATCATCCCCGCCATGCTGAATGCCGGCGAGAAGATGTCCGCCTACCGCTTCGAGGGCTACTGGAAGGACGTCGGCACGCTCGATTCCCTCTGGGACGCGAACATGGATATGCTCGCGCAGGGCAGCGGGCTGAACCTGCTCGATAAGGACTGGCCCATCTACGCCCGCGCGGAGAGCGAGCCGCCCGCCTACCTCGGCGAGACGGCGGAGGTCGACCACAGCGTCGTCACCCGCGGCTCGGAGGTCGAGGGCGCGGTGCGCAATTCCGTGCTCTCGCAGCGCTGCACCGTCGCCGAGGGCGCGGAGGTGGAGTATTCCATCCTCATGCCCGGCGCGGTCGTCGAGCGCGGCGCGAGGGTCGCCTACGCCATCCTCGGCGAGAACGTCCGCGTGGGCGAGAACGCCCGCGTCGGCGCGTCGCCCGAGGCGGCGCCGCCGGAGGAGTGGGGCATCACGGTCGTCGGCCCCGAGGCACAGGTCGAGGCAGGCCGCACGCTCAAGGCGAACCGGATGCTCAACCGCGAAGGAAAGGAGACGGTACGATGAACGGACTGCACGGCATCATTTTCTCCTACGAACAGGAACCGGGACTGCGCGAGCTGGCGGAACGCCGGATGCCCGCCTCCATCCCGTTCGGCGGACGCTACCGCGTCGTCGATTTCATGCTCTCCAATCTGCACGCCGCCGGCATCACCGACGTCGGCGTGGTGCTGCACGGCAATTACCAGAGCCTGCTTGACCACATCGGCAACGGCAAGACCTGGGACATGGCGCGCAAGTACGGCGGGCTGCGTATCCTGCCGCCCTTCGCCGATACCCGCGCCTACCGCAGCGGCGAGTTCCGCGGCAAGATGGAGGCCCTTGCCGGCGTCCGCTCGTACTTACAGGGGATACGGCAGGACTACGTCATGCTCTCCGACAGTGACCTTATCGTCAATCTGCCGCTCGCGGACGTGTTTGCCGCGCATCTGGAGAGCGGCGCGGACATCACCGCCGTCTGCACGGCGAACGGCGGCTTCGTGGACAACGCGACCTACCTCACGCTCGAGAGCGACGGCGCGATCGGGCAGGTCTGGTGCGCGCCGACCGCGCCGCGCGGCCACCGCTCGCTGGAGATATACATTCTCAGCAAGCAGCTGCTGCTCACGCTCGTGGACGAGTGCTCCGCGCAGGATAAATACAGCTTCCGCCGCGACGTGCTCGCGGGCATGACCGGACGGCTGAAGCTTCAGAGCTACGTCTGGGACGGCTACGCCGCCCAGCTCCGCTCCGTGCAGGAGTATTACGACCGCTCGATGGAGCTGCTGCAAGGCTCCATCCGCGCCGAGCTCTTTGCCGCCGCGCGGCCCATCCTCGCCAAGGAGGACGACGAGGCGTCGAGCTATTTCGCGCCGGGCAGCCGCGTGAAAAATTCGCTCGTCGCCGACGGCTGCACCATCGAGGGCAGCGTGGAGAACTGCATCCTCTTCCCCGGCGTGACGGTGGAAAAGGGCGCGGAGCTGCGCGATTCCATTCTCTTCAAGGGCACGCGCGTGCGCGACGGCGTGACGCTCCGCTACGTCATCACCGACAAATATGTGGAGGTCCTGCCCGGGCGCACGCTCATGGGGCATGAGAGCTACCCCATCGTCATTTCCAAGGGCAGCATCGTCTGAAGCATACACGGAATAAGGAGGAAAGCTATGAACATTCTCTATGTCACATCCGAGGCCGTTCCCTTCTGCAAGACCGGCGGCCTTGCGGACGTTGCGGGCAGCCTGCCGCAGTCGCTTGCCGCGAACGGCGACCGCGTGAGCGTCATTCTGCCGCTCTATCAGAGCGTCGCGGACGCGTGGCGCGACCGGCTGCACTTTGAGCGCTACACCTATGTGCGCCTTGCCTGGCGTAGCCTGTACTGCGGACTTTTCTCCTACGAGCGGCAGGGCGTGACGTGGTACTTCGTGGACAACGAGCAGTATTTCAAGCGTCCCGAGCTTTACGGCTATTATGACGACGGCGAGCGCTTCGCTTTCTTCTGCCGCGCGGTGACGGAGCTGCTGCCGCTGCTGCCGGAGAAGCCGGACGTCGTCCACTGCAACGACTGGCAGACCGCGCTCGTGCCCATCTACATCCGCGACGAGGCGGTGCGCGAGGAATTCTACAAGTCCGTCCGCACGGTCATCACCGTCCACAACATCGAGTATCAGGGCCGCTACGGCCGCGAGACGGTCGAGGACCTTTTCGGCCTCGACGCGGGCTGGTTCACCGGCGGCACGCTTGCCTTCGACGGCGACGTGAACCTGCTCAAGGGCGCGATCGTCACGGCGGACGCCGTGACCGCCGTCAGCCCCACCTACGCGCAGGAGCTCAAGTACGCCTACTTCGCCCACGGCCTTGAGAGCGTGATGCAGATGGTGGAGGGCAAGCTCCACGGCGTGCTCAACGGCATTGACATGGAGCGCTACGATCCCGCGAGCGACCCCAACCTGACGGCGAACTACTCGCTCCGGCGCATGGCCGGCAAGGTGAAGGACAAGGCGGCGCTGCAGCGCATGATGGGCCTTGCCGAAAGAAAGGACACGCCCGTGGTCGCGATGGTCTCGCGGCTCGTGAGCCACAAGGGACTCGACCTCGTGTGCGAGACGCTCGATTACTTCATGGAAAAGGATATGCAGCTCGTCGTGCTCGGCAAGGGCGACGGGAAGTACGAGTCCTTCTTCTCCTGGGCGCAGGCGAAGTACCCGGGCCGCGTGGCGGTGCATCTCGGCTACTCCGAGAGTCTTGCCATGCAGATCTACGCGGGCGCGGACCTGTTCCTCATGCCGTCCAAGAGCGAGCCGTGCGGCCTGAGCCAGATGATCGCCATGCGCTACGGCGCGGTGCCCATCGTGCGCGAGACCGGCGGGCTGAAGGACACCGTTCACGCCTACGAGGCGTGGAACGGCGCGGGCAATGGCTTTTCCTTTACAAATTATAACGCGGGCGATATGTGCTACGTCATCGGCGAGGCGGTGGACCTTTACCATCAGAAGCCGGAGGCCTACAAGGCTCTGCGCAAGCGCGGCATGGCCGAGGATTTCAGCTGGGCGCGCAGCGCGAAAAAATACCGCGAAATTTACGATTCCATCTGCAAATAAGGTAGGTACAAAGAAATATGGATATCACTACGACACAGGGAATGAAGCAGGCGCTTACGGATAAGCTGCGCCTGGGCTTCGGCGTGACGCCCGAGGAGGCCGACGACGCGCAGGTGATGCGCGCCGCGGCGCTGGTGCTGCGCGACGTGATGACCGAGCGCGGTGTGGAGAGCCGAATGGCCACGCGCCGCGAGGAAAAGAGGAAGGTGCATTACCTTTCCATGGAATTCCTGCTGGGCCGCAGCCTGGAAAAGAACGCCTACAACCTCGGCGTGAGCGGCGTGCTGCGCGAGGCGATCGGCGAGCTGGGCTTCCGCGCGGCGGATATTTTCGAGGTCGAGCCAGACGCGGGCCTCGGCAACGGCGGCCTCGGCCGCCTCGCCGCCTGCTATCTGGATTCCATGACCACGCTTGACATCCCCGCCGCGGGCTACTCCATCTGCTATGAGCTGGGCATCTTCCGCCAGCGCATCGTGGATGGGCAGCAGGTCGAGCTGCCGGACAACTGGAAGGATATCGGCGGCGCGTGGCTGATGCCCAAGCCGCAGGAGACGGAGGAGGTGTTCTTCGGCGGCACGGTCCGCAAGTTCTGGGACAACGGACGGCTGCACGTCGTGCCCGAGGGCGCGACGAAGGTGCTCGCCGTGCCCTGCGACATGGAGATCACGGGCTACGGCACCGAGCACGTCAACCTCCTGCGCCTGTGGGACGCGAAGTCCCCAACGCCGGTGGATATGAGCCTGTTCTCGCAAGGCGAATACCTGCGCGCGAGCGAGCAGGAGGCGATGGCGGAGACCATCGCCAAGATCCTCTATCCCGAGGACAACCACTATGAGGGCAAGTCGCTGCGCCTCAAGCAGCAGTATTTCTTCGTCTCCGCCACGATGCAGTCCATCATGCGCAAGCACATCGAGGTCTACGGCACGGCGGCGAACTTCCACGAGAAGAACGTCATCCAGATCAACGACACGCACCCCGCGCTGGTCATTCCCGAGCTGATGCGCATTCTGATGGACGATGCGGGCTTCGACTGGGATACTGCGTGGAACATCACAAAAAATTCCGTCGCCTACACGAACCACACCGTGCTCGCTGAGGCGCTCGAGCGCTGGCCGCAGCAGCTCATGGAGACGCTGCTCCCGCGCGTGTGGGAGATCATCACCGAGATTGCGCACCGCTATCAAAAGCAGGTCGAGAACTTCTACCACGACCCCGCCAAGACCGCGGAGCTGGCCATCGTCTGGGATGGGCAGGTGCGCATGGCGAACCTGTGCATCGCGGGCGGCATGGCGGTCAACGGCGTTTCCGCGCTGCACTCCGACATCCTGCGCCACGACGTATTCCGCTGGCAGTACCAGATGGAGCCGGAGAAGTTCAAGAACGTCACCAACGGCATCGACCACCGCCGCTGGCTCGCGCAGATCAACCCGCGGCTCGACGGCCTGATTGCCGACGTCTGCGGCGGGCGCGGCTATCTGCTCCATCCCGAGGAGCTCAAGAAGCTCGAGGCCTTCGCCGGCGATGGCGCGGTGCTCGCGCGGCTCGACGAGATCAAGCGCGCCAACAAGCTCGACTTTGCCGCCTACGTCAAAAAGACGCAGGGCGTGGCACTCAACACCGATGCGATCTTCGACGTGCAGGTCAAGCGTCTGCATGAGTACAAGCGTCAGCTGCTCAACGCCATGCACATCATCTATCTGTACCAGAAATTGCAGGACGATCCGAGCATGGAGCTGCAGCCGCGGACCTTCCTCTTCGGCGCGAAGGCCGCACCGGGCTACGCGGTCGCCAAGCGCATCATCCACCTTATCAACTCGCTGGCGAACCAGATCAACAGCGATCCGCTGTGCAGGGGACGCCTGCAGGTTGTCTTTCTGGAGAATTACCGCGTGTCCCTCGCCGAGCATCTGATGCCCGCGAGCGAGGTCAGCCAGCAGATCTCCACCGCCGGCAAGGAGGCCAGCGGCACGGGCAACATGAAGTTCATGATGAACGGTGCGCTGACCGTCGGCACGCTCGACGGCGCGAACGTCGAGATGCACGAGAGGCTCGGCGACGAGAACATGTTCCTCTTCGGCCTGCACGCCGACGAGGCCGTGCGCCTCAAGCGCGAGGGCTACGCCCCGCAGAAGCTCTACGCGCGCGACGAGAACCTGCGCGCGGTGATCGACAAGCTCAAGGCGGGCTTCTCAGACGGCGTTTCCTACGACGATCTCGCCTCGCGGCTGCTGAACGATGAATACCTGCTCTTGCAGGACTTCGCGTCCTACTGCGCCGCCGAGCAGCGCATGGCAGACACCTACGCAAGAAGCGAGGAATGGAACCACATGTCGCTCATCAACATCGCCCGCAGCGGCATCTTCGCCGCCGACCGCGCCGTCGCGCAGTACGCAGATACGATCTGGCAGGTATCGCACAAATGAATAAATCAAACGCGGAGCGGCATAGCCGCTCCGCGTTTGATTTAGGATGCACTGCG
>ENA-UEQI01001015-UEQI01001015.1-human-gut-metagenome-genome-assembly--contig:-NODE-1015-length-10744-cov-7.103778_pt1 | contig 10744 bp, 6 predicted proteins | sample MGYA00242946_ERZ507945 | MGnify/ENA primary metagenome ERZ507945 (study PRJEB26167, sample SAMN06115467) | human gut metagenome | host: Homo sapiens | place: China:Guangxi | collected 2016-06-08... | reverse complement strand
GATTTTTTTTCATTTCTTCTATTGATTATGCTTTCTGTTCCATCACCCGTATGTCTATATATATAATCGACTCCATCAATCTTGAATATAAATGATGTGTTGGTCATTCCTTCACTTACATTTCTGAAATCAACTATATCTTCCTCATCACATCTGAATACAAGCTTAATATTTCTTATTATCTCACTATGTGTATGTCCAAGATACTGTGAATCAAACTTTCTAAGTTCATCAAAATAATCAAATTCAAATATATTACCTGGAAGATACTCTTTAAAGAAAATATCAGGCAAATCATTAAGTTTATCTTTTACAAGTATTTCCCAATAGCAGTTATTATATATACCAGATTCCCGGACAGCCTCAACCTGATTAATAAATGCTTCTGAGAATTCTTTTCTCCAGAATGAATGTCCCATAAGAACATAGCCATCAATCTTATTATCCCTGGCAATTCTTGTTATCTTTCCAAATCCATCAGCTCTTGCATATACTTCATCTGTTGTTTCCTTTCCATAATAACCTGAATAAAATGTATGATATTCAAACTGATTAAACGGATTCTCTATATAATAACTGTCACTTACACATATATAAGTATTCTTAAGTTCTTTTCTTGCAAGATAAAGACTTTCAATATTATTCTTTATATTAAATGAATCATTAATAATAAACTTTACACCATACTTGTCTTCAAGATAGTAAAACATCTCCTTCTTATAACCAAGCACAACTGTAATATTCTTAATACCAGCATCCTGAAGCTGCTTTATCTGTCTCTCAATAAGACGTTCACCCTTAACTTCAAAAAGACCTTTGGGCTGTTCAAGTGATAAAGGAATAAAACGTGTAGATGCACCTGCTGCAAGAATAACTGCATTATTAACCCTGTATGGTTCAAGTGCCTCTAATCCAGTCTTTGTAATACTGCCAGACTCTTTTTCAATATACCCTGTTTTTACAAGTTTATTATAAATATCTGTGTCTTTAAGAGCTTTTGTCTCCTCAACATCATAAGTGCAGCCCGCTCTTCCAATGCTTCCATTATACAAACTGTTCAATACATAAAACTCTTCTTTTCTCATTATACATATCTCCTTATGCCATGTTTCCTGAGAACACTCCTCGAATCACTGCTTTGATTACATTTTCTCTACATGATTCATACTTTTTTCCCGAAAGTATAAGTCCCTCTACCTTAATGTTCTTTATATCCTTCTTGTCAACTGAATACAAATCATCTGAAAGAACCACCATATCGGCAATCTTTCCTGCCTCAAGGCTTCCTCTTTCTTTCTCGTCAAATGTTACATAATATCCATTATACGTACACATCCTTAGTGCTTCCTGAACCGATACTGCCTGAGACTGATTCATATTATTAACAGCTTTGTCAATCCATACGATAGGATCCGGTGATGTACATGGAGCATCAGAACCGCACGAAACAACTATTCCGTTCTCATTAAATGTTCTAAGTGGATTAAGCCTTTCTGTTCTTTCTTTACCCATAATACTTTCAAGATACTCATCAGGTTCCTGTTTCCAGTTAATGAAAGCACTCTGTACAGGCATCTGTATATTATAGTCCCTGCATATCTTAATTCCCTCTTCAGTTGGAAGACAGTCATGTATAATTCCATGTCTGTGGTCTTTTCTTGGATAATCGTCAAGTGCCGCCTTAAGTGCCCTGCATGCCTGGTCAAATGCTTTATCCCCAATCGCATGCATCTCTATCTGCAGTCCGGCTCTGTTAGCCTTCTTGCAGAAATCAATAACCTTTTTATCATCATAATAAAGTACCCCGTCACCACCTAATGAATCAATATATGGTTCATTCATTGCTGCATCGTGTGAACCGAAACATCCGTCAAGTGCACATTCAAAGCATCCGCCTATTCTTGGCAGTTTTCTCTTTAATGCAACATCAACATTCATTGACTGTGGGAATACCCTTACCTGAAATCCATTAGTTAAGGATTTTGCAAATATTTTTTCAAATGTAATATCAAGATTGCCTGTAAAACCCACACCACTTACAGTGTGAATACAGCCAATTCCATGAGACGCCTGAAAATCAATGGCAATCTGCATATTCTTAAACAGTTCAATAATAGAAAGTGAATTAGTAATGTAATCAGAGCATGCAAAGAATGCCTCCTGATTCATCTCACCGGTATCTTCGTGATAACCTCTTAACTTACTTACTTTCCCCTTCAGCTTATCAAGAAGCTTGCTGTTAATTATGCACGCATGTCCATCATATTTGACAACCATGATTTCCTTATCAGGGCATACCTTATCTAATTCTTCCCTGCTTATAAGTCTTCCTTCTTTAACTGAATATGGTGATGCACCGAATGCTATAAGTGTCTTTTTATTACCGCTTGACTGCACGAATTCTTTAACCATCTGTGCAATCTCTTCATTGGACTCTGCATCCATAACATTAAGTCCTGCGTGAAATGTAGAAAATGATGCCATATGCTGATGTGTATCTACGAATGCCGGAACCAGTACCTTCTTTCCAAGTTCAACTGTCTGGACATTCTTATACTGTTCTGGCAGTTCATTACCAACATACACGATTCTTCCTTTATCCTCAACGAGATAACCGGCTACTGTATCATTGCTGTCCACTGTAAGAACCTTTCCCTTATAACATATCATAGACATTTACCTTCCCTTTATATCTGCATTTACTGTTCCTGTCCCGGATAATCCTTATAAGAAGGATCTAACTGTACCAGCTCATAAAAATTATCTATCTCCATAATATCTGATTTCTCGCAAGGTCTTACCTCTACCGCATATCTTTCCTTGCGAAGCACAAGTGGAATGAACTCCCAGAAATAATCATTGCCCTCCGGCTCTTCATTATATACCTGTGCAAAGTCTTCCCTTAATCTTGCACTGTCTTCCTTTGTCCAGTAAGATATTCCATAATAATTAAAGCAATATGTATTACCCTTCTGATAATCTGTTATATGTCCATTATCAAGCTTAAAACTCCAGTCATCAGTCTCTAACGAATAAGAGCCAAGGATATTGCTGCAGTACTGATACTTTGTGATAATAGCCGGATTAGATATATACAGGTCCGCTTCACATAAATAGCACTGGTCAATATGTTCTAATGCTGCCATTGCTGATGATATATTATTGGTTTTATCATATATATCGTTATCAATAAGATTGATAAATGGATACTTTTCCAGAATCTCATCAAATTTTTCTTTCTTATAACCCCTTACAAGAGTTATATCCTTAATTCCTACAGAAACAAGTGCATCAAGTAATGTATCAATAATTCTTACTCCATTAACAGCAACCATTGGCTTTGGTCTGTCTAATGTAACAGGAACCATTCTTGAACCAAATCCTGCTGCCATAATAACCGCTCTCTTTACCCGGTAAGGCTCAAGTGCCTCCAGACCTCTTTCAGTAATCTCCATCTGATCTTCACATCTTTTAATAAGAGCTTCATTTTCTAACTCATCCAGAGCTTTAGATATAGCTGTTCCTGAAATCTTTAATGTATCTGAAAGAGTTCTCATCGGATACTCTTTCTTACCATTCTTTTCAATATATGTAAGTACTTCAAACTGATAACGATTCATATTTCCTCCTTACAGCACCATTGGAATTATATAGATTCCAAGTGCAATGCATGTAACAATAATTGTGCATACCTTCCATATGGTGTACTGTCTGTCCATCTTAACCTTAGTCTGCTCATCCGGCTCTTCTATAACGCCAATCTCTTCCTCAATTGTTGGCATAGCACATTCTTTTCTGTGAGAATATGCAAAATAGAATATTACACATAATACTGTTATGATTCCTGATGTAATAAGTGCTGCCTTATCCGCAAATATTAACATGAAGCAATACACAACAATTGTAAATATACATCCAACAACTCCAAGAGGAGCCTTATAAGGTCTCTTCATATCAGGATACTTCTTCTTAAGCCCCATATATGAAAGACAGCCTATCATATAACATATAGCAAGTGATATAAGCGATACTGATGCTATGTAATTAATTGAACCTGTTGCAATAAGTATAAAATTGATAACACCAACCACAATAACAGCAACATATGGTGTCTTGAACTTCGGATGAATCTTTCCAAGGAATTTTGGTAATGCGCCATCTTCTGCCATTGTATAAATGTATCTTGCAGGTGCAGCAATTCCCGGATTAATAGTAGATAAATCTCCACCAAATGCAATACCAATACATAAAAGTATAATAGGAAATCCAACAAGTCCGACTGCCTTAAGTCCTTCTGCATATGGAGCATCTGCCGCTGCAAGAATTCCATAAAACTCCTTAGGTACAAGACCTACAAGAAACCACTGGAATAATGCGTTAAGTGCAAATACCATAAATACCGAAATCTTTAATGCTCTTGGAAGTGTATACTGTGGATACTTAGTCTCTGCTCCCATAGATACACATGTCTCAAATCCTGTATAGCACCACCATACAAGACCAAATATATACATCATCTCATTAAATGGAGGCAATGAGTTCATTGCTATTCCACCAAAATATTCAACATGAACCTTAGGTATCATATAAAGGAACCAGCACACTGAACAGCCCCAGAAGAAAAACATAAATGCTGTCTGTGCCTTACCTGACTGCTCAATGCCTCTGAAATTAAGAATAAGGAAAACTGCAACAAGGATAATAGCTATAATTCTTGAATCAAGCTTAACTATGCTTATTCCAAGCTGTTCCATAAGAATCTTAAAATAATTGGCAAATGCAAGCGTCTCACCTGCACCAATAGCTACAACAGATACTATATAATGCCATCCTGCCATATTAGCCCATACTCTGTTAAGTCCTCTCTTGGCATAATTATATGTTCCACCCGCACAAGGAAGTGCTGCAGACATCTCTCCATATATAAGACATGGCCATATAGATATAAGAAGTGCAACAAATGTAAACCCTATTATCCATGAGCCTACACTTCCTATCTGTGCTGAACCACAGGTAAAAAGTCCTACACCTACAACGGTTCCAATTGTCATACTAATTGATTCTTTAAGCCCTAAAGCACGAACCAGCTGATTATTTTCATTCATAAATATCCCCTCTCACAGTTTATTCGTTCGGTCATATTTTTGTCCATCTGCGTGAACAGAATGGATTATAGCAGATAATAAACTAAATTACCAGTATAAAAGTAAGCAGCTATAAACCTTCCATGGCTATAGCTGCTGCTGCATCATTAATTATTAATATTCTTCATCTGCTGCTCATCTTTAATTACAGATATCTGTGGATTTACAGCGTCCCCTTCTATTCTGAACACCGAATAATCTCTGTTTTTAAGATATTCATCTGCCGGGTACATACCTTTTGACACATCCCATGGTGCTACATGATATCTTGACTGAGAAACACCAGCCATATCAAAAAGCGTATTTCCATAATTACTCTTCTGTCCAAGTGCTGCCTCGCCATAAGTAGCATACAGATTCTTAAATGTTACAGAATCTGAATTAACCTGCATTACATCATTATGAGTATCAGCCATTTTCACAAATACAGCAGGACGTTCATACAATCCATATCCGCCGTGGTCGGCTGTAATTATAACCGTGCTGTTATCATACACACCTTTATCCTTCATCTGCCGCATATATTCATTAATATATCTGAATACACCCTGTATCTGCTTATCAAGAGAAGTCTCTGTTTCCCCCACATCTACACACTGTTCATTCATCTCATAAGGTACATGTGCCCCTACCATATGATACAGTGTAAATGTTTTATTTCCAGCATCAACTGTTATACCGCCATTATTCTTAAAATCAGCATACAACTGTGAATCATCCAGTTCATATTGAATAATATTGTTATTCTCTGGAGCCTGACATGCTGCAAAATCATCACCATAAAACCAGAAATACTGTTTTATAATCTGTGGAAATGCATAGAATGCCGACATTTTATATATATTCTTAAAAAATTGAACTTTGTCTGATATCCTGTATTTCTGTCCACCTGCAGTATTGGATACTGCCTCCTGATTAACTCCATTAAGATATTCACTTGAAGTATACAACTTAACATCATATCCGTTATCTGACATATCCTGAATAAGCGTACCTTCTTCATATGCTTTCTTTCTGTAATCAGCCAGAGACTGCGTTGTATCATACTGATAACCTGTAAGCATAAGTGGAACTCCAAGTGCTGTAGGTGCACCGCCGCCTATCATATTGTCAAAATAAGTAAAATCTTTTAATTCTTCACAGTATCTGTCGATAACATAATTCTGTGCGTCCTCATTATCCAGTGTATCCACAATGAATACCACTACATTGCCCTGCGAAGATAACGCAAACTCATCATTCTTAGTCACTACATATGAATAATCAACAGTTCTTTTTGAAGATATAATAAGGACCACAAGTGTGACAATCTGTATGCTTGCTATAAAAAAACTTCCCCACTTCATTATCTTAGTCATTATATCTTTCTTAAAGCATACAATAACTGCCGGAACAACTATAAGTGCTATCCATACAACTGTACTTATTATTCCATTAACCCTGAACTGGCTCCACTGTATCTGCCTTCCATTAAGGACACCAAAATCCGGATTAAGGAAATTCCCCTGCACATAAGCAGCAAGTGCACCGCCAAATATAACTGCTGCATATATGTTATATATCTTCTTTGGCACAATCAGACCTATAAGTATAACAACTGCCGCCGTAATTAACGACGCTGCCATAAGAAGCGGTATAAGTGCCGCGAATCCCACTGCAAATTGATCAATATTGCCAAGAAATAAAGATGATGGCATAAATATACAGAATGTTACAATAAGAAATATCAATTGAGGATAAATCGTTATTAATTTATCTTTTATCTTCTTCATAGTAATCTCCCTATTAGTTAGCTGCTGCTTTCAATGAATTAAGCTGATATATTCTCCATCCGAATTCATCATATAATATTGAATAATTGTAATATTTCTCAAGGACCTTATCAAAATCATCATTATAAGTTCTTGATGCAATATATTTAACACCAATCTTCTCGGCATCTTTATAGTTCAGATTCAACTGTAAAAGATCCTGCTGAACAAGTTCCTCATTAGTATCCTCTTCTGTAAGTGTAAGTAACATATGTGCAAATCTGTTATAACAGTATTCATTCTCTTTCTGTGGATCAAGAATATTCCATAAATCCCAGTTAGGAACATTATTACATGTATTAATTGTCGGAGCACCACAGGCAGCAAGATACATTGATTCTACCCATGAATCAAGCATTACCCATTTACCATCTTTATCTTCACTTGTAATCTCGCATACTTTCTTGGCAAGTGGTTTAGAATATATAGCGTCTGTTCCTACATTAACTGTAAGTGACCATATTCCTGATAAGAACACAATACCCGCAAGCGATAACAGTGCCATATTCTTAAGCCTGTCATGCTCTTTTACACAGAATACAACAATAGTTATTACTGTAAACACAATTGCCAGCGCTATTATTGCATACTGTAACATTCCACCAGACTCAGTTATATCATATACAGTTCTTGCTTCTTTCCAGCTGTAATAACAGCTTATAAGCATTGGAACCACAACAATAACAGGATTGACTTTATATCTGTTTTCCCTGCATACATATATACATCTTATAAGTAATATAACCTGTAAAAGTCCTAACAGGTCTGCTGCTCTTTCTTCCGGTACATAACTGAATAATGTGAGCCTGGCAACAATCAATGGGAAGCCAACTGTACAATATATTGTATATACACATGACAATCCAAGCATGATATCAAGAAGAATATCCTTACCCTTCTGCTTAATAATGCAGTACACTGCCATTACCATTGGCAATGGGAACAATGTTACCATCATTGAGAACTCACTATTATTAAGAGTTGCCTTGAATGGATAGAATATTGTAGCAACATATTCAAACATCTTATATAAAGAATATCCACCAGTTGAAACTCTTGAACCCGGATAGATTGTATTCATTATCTCTGTTACATATGTGCTTCTGTCCTTGAGGTACACAATAACAATTGATGCCATAAACAACATTGATGCTGCGAATACAAGCCATTCCTTAAGCTTGATTTTCTTGAAATTATCCCATGAACTTACAACCATCCATACTACAATTCCAAAATAAACATATCCTGAAGGTACCTGGAACGCCGGATATAATATTGTTATATATTCTGCTCCAAGTATGGCAATACACGGACTGAGTACCATCTTCTGCCACGTCTTCTCTGCATTTATAAAGTAATATATACATACAAGCGCTGTAAGACCACACGACAGATACTCAACATTCATCCACCACATCTCATATCCGGAGAATGCCACCATAACGCCACCAGTTACTGCCAGCACTTTATTCTTTCCTGCTATAATATAGAAGAACTGGATTGACATAACAATAAGTAATATGAATGGGAAGCACCATTCTACCGACATACCTATGCTATCTCCAAAAAGGTAATAGCCCCATGTATGTGGTTTAGCCAGTGCTGAATATGACTTATACAATCCAGTCTGTGCTATATTTTCTGTCTGCTTCCCCATAATTATATAATTATATTTACCATAATCAGTATACTTGGCTGTAAGATATCTTGGTGTTGAAACAGCCCACTCATCACTTCTTATAGAATGTGTCTCTCCATAAACAGGCGTTACAAACTCACTTCCCTGTCCAGGCTGTACATAATTATCAAACATTCCTATAGATGAAAAATTCACTCTCATAATAACAAGAATCAGAAATATTCCGACAGCAATATAGAATCTTTTATCAAATATGAATTCACACATTTTCTTTGGTCCGACAATAATTAATCCGCATACAAGCATAAGAATCAGCGTCATAAATACCATTCTTACTGCAAACACACCATAATTATCAGTATGGTGGTAATTCCTTAAAACTGCATAACAAAGTACACCATTCTGTTTCTCTCCGTTAATGCTGTACTGCACTGATGTATCTGTTATATTCTGATTATCTGTCCACAATGTAAACTTCTTTCCATTCGCTGATGTATCTGTCGATACTTTAAGTGTATAAGTTTTTCCACCTGATATAACATTTTCCTCAGCAAAATTAGAGAACTGGTTATCATTGATATTGACTCCGCTCACCTTCTGGTGGAATACAACTTCACCTGTTGTCTTATCTACAAGTTCTACAGTTATCTTAGAGAAATTCCTTATGGCATTAGTGCTGAAATAAAGCGCTATTCCATTGAAATCCCCATCAATATATATATCCTGGGTTATCTCCATTCCTTTCTCTAAACCGGCAGTCTCCTGTCTTGCTGCAAATCCTGAATCATACATATCTGCCACTTTATCATTAGTAACATTATATATGTGTACTCCTCTTAATACGAACAATACTGCCACAACAACAAGAAGCAATATCTTAATGTATTTTGATTTATTCTTCATGTGTTTTAATCTCCTAACAATTTTAATTGTTTTATTATATCACGCAATTATAAATACATACAAGTCCTTTACCTTGTCTTAACTTTTCAATTCATGTATAATTCAGTAAATACATATATTAATGGAGGATTGTCTTGAATTTCAATACTAAGAATTATAATTACAATTTTATTAGATTTATTGCAGCTTTAATGGTTATTATATCCCACTCATTTGCATTATCACTCGGTGCTTCATCACAGCATTATATAGATAGCCATCACCTTAATCTTATTAATATCAACACATGGGGATTCCTTGCTGTTGCAGTTTTCTTCTTTGGTTCAGGTTTCTATATTGCGAAATCATGTGAGCGCAATGAAAGCTTTCTGGTTTTCTTATTAAAGAGACTGTTTAAACTGCTTCCGATGCTTATACTTGTTGTACTTATATCTATATTCATTATAGGACCTGTATTCACAACACTGCCTCTTAAAGATTATTTTTCCAATATACTTACATGGAAATATCTTTTGAACGGAATACTGATTTTACAGCATAACCTGCCTGGTGTATTTACCAATAACGTATATATGCCTACTGTGAATGGCGCTTTATGGACACTTCCTGTTGAATTCTTATGTTATCTGTTCTGCTACATTTTTTATAAAATCTTTAAGAACAAAGATAATATTGTAAACCGTATAATGCTTGTTTTATCAGTTATTGTTATATTAGGTGCTTTCCTGTTACAGACCACATTCTTTAAGTCCTGCTATTCTCATAAGGTCTACTGTTGCCTCTGTATGATGCTTTATGTCCGGCTATTTCATTCTGGCTTGGTATCCAGTACTGGATTAACAGAGAACACCTTCTTAATATTAAGAAACCTCAGGTTTTATTCATAGCTTCGATTATTTTATTTGTTCTTGTATTTCCGGTTAAGAGTCTTTCAGCACTTGCCGTATGGATATGTGTTCCTTACTTTATGTTCTATGTAATGTTCATCAGTAAGCATCAGCATTTCCAAAAAGCTGAAATATTAGGTGACTGTTCTTACTGCATGTACCTCATAGGATTCCCTATACAACAGAGTATTGTATATGTGATGGGAGGCGGACCAATCAATCCTTTTATCAACATTATTACTGCCGTAGTCATAGATATTGCACTCGCCCTTCTCATGCATATCTTTATAGAACGCAGAGTCGAAAATTTAACCAGAAACATATTAAAAAAATGGTTCAGACATTAATCCATGTCTGAAC
>ENA-UEQI01001014-UEQI01001014.1-human-gut-metagenome-genome-assembly--contig:-NODE-1014-length-10757-cov-15.892135_pt1 | contig 10757 bp, 9 predicted proteins | sample MGYA00242946_ERZ507945 | MGnify/ENA primary metagenome ERZ507945 (study PRJEB26167, sample SAMN06115467) | human gut metagenome | host: Homo sapiens | place: China:Guangxi | collected 2016-06-08... | reverse complement strand
TACTAAAAATTTGTTGAAACACGGTTTTGAACCTCAAAAAATCACTGTTCTGCATAAAAAAGAACCGCCGTATGTCTGCGTCGGAGGATCCCCCTCTCCCAGAACAATACAGCAGTTCTCCCTGAAACAGGCTGTGGCCTGTATCTTATTCTATCGTATTCTTAAATGTCTTTTTCCTCTTGTGCAAGCTTCTGATGGATGCAGTCCCAGTTATATTTCAAATGCTGCTGCATCGCCTCCCGTGCCTTCTCCGGGTCATGCGCCGCAATTCCGTCCGCAATTGCACGATGTGTCTCGATCGTTTCCTGCAGCAGAGCGCTATGGGTCATTGCGATCAGCATATCCACGCTCCGGTTGATCACAGGAATGATCTTCGGCACAACAATATTTTTGCTTGCCTGCGCAATTGCCACATGAAATCGGATATCCTCTTCCAGATGCGGCGCATCCTGACAGATCAGACGCTCGACGCGATCGCAAAGGTCGTAGATCTCGCGGATATCCTCCAGTGTTGCTTTGCGCGCAGCCTGTTCCGCGATCCACGGCTCGATCACCATTCTGATTTCCAGCAGATCCAATCCCAGCTTTTGCTGGTCCTGCTCATAGTTGAATCCAAACGGATCCTCCACAATTCCCGGGTTCTGGGTCACAAAGGTACCTTTTCCTCGTTGGATCGTAAGGATATTCCTCGCGACCAACTGTTTTACAGCCTCTCGTATCGTACCGCGTCCAACCCCAAGCTCCTGCGCCAGATCAAATTCATTGGGCAGGCGGTCGCCTTCTTTCAGCTCCCGTTCCTGAATCAGCTGTGCGATCTGCTCGGCGACACGTTCCGCCAGAGGCTGATTTTCTTTTTGTACCGCATTAAACATTTCACATTCTCCAATCTCCTGCCGGATTGTCTCTCTCCAAAGACAATTTCGTCTTATGACGTCCGACGTCTTTCTTTTAACTTAGAGTACCATTCATTTTAGGAATTGTCAATCCATCTCATCAACTTTGTTTTTCAGATCAGGTCTTGAAATCCGCCGTACAGATGTGATATAGTAAAGTCATGGCTTCGTCTTTCTTCCAATGGAAGAGAGGTTTCTGATGAAAAATACAATGATTCCGGATTCGATCTGGATAAATGCCCACATTCAGACTATGGATGATTCTCTTCCCTCAGCGCAGGCTTTTGCCGTTGCCGGGGGAAGGATCACTGCGCTTGGCACCGACGATGAGATCCTTTCGCTCCGTGGCCCGCAGACAGAGATCCATGATCTGGAGGGGCATTTTGTTTACCCCGGATTTATCGAAGGCCATATGCACCTTCCGATGTATGGTGACAGCCTGCTGACCCTGCCCGTCCGGGATCGCTCCCGGCAGAAGATCCTTGAAATGGTTCGTCAGCGTGTTGCACAGTCTGCTCCCGGCGAGTGGATCGTCGGCGGAATGGGTTGGAACAACGAAGTCTGGGACGATCCTTCCTATCCTTCTGCGCTTGAACTGGACGCAGTCGCGCCTCAGAATCCGGTCCTGCTTCCCCGGATGGACGGCCACATGATCTGGGTCAACCATCGTGCTCTGGAAGCCGCCGGAGTGACCGAACAGACCCCTGATCCAGAGCACGGAGAATTTATGCGGAACCCCGACGGCACACTTCTGGGCTGCGTCACAAATGAGGCCGCTGAACAGGTCAAAGCGTTTGTTCCGGAAAAGACCGCCTTACAGAGAAAAGATGCTCTGCTTGCCGCACAGCAGCAGCTTCTTCAATACGGTGTAACCAATGTGAACGACATGGGCACCTCCCTTGAAGATGTTCACGACCTGAAAGCATTGTACGAAAGCGGCGAGTATAAGCTCCGCTTTCACGGCGCGCTTCGTTACGCACTCGGGCCTGACGCCCCTGCGGACGAAAAGGCTTATCTTGCTCAGTGTCCGGAAATTGATCTCTACAACGGTCATTTTACCGTCCGGGCCTGTAAGCTTCTCGGCGATGGCGCAGTCGGTTCCCAGAGTGCGTGCCTGAAGCAGGATTATTCCGATCGTCCGGGACATCGCGGTGTCAAAATGCGCACGGATTCCGAGCTGTACGCCTGTGTACGGGAAGCGGCAGAACATGGAATGCAGATGATCATCCACGCAATCGGTGATGATACCATCGATCAGGTTCTCCGGGTCTACCAGCAGGTTCTGCAGGATGTTCCGACGCCGGATCACCGTTGGCACATCGAGCATTTCCAGACAGTTGACGGCGATCAGCCTGAGCGTGCCCGGGAGCTTGGTGTCTGGCCCAGTATGCAGCCCCTTCATGCGCCGAACAGCGCGTCCATGGCACTTCGCCGTCTCGGGCCAGATCGCGCCAGCCGCGCGTACGCCGGCGGTCTTGTCCTGCGAAAGATCGGGCATATCTCGTGGGGATCGGATGCACCCGTCGCCACGCCTTCCCCTCTGAGCGGAATGCACGCTGCTATTACGCGAACAAACGACAAACTTCTTCCCAAGGGAGGATTCTTCCCGGAGAATGCCGTGACCCCAGAAGAGGCTCTGCTGGGGTATACCCGTTGGGGTGCGGAGGCTCAATTTACAGAGAAGGAATGCGGTACCCTGAGCGTCGGCAAATATGCTGACTTTGTCGTGCTGGATCAGGATCTGCTGAAAACCGCTTCGGAGGTTCCGGATGATCTGCTGAAACTCCGTGTCCTGATGACGGCCATCGATGGATGCCCCGTCTATAGGGCAAAGAACTGAGCAGGAGGTTCTGTTATGAGATCGTTTCCCTACCCCATTCCGGAGGAGAAGAAAGTCCGGGTGATCCTTGATACCGATTGCGCCTGTGAAGCTGACGACCCGTATGCGATCGTACACGCACTCCTGAGTCCCAAGATCTCCGTGACCGGGATCTGCGCAGAGCATTTTGCCGACCGTTTCGGCCCTGACAGTATGGAGGAAAGTTATCGTGAGATCCTCCACGTTCTGGATCTTGCCGGACTGAATGGGCAGGTACCGGTTTTCCGCGGAAGTCCCTGCGCACTGTCCGACGAAACCACTTCCTCTCCTTCCCCTGCATCGCAGTTCATTATTCAGGAGGCTCTGCGGGATGATCCCCGCCCGCTGTTTATCGCCGGACAGGGTGCTCTGACAAATGTCGCGTCTGCCCTGCTGGAAAAGCCTGAAATCGCTGACCGCTTCACTCTGGTCTGGATCGGCGGCGGTACCTATCCGGACGGCGAGTCGGAGTTCAATGCGGAAAACGATATTGCTGCCGCCAACGTCCTGTTTGGCTCTGCGGTAGAGCTCTGGCAGGTTCCGAAGAATCTGTATTCCAAGATGACCGTTCCATTCAGCGTCCTGCACGAGAAGGTCGCCCCCTGCGGAGAAATCGGACAGTACCTCTTTCAGCGGGTCATCGATACAAATTATAAGTTTGTGTCCTGGATCAAACGTCCCGGATATACTCCGGCCGCAGCTGCGGCATCCTACCCCGGCGGAGAAATGTGGATCTTGGGGGACAGCCCTGCCATCGGCCTGATCCTGTTTGACGAACGGTATTCCTTTGTCTATCGCCCCGCCCCTCGTTTTACGCCGGATTCCCGTTATCTGCCCGCTCCCGACCCACAGCGTCTCATCCGCGTTTATACCGAGATCGACCGGGAATTCATCCTGAGTGATTTCTATGCAAAGCTCCGCTGGCATTTTGGCGCGGACCCTAAATAAGATTTGCTCGATAAAATTCGCCCGTGGCTTTATGGCAAGAGTTTCTCATCCAGAACTTCCGCCGGGTCACGGGCATTTCCATGCGACCAGAGTTCAAAGTGGAGGTGCGCGCCGGTGGCTCGTCCGGTCTGGCCGACGGTTCCGATGATCTGGCCGGCACCCACGACCTCGCCGGGGCGGACAAAGAGGTATTGCAGATGCGCGTAGACGGTTTCCTGTCCATTTTCGTGGCAGAGGCGCAGGACGTTGCCGTAACTGGTACTCATCCGGGCCTGTGACACCACGCCGTCCATCACCGCAAGAACGGGTGTCCCCTCCCCGCAGGCAAGGTCGAGCCCACGGTGAAACGTCTTCTGCCCGGTGAAGGGGTCCTCCCGCCAACCATACGCATCGGACACACGCCAGCCGCTGCTTTCCAGCGGGAAGCGGCAACTCTGCGCTTTCCCGGCCCGCGCGGTCAGGCCCGCCATCCCGATCAGGATCGCCAGCAGCAATGCCGCCACGACCCGGCGGTACGGCCGTTTTGCCGTTCTGTTCTGCTTTATCCGCATTTGGTTCCCTCCCCGTTTTCCGCAGTTTATGCGATTGTTGAAGAAAATAGCCCTCGGGATGTTCCCCGGGTACACAAAAAGACCCTCAGCCATCTGGCCAAGGGTCGCACGCCGGTATTTTTCAATCCGTTCATCTGCCCCGCCGGGCGGGACGGTCAATGAAGATCCGCAAGATACATTTTCTAGTAAAGAGGTTCCGCTGACGGGTTTTCCAGAATCAGCAGGCGGAGTTTTTTGTCCAGCCCGCCTGCGTAACCGGTCAAACTTCCCTGCTGACCCACGACACGGTGGCAGGGCACAAGGATGGACACGGGGTTATGCCCCACTGCGCCGCCCACTGCCTGCGCCGACACCCGCCTGCCGGTCTCCGCTTCCAGCTGCTTTGCCAGCGCACCGTAAGTGGTCGTTTTGCCGTAAGGGATCTTCCGCAGCAGTTCCCAGACCGCCCGGCGGAATGCTGTCCCTTCCAGATGCAGCCGCGGCATGAAATCCGGCTCCTGACCGGAGAAATAGAGATCCAGCCAGCGGCACGCGCTTTCCAATACCGGCGGCAGAGCGGTTTCCTCGTTTTCCGGGGCAACGCCTTCCGGAAGGTATTTCTGCCCCTCAAACCATGCCCCGGTCAGACCCTCTTCATCGACCGCCAGCGGCATCCTGCCAAGAGGGGATTTGTACTCAGTTGTGCGGGTCATGGCGTCACATCCTTTCACATTGCGTGAAACAGAAAGCTTTCAGAAGAATTCTTTTTGATCGCTCTTGCGACAAACAGCGTAAGAGCCGTGGCGGAACTTCCATCCTTCTCCCACGGTTGTTTCTTTTCGTTTTTCAGTATACCAGATCTTTCGGCTCCTTTCAATCGTCCTGTACGGAGCACGCACCGGAACTTTACGGACACTGTTCCGCTGACAAGAAGAAATCCCGTCCCGGAAAGCGGATATGCTCCCGGGGCGGGATAAGATTATTTTATGGTGAATTTAATCTGTATATCGTCGAATTTTACTCCAATTCGGTAAGTTCAATTTCTTACTAAATAAATTTGTTTAGTAAGACTGTTTTTTGTAGGTTGCTTTTCCATGAGATTGCCGTGCTAGATGCGGCTTGCTGATTTTTTAGTATCAGGATAGTATCACGCAACCAGCGGGATCTCTGTGAATATTATAGCAGTAGATTTTAAATTGTGCAATCCCCCTTTCATAACAATGCCGCCAACTTCTGTGTTTCCGACTTTCCTCCATAGGGGGATGTCTTTATTAAGCGAAGTTTATATTTTTCCATTGTCTCCAGTCTTCTTTGAATTCTTCGCAGATCGTCAAAAACAACTTTATAGATGAGTCGATAATCTTTTGCATATAAAGGCTCTTCACTCCATCTCGGAAATTTGTCATCCATATACTTTAAATGTCCCCTTACAACCTGATATGTCCGAACTATAAAATCCTTATATGCTATATCGCACTCATCAAAATATTTATGAGTCACAATTCTCTCAATATTTTCTGTTAGTGCTTCAATTGTCTCTTCATAAGTTGATTCAGTTATCGCTCCACTTATTTTATGGTTCAGCTCATAGCTGAATTCGCAGAAAAAGCATTTTCCTTCTTCATCTATAAACTTCTCCCATGCCAAAAGATATTGGTTTAGCAAAAATATTTCGTATCGATGTTCTTTTGAGAAGATTGATATATATTTTTTCATTTTCTGTTTTTCACGAATATACACTTGTACGACATAAAATATGTATGCTGCTATAATGCTTACGCAGATATTATAAAAAGTTTTATCTCCTGCTGACTCAGAACAAAACAGAAGTCGAAACATTTTGTTATCAATCAGTAATGGTTCTGTTGACCCTCTTATCACAACCAGAATTGCTCCAACCAATACTATCGTAAGCTTTAATAATGTTTTTTGATAGTCATATATAAGCGGATTGCCTAATCTATCAGCTATTGAAAGTTTCCATTTATTCAACGCATTAATAATTGTATACTCAATCTTTTTCATTGAAGTTATTTCCACCAATCCCAAAGAACTTATCAAAGAAGCTCTTCAACTTATCGATCACGCCTTGCTTCTTCTGCGCACGGCCACCGCCGCCAAAGCGGGAAACAGGTGGCATCAGCTTGTCAATATCAGTGCCCACGGTCTTGATCTCGCCATCACGGAACGCATTGGCCAGATATTTGCGCGTTTCCGGCTCCTTCAGCTTTTCCTCTTGGATGATCTTTGCAAGCTCTTTCTCCCGCTGTTCGGACACAAAGGTGTTCCACTCTGCCATCACGTCATCCACATCGTTGACCCCTGCAATAAAGGTTTCAATCAGTTGCTTTTTGCTGCGCAGTTCCGGGCTGGCATCAATCGCCTTGCGAATCGTGATGAGCACCTCTTTGTCATCGCAATGGGTGTCATGGTACTTTTTGACCAGCATCAGAATGTAGTCAATGTTAATTTCGACCTGCCGAATCAGCTCCACCTCGAACACCACATCATCCGTGATATCCTCTTTGGTTTCATCGTGCTTTTTGTTGCGCCATTCATCCCGCAAATCCTGATAGCGGCCAAGATAATCCTGCAAATCACGCTCCGAAATCAGCTCGTTGCCCTTGAAGTCATCAAAGGAGGACAGCAGATTCCGCATCCGCAGCAGTGCGCCAAACAGCACGATAAAGTCTTTCTGGTTCTGCTCTCCGACGATCTGCGGCTCTGTCAGCGGGAACTTCTGTGTCAGGTCATCGATCATGTCCGTATAGCCCTGATGGTATTTTCCCTGCTCATCCATATAACCGTGGTAATAGTCCGTGTATTTGCGCAGCAGAACGATGCCGCCCGCATTTTGATCGCCGAACAGCGAAATAGCCGCATCCACGCGCTTTTGTAAATTGCGGAAGCAGACGATATTGCCAAAGGTCTTGATGCTGTTCAAGATACGGTTTGTCCGGCTGAACGCCTGAATCAGACCGTGCATCTTCAGGTTCTTGTCCACCCAAAGGGTGTTCAGGGTCGTGGCATCAAAGCCTGTCAGGAACATATTGACCACGATCAGCAGGTCAAGCTCCTTGTTCTTCATGCGGAGCGATACATCTTTGTAGTAATTCTGGAACCGTTCACCATCGGTCGAGTAGTTCGTATGGAACATCTCGTTGTAGTCCTGAATGGCTGCATCCAGAAAATCCCGGCTGCTCTGGTCAAGGTTGGAGGTATCTTCCGGGTTTTCCTCGTCCAGAATGCCATCCGTTTCCGCTTCGTTGGCTCCATAGCTGTAAATGGTGGCAATGCGCAGCCGCTTGGTTGGGTCTGCTGCCATCTGCTTTTTGAACTCCTGATAGTACAGCTTCGCCATCGGCACAGAAGCCACGCAGAAAATTGAATTAAAGCCGCTGACGCGCTGTTTTTGCTTGATTTCCTCCACTGCACCACGCTGGGCAGAGGCAACCTCCGCCACATTCGTCAGCAGATTGAACTCATACGATTTGTCTCCCCGATAGGTTTTCTGGTCAAAGTGGTCAAGGATATACTTGGTCACCAGCGAGATGCGCTGGGGTGCCATGAACGCTTTTTCCCGGTCGATATCCCAAACCTGTTTATCGTCCATGTCCGGCTCTGCGTCCATCGTCTTGATGTAGTCCACACGGAACGGCAGCACATTCTTATCGTTGATGGCATCCACGATGGTATAAGTATGCAGCTGGTCGCCAAAGGTCTGTGCCGTGGTAAAATAACGCGGGTCCATAGAAGTTCCTGCATTGGCCGCAAAAATCGGGGTGCCTGTGAAGCCAAACAAATGATACTTCTTGAAATTCTTGACGATTGCCTTGTGCATATCGCCGAACTGGCTACGGTGGCACTCGTCAAAGATGATCACAACGTGCTTCTGATAGACCTCATGCCCCGGATTCTTTTTGATGAAGGTCGCCAGCTTCTGGATCGTAGTAATGATGATATGTGCTTCCGGGTTTTCCAATTGGCGTTTCAGTATCGTGGTGCTGGTGTTGGAGTTTGCCGCTCCCTTCTCGAAGCGGTCATATTCCTTCATGGTCTGATAGTCCAAGTCCTTGCGGTCTACCACAAACAGCACCTTGTCGATGTAGGGCAGCTGCGATGCCAGCCGTGCCGTTTTGAAGGAAGTCAGCGTCTTGCCGGAGCCTGTGGTGTGCCAAATGTAGCCGCCGCCCTCGATGCTGCCATACTTTTTGTAGTTGTTGGCGATCTCGATGCGGTTCAATATCCTCTCAGTCGCCGTGATCTGGTATGGGCGCATCACCATCAGCATCTTTTCTGAGGTAAAGATGCAGTACCGGGTCAGTACGCTCAGGATCGTGTGCTTTGCAAAGAATGTCCGGGTAAAGTCGATCAGATCCGTCAGCACGCGGTTGTTCGCATCAGCCCAGTAGGAGGTAAATTCAAAGCTGTTGCTGGTCTTTTCCTTCTTGATCTTGCCGTGTTTGGCGTCCTTGATGGCATTGTAGCGGGTGCTGTTGGAGTAGTACTTGGTATTTGTGCCATTGGAGATCACAAAAATCTGCACATACTCGTACAAGCCGCAGCCCACCCAGAACGAATCACGCTGGTAGCGGTTGATCTGGTTGAATGCCTCCCGGATGGCCACCCCGCGCCGCTTCAGTTCCACATGAACCAACGGAAAGCCGTTGACCAGAATCGTCACATCGTAGCGGTTATCATGCCGCGCACCGTCTGCCTGCTTCACCTCATACTGGTTGATGACCTGCAGGCGGTTATTGTGGATGTTCTTTTTGTCGATCAGCGTGATATTTTTGGAACTGCCATCATCCCGGTGCAGCACCTGCACGTTATCTTCCTGAATCTTCCGGGTCTTTTCGGGAATATGCTCGTTGGGGTTGGCAATCACATCACTGAAAAACTGTTGCCACTCCGTATCGGAAAACTGGTAGTGGTTCAGCTCTTCCAGTTGGCTGCGGAGGTTAGCAATCAGTTCATCCTCGGTATGCAGCGGCAGATAGGTGTAGCCCTACTCGCACAGCAGCCGGATAAATTCTTTTTCCAGCTCTGCCTCGCTCTGGTAGCTGTCAGAGCGCACCTTGGAAGGTTCATAGGTGGCAACAACGGTATCTTCATTGGTAGCCGCAACGATATTGAAAAAGGACATTTTCACACCCGCCTTTTACTCATACAAACCTGCTTCTTCTCGTTCCACTCGAATATCTCGCAGTTTTCTTCCCTGATAAAGCCAATGCACCGGCCCTTGTAGCGGATAGGTCGTCTGCATGATTTTTGAGCCAACGCAGAAAGCGAGTAGGTTTTACCCTGATACTCAATTTGCCTATCATCTTTTACTACGGCTACAACCTCAGGATGATTTTGCAGCACGACCTCTGCCCCCATCGGAATACCGCATTTAATAAATGAGAACGGGGCTTTGCGTTCTTTTGCTTCTTCCTGAATTTCAGCCGCAACTTCTTCGTCTGCAATCTCATGGCCTTCCGGGGTAAGGCGCTGCAGTTTGTCCATTGTGCCGCTTAATTTTGCAATGCTCTCCAAAAGCGCATAAGCATCCTCTTTTGTCATTGCATAAAACTCTTTTGTTCTTGTCTTGCCATCAAACGTATCAATAGCGCGCAAATCAGGATTCAAACGGTCAATCAGGCTATGCAATTCTTTATCTTGTAGCGGAGCCGAAACATCATAAGTAGCATATACCCGAAACGCAAATGGGATGCACTCGCTTCGATTTAACTGTTTCAGTCGATTTTCGATATTGGTCGCATAGCCAATTTTTACATAATCCGGGAAAGAGGGATTTGTCAGGATATAAATTACACCAGCCTTTTTTGCTGCACTCACGTTGCAGCCACCTCCTTAAACGTCAACAATTTATCTCTGTAATATTCATACTGTTTTTGGCGTGCTTCAATTTCCGCGGGCAGTCCGCTGGTCAAATCATTGCAGATTGCATCAAAACGGTCAAGAATAGAAACAACGCGCTTCTGTTCCTCAAGAGACGGTACTGCAATCACAGCCTTTGCAATATTGTCGTTGTACAATCTTGGAATTGTTCCACCCTCAGATGCTTTCCACGGTTTCAATTCATAGCAATAACGAAGATAGCTATTCAGAATAATACTTTCATCGTTATCGATCCAAACAATGTTGGAATCTTGAAAATATGCTGGTTTGCCGTCATAAACGACAGTTCTGCCAATCGTTCCTGCCGCAGAAATCAGCACATCGCCTTTTTTCGGGAAGTTATATCTCGACCGATATTCGTCAAATGCTTCCTGCGAAATATAGGCATCTGCTTCTTTTCCAAAAGTTCCAATTTTATAGAACGGAACACCGCTCACCGTATTTGTCTGGCTCTTCAAAATACGCTTACACATACAGATAGAGCCAATATCACCTAAAGAGATTCTCACATAGCCAAACACATACTGCAAGAGCTTAATCAGTGCTCTGCTCTGCTCTGCTCTGCTCTGCTCTGCTCTGCTCTGCTCTGCTCTGCTCTGCTCTGCTCTGCTCTGCTCTGCTCTG
>ENA-UEQI01001012-UEQI01001012.1-human-gut-metagenome-genome-assembly--contig:-NODE-1012-length-10767-cov-8.381759_pt1 | contig 10767 bp, 10 predicted proteins | sample MGYA00242946_ERZ507945 | MGnify/ENA primary metagenome ERZ507945 (study PRJEB26167, sample SAMN06115467) | human gut metagenome | host: Homo sapiens | place: China:Guangxi | collected 2016-06-08... | reverse complement strand
AAATGGCAGACAGCATGTTCCTCGGGAACCTCAAAATAAAAATAGGCTTCCATGCGGCGGCTGTGCACATCGTTGTCGAGCACGGCGTGAACATTTCGGCGGTCTGCCAGGCCATCATCGGTCAGGTGCGTTACCTTGTCACCGAGAATACCGGCGCGGTCGTGCGCGGCGTGAATGTCTGCGTCGACAGCATGACCATGTAAACAAGAGGAGGAACCTTTCCTATGCACGATACCATTACCGGGCCTGTTTTCCAGGAGATGCTGATCTTCGGCGCGGCCTCGATCGCCAAGGAAAAACAGAGCATCAACGATCTCAACGTTTTCCCCGTGCCGGACGGCGACACGGGCACCAATATGAGCCTGACCATGCACGCCGCGGCGCAGGAGCTGCAAAAGCGCAGCCCCGCGACCGTGGACCTCGCCTCATCCATCACCGCCAGCGCTCTGCTGCGCGGCGCGCGCGGCAACTCCGGCGTCATTCTCTCGCTGCTCTTCCGCGGAATGTCCAAGAGCCTCAAGGGCTGCGTCACCGCGGACGGCTGCACCTTTGCCGCCGCCATGCAGGAGGGCGTGAGCGCTGCCTACAACGCGGTGATGAAGCCTGCCGAGGGCACGATCCTCACAGTCTCCCGCCTCGCCGCAGACCGCGCGATGGCGGCCAGCGCCGAGAAAAACAGCGTGGAGTACGTCATTGAGCAGGCCATCGCACAGGGCGAGGAGACGCTGCGTCAGACCGTAGACATGAATCCCGTGCTCAAGAAGGCCGGCGTTGTGGACGCGGGCGGCAAGGGCTTCCTTGTGATCCTGAAGGGAATGCTCGCGGCGCTGCGCGGCGAGGCCATGCCCACGCTCGAGACCGAGCACGCCGCGCGCGACAAGGCGGACTTCGCCTCCGTCGGCGACGAGGACATCACCTTTGCCTTCGACACCGTGTTCATCGTCCGCCGCATCGACGACCGCTCCATCGAGCCGTTCCGCGAGTTTTTGAACAGCATCGGCGACAGCCTTGTGATCGGCGAGGACGATGAGGCGTTCAAGGTCCACGTTCACACCGACACCCCGGGCGTCGCGCTCACCGAGGCGCAGAGATACGGCACGCTCGAGCTTGCCAAGATCGAGAATATGCGCACGCAGGCCGAGGATCTTGCCGCGGGCCGCAAGGCGCAGAGCACCGACGATCTGGAGGAGGACGGCCACGACCATGCCGCTCCTGCACCGCAGCCGCAGGAGCTCAAGCCCTTCGGCTTCCTCGCCGTGTGCGCGGGCGACGGCCTCGCCGCCGTGTTCGCTGACCTCGGCGCGGACGGCATCGTGAACGGCGGACAGACCATGAACCCCTCCACCGAGAGCATTTTGACCGAGGTCGAGAGGATCGCGGCGGAGACGGTCTTTGTGCTGCCGAACAACAAGAACATCGTCATGGCCGCGCAGCAGTGCGCGGGCCTGAGTGAAAAGAAGGTCATCGTCATTCCGACCGCGACCGTGCCGCAGGGCATCAGCGCGATGATGGCGGTCGACCCCGACGAGACGGACGCCGCGACCATCGAGCAGGCGATGAACGCCGCCGCCTCTGCGGTCACCACGGCGCAGATCACCTACGCCGCGCGCAACAGCGAGTTTGACGGCTTCGCCATCCGCGAGGGCGACTACCTCGCGCTGCTCGAGGGCAAGCTCTTTGACACGGACACCAGCATCGGCGCGGTGCTCGAAAAGCTCGCCGCCGAGGCGGACAGCCGCGGCGCGGAGTTCGTCAACCTCTTCTACGGCTCCGACGTGAGCGAGGAGGACGCACGGAAGGCCGGCGAGCAGTTCGGCCGGCTCTGCCCGGGCGCGGAGATCAATGTGGTCAGCGGCGGTCAGCCGGTGTACTACTATATCATTTCGATGGAATAAGCACAAAAAGGAACAGGAGGGAAAGGCCGCGGCCTTTCCCTCCTTTGCTACATCACGCCCGAAAGCAGGCACAGCATGGCGTTCGCGTGGCGGTATTCGTCCTGCGAAAACGCCAGCAGGAGCTGCTGTAGGCAGGGGTCGAGCGTTTCCTGCGAGGCGCGGCGATAGTTGAAGCCGCCGCAGACCTCCTCGTGATACCGCTCCCGCAGTGCGGCGCAGTAGCCGTCGCAGCGCAGCGGAGGATAGCAGATCGCGGGGCAATAGCGCTCGCCCGTGATGAGATAGACTGCGGCGAGAAGACGCCGGGCGTGCCGTCCCTCGTCCGACGCGATGGCGCGGAACATCTGCCGCGCCTCCGCCGTCGGCGCGCGCCGCGCGAGGAAAAGATAGGTCCTCCGGTCGGCGAGCTCCTCGCGGATGAAGCCCTGCAGCACCTCCAGCGACTCCAGCGCCGCCGTGCCCATGCAGCAGGGGTCCGCCTGCGCGCCCGGGAGCGTCAGCTCGGCGTTCCGCTCGGCGGCGCTCAGACCGTCGCCGGGCGTGTCGGCAGCCATCGCCGCCGTGGCACGGACGTCGGGATAGGGGTTCAGCGTCGGATCCACCCGCTGCCAGACGCGCGCACAGCGCCGGTAATCGTATGCGGCGTTCTGCGCCGCGGACAGCTCATTTTCCATAGATCGGTCCCTCCTCGTTTTTCTTCCCTATCCTATGCGGGGCGGGCTCGTCACTTTTCATTGATTTTTTTTGCAAAAGCTGGTAAACTATATAGCGTTTTGATATTCCGGGTGATTTTTTGCGGAGAAAGCGGCAAAATGTGGCATTTGCAACTTTCTGTTTCTCCGGAAAGCGGTATACTTCAGATAAACTCCAGGGCAAGCAGGAGGAACTTTCATGTTAGAGCTCAAGAACATATGCTACACCGTCTCCACGCCGGAGACCGGTGAGCAGACCATTTTGAAGGACATCAGCGTCACCATTCCCGACGGCAAGCTCATCGTCTTTACCGGCCCCAACGGCGGCGGCAAAACGACGCTCGCCAAGGTCATCATGGGCCTCGTCACGCCGACGAGCGGTCAGATCCTCTGGAACGGCGAGGACATCACCGCCCTCGACATCACGGCGCGCGCGAAGCGCGGCATCAGCTACGGCTTCCAGCAGCCCCCGCGCTTCAAGGGCATCACCGTGCGCGACCTGCTCACCATCGCCAGCGGCGACAGCAAGCTCAGCAAGGACAAGTGCTGCCGCTACCTCACGCAGGTCGGCCTATGCGCGAACGACTATCTCGACCGCGAAGTGGACGTCTCCCTCTCGGGCGGCGAGGTCAAGCGCATCGAGATCGCGACGCTGCTCGCGCGTCATTCCGCGCTGATGATCTTCGACGAGCCCGAGGCCGGCATCGACCTGTGGAGCTTCGCCCGTCTGACCGAGACCTTTGAGCAGCTCCACCGTGAGCACACGGCGAGCATGATCATCATTTCCCATCAGGAGCGCATCATTCAGCTCGCCGACGAGATCATCGTGGTCGGCGGCGGCGAGATCAGGCACCGCGGCACGACCGAGGAGGTCTTCCCCCTCATCATGGCCGATACACTCGGCTCCTGCCCCGTGCTGAACCGCTGAGAAAGGAGAGACGAGACTATGTTGACCGATATCGACTCCCGCCTTCTGGAAAAGATCGCCGACCTCACGGGCAAGCCCGTCGGCGCGTTCAACATCCGTAAGGACAGCGGCTGCGAGGCCCGCCAGTCCACCGAGCATATTGAGATCGTCCCCCAGCCGGAGGGCAAGAGCGGCATCATCATCCGCATCAAGCCCGGCACAAAGGGCGAGCAGTGCCACATCCCCGTCATCATCAGCCAGACGGGCATGAGCGACATGGTGTATAACGACTTCTATGTGGCCGACGACTGCGACGTCACCATCGTGGCGGGCTGCGGCATCCACAACTCCGGCTGCGACGAGAGCCGCCATGACGGCGTACACACCTTCTACGTCGGCAAAAATTCCCATGTCCACTACTCCGAGAAGCATTACGGCGAGGGAGACGGCAACGGCAAAAACGTTATGAATCCCCAGACCATCGTGTATCTGGAGGAGGGCGCGAGCATCCAGATGGACACCGTGCAGATCCGCGGCATCGACTCCACCAAGCGCTACACGAAGATCGTCTGCGGCAAGGATGCCGAGGGCGTCGTCACCGAGCGCCTGCTCACCCACGGCCATCAGGAGGCCACGAGCGACATGGAGATCGTGCTCGACGGCGAAAATTCCCGCGGGCGCGTCATTTCCCGCTCCGTCGCGCAGGACGAGTCCAGCCAGCTCTTCTATCCCCGCATGGTCGGCAACGCGAAGTGCTTCGGTCATGTGCAGTGCGACTCCATCATCATGGGCAGCGCGAAGATCCGCTCCATTCCCGAGATCGCGGCGAACTCCACGGACGCCCAGCTCATTCACGAGGCCGCCATCGGCAAGATCGCCGGCGACCAGCTCCTCAAGCTCCAGACCCTTGGCCTGACCGCCGAGGAGGCGGAGGATACCATCCTCAAGGGCTTCCTCGCGTAAGAAGACATAAAAAAGGAACGCGGCTGCTGTGCAGCTGCGTTCCTTTTTTATGTGCGGTGCGCTTACTCCTGAACGGGAGCCTCGGCAGGCGCTTCAGCGGGCGCCTCGACCGGCGCTTCGGCGGGAGCGGCCTCGGTGACGTCGGCACATTCGGCCTCGACGGGCGCGTCCTCGCCCTGCAGCGCGGCGATCTTCGCCTGGCTGGCGCGGATGGCGGCGACGATGTCGGCGACCGCCTCGGGAGCCTCGCCCTTGAGCTCGGAAACATACCACTCGCCGATGGCGCGGTAGTTCTTCTCAATGGCGCGCTGCTCGCCGGCGATGGCGACGTTGGTCTTGACGGTGTCGGCGGCGTCCTGCGCCTTCTCGCTGGCGATGGCGGCGACCTCCTTGCCCTTTTCGGCCGCGGCAAACGCGACGTCCTGTACCTTCCTGCTCAGATCCTCAAAAAATGCCATGATCTTCTTCTCCTTTCTATTATGCGGGGTTTTCCTGTTGCCCCTATTATACGCGCACACCCTCGCGCTTGCAAGCGGAGAAATGCACGAGAATGTAAATATTTTGTGTCCGTTATCCAAAGTGTTCGGCACATTTCATGCCTTTTCGATCCAGCCGCAGGCGCAGCTCACCGCGCGCTTCCACAGCCGGTATTTTTCATCGCACTCGGCCTGCGCCCGCTCGGGGGAGAACACGCGGTCGCTCACGCGCAGGGCGCGCACCTCGTCCATGCTCTGCCAGAAGCCGACGGCAAGGCCCGCCAGCGCTGCCGCGCCGAAGGCGGTCGTCTCCACCATCTGCGGGCGGTCCACCGGGATGCGCAGCAGGTCGGACTGGAAGCGAAGCATCACGTCGCTCACGCTCGCCCCGCCGTCCACGCGCAGCACGGTGATCTCGCAGCCTGCGTCCTGCCGCATGGCGTTCATCAGGTCGGTCACCTCGAAGGCGATGGCCTCGAGTACCGCGCGGGCAATGTGGGCGCGTGTCGTCCCACGCGTCACGCCGACGATGCAGCCGCGCGCGTACATATCCCAGTACGGCGCGCCGAGACCGGTGAAGGCGGGCACGAGATAGACACCTCCCGCGTCCGGCACGCTCTCGGCAAGAAGGTCGCACTCATGCGAGGTGCCGATCAGCCCCAGCTCGTCGCGCAGCCATTGGATGGCGCTGCCGGCGTTGAACACGCTGCCCTCAAGCGCGTAGATCGTTTTTCCGCCGAGGCTCCACGCCACCGAGGTCACAAGGCCCGCGCGCGAGCGCACGGCGCGCCCGCCGACGTTCATCAGCGTGAAGCAGCCGGTGCCGTAGGTGTTTTTCGCCTGCCCGCGTTCGTGGCAGCCCTGCCCGAAGAGCGCCGACTGCTGATCGCCCGCCGCGCCGCAGACCGGAATGCCCGCGAGCGCCTCCAGCCCCTCGATGCCGGGCACGACCGTGCCGTAGATCTCGCTGTTGGAAACGGGCCGGGGGAGCAGGCACATGGGAATACCGAGGAGCCGGCACAGCTCCTCGTCCCATGTGAGCGTGTGGATGTTGAAGAGCATTGTGCGGCTGGCGTTGGAGTAGTCGGTCACATGGGCGGCCCCGCCGGTGAGACGCCAGATGAGCCACGTTTCCACCGTGCCGAAGAGCAGCTCGCCGCGCTCGGCGCGCTCCCGCGCGCCGGGAACGTTGTCGAGCAGCCATTTGAGCTTCGTGCCGGAGAAGTAGGCGTCGATGACCAGTCCCGTCTTCTCCGCGATCGTCTCCGCCATGCCCGGCGTTTCCTTGAGCTTATCGCAGATGCCCGCCGTGCGGCGGCACTGCCAGACGATGGCGTTGTACACCGGCTCACCGGTCGCCTTGTCCCACAGGATCGTCGTCTCACGCTGGTTCGTGATGCCGATGCCCGCGATGCGCGCGTCCGGCCCGAGCTTGCGGAGCGCCTGCGCGGCCACGCTGCGCTGGCTCTCCCAGAGCTCCAGCGGGTCGTGCTCGACCCAGCCGGGCTGCGGGTAGTGCTGCGGAAAGGTCTGCTGCGCCATCGCGGCGACGCGGCCGCTGCGGTCAAAGAGAATGGCGCGGGAGCTGGTCGTGCCCTGGTCGAGCGCAAGAATGAAACTGCCCATAATTACCCCCTGTTATTTCCAAAAGCGACGTGGTATACTAAGACAGCACAGTGAAAGCGGCGCTGCCTTGAGATCACCCATTTTTCGGATTATACCATACAAAGGAGCCTTGCGCTATGGAGAATCGAAAAGAATTTACCTTTCCCTCCGCCGACGGAAGGACGGCCATCCACGCGGTCGAATGGCACCCCGCAGGGGAGCCGGCCGGTATTTTGCAGATCGCGCACGGCGTGGCGGAGTACGCGCTGCGCTACGAGCCGTTCGCGCGCTTTCTGAACGCGCACGGCTTCCTGGTCGTGGCGAACGACCACCTCGGCCACGGCGAGTCGGTCGCCAAGGGCGCACCGCGGCTCTACTTCGGCGAAAAAGGAAGCTGGCAGCACGTCGTGGACGATATGTACACGCTCCGCTGCCGGACCGGCGAAGCCTATCCGGAGCTGCCGTACTTTATCATGGGTCACTCCATGGGCTCGTTCCTCACACGCACCTACCTCATCCGCTATCCCGGCACGGTCAAGGGCGCGATCCTGATGGGCACGGGGCAGAATCCCGACGCGATGCTCGTCGGCGGCAAGGCGCTCGCAAGCGTACTGGCAAGGAAGGTCGGGCGCGAGAACGCGAGCGACGTCGTGGAAAAGCTCGCCTTCGGCACCTACAACAAGGCCTTCGCGCCTAACCGCACGGGCTACGACTGGCTGAGCGTGAGCGAGGAAAACGTGGACGCCTACATCGCCGATCCGCTCTGCGGCGGCATGGCGAGCACGGGGCTGTTCCTCGAGCTGCTTGACGGCATGGCGTTCATCAAGAAGCCCGCCAACCTGCGGCACATGAACATGGCGACGCCCGTGCTCTTCATCTCCGGCGACCGCGACCCCGTGGGCGGCATGGGCAAGGGCGTGCGCGCGGCTTACGATAGCTTCCGCCGCGCCGGTGTGCGCGACGCGGAGCTGAAGCTCTATCCCGGCCTGCGCCACGAGATATTGAACGAGGACTGCCGCGCGCAGGTCTACGACGATCTGTGGGAGTGGATCGAGCGGCATAACGGTTAAACGAAAAGCGCGGGCACAGCCCACGCTTTTTTCTATACCGTCCGGTATTTCCGCCGCAGGCGGCTCGGGGCGAGCAGATCAATGTCGCCCCAGCGCAGCAGCACGCCGGTGCTCCACAGCGCGTCGATGCCGAGGCAGAGCAGCACGGTGTTCGTCACGGTGGACGGAATGCCAGCGGCGAGAGCCGCCAGCGCGGGCTGCACGAGGCGCACGGCGAGCGCACCGAGCACGCCCCACGCGAGCGAGAACGGCAGACAGATACGGCCGTTGACGTCCGTTTTTGTCGCGCTGTAGTCCCAGAAGCGCACGCCGAGCACGGCGTCGCAGAAAAGATGAACGGCGTATTCCGCCGTCGTTGCGGTGATGCTGCAGAGCAGCGCGAGCTCCCAGAGCGGGCCGATGCGATCCGCGCCCAGCGCGAGCACGGCGCACATTGCAAGACCGTACACGGGGCAGACGGGCGCGAGCAGAAAGCCCTTCCGCACGCGGTGCTCCGCGTGCGTGAGAGCCGCGAAGAGCTTTTCGAGCAGATAGCCCAAAAATCCGTAGCCGAGAAAATACCAGAAATACGTCATCGCGTCCGTTCACCTCCTGCACCGCAGTTTGCCCGCTCGAACCGGAAAAATGCGCCGCCGCGGCGTTGCAAAGAATGGAAAAACGTGATACCATAGGCGGCAGAAGAAAAAGAGGGAGGATGAGCTATGGCGGACCGTTGGGAGGAACTGGAAAAGCGCTGTCAAAACTGCCGCGAGTGCTCGCTGTGCGAAACGAGGACGAATGTGGTCTTCGGCGACGGCAGCCGCACGGCAGAGATAATGTTCGTCGGCGAGGGCCCCGGCGCGCACGAGGACGAGCAGGGCGTGCCCTTTGTCGGCAAGGCGGGGCAGCTGCTCGACGATATGCTCGCCATCATCGGTCTCGACCGCACGATGGTCTACATCGCGAACATCGTCAAGTGCCGCCCACCGCAGAACCGCGATCCGCTCGGCGTGGAGCAGGACGCCTGCATCGGCTATCTGCGCGAGCAGGTGACGCTGCTTCGCCCGAAGCTGATCGTCTGCCTCGGCCGCATTGCGGCGATGCGCCTGATCCGCGAAGACTTCAAGATCACGCGCGAGCATGGGCAGTGGGTGAAAAAGGGCGGCTTTGAGCTCATGGCGATGTACCACCCCGCGGCGCTGCTGCGCGATCCCACGCGGCGGCCCGACGCCTTCGAGGACCTGATGAGTCTGCGCGAAAAGGCCCGCGCGGTGTGCGAGCACACGCCGCTGCCGGAAAAGCTGTGAGAATGAGAAGAAAAAGCGAGGCGTGTCACGCCTCGCTTTTCGTTTCTTCCTTGACCGTTCCGTCGGCCTTGGCCAGCAGAAAGACCGCCAGCAGGATGCAGAAAATGCCGATGCCCAGCCGCACGGTCAGCACCTCGTGGTAGACGAGGATGCCGATGACCACGCTCGTGAGCGGCTCGAAGGTTGAGAGCATGGACGCGCTCTGCGCGCCGATGAAGCGGTTGCCGAGCTGGAACAGCAGCGACGCCGCGGTGGACACACAGCAGTAGAGCGCGAGCGCGCCGCGCGTGAAGGCGGTGGAGGGCCAGACGAATTCGCCCATCGCGAGCGTGATGCCGCCGACGAGCACGGCGGAAAAGACGCACAGCCAGAAGGCGAGCTTGAACGGCGCCATCGTCACCAGCCCGCTGGAGTTGAGATGCACGATGTAGTATGCCCACGCCACGCCCGAGGCGAGCGCGAGGAATACGCCGTAGGCGCTCACATCGCCGCCGGGGGTGTAGAAGCACAGGATGCCGGCAAAGCACAGCGCGCAGCAGACGAGCTTGCGGCGGTTCGCCCTTTCGTAGCGGAAGGCGATGCAGGCGACGACCACCAGCACGGGATAGACGAAGTGCAGCGTGGTGGCAAGGCCCGAGGCGAGGTAGTTATAGGACGCAAAGAGCAGCGGACCGATGAGCCCGTAGCCGATGCAGCAGATCAGAATATCCTTGAGCTCCTGCCGGCTCAGGCGCAGCTTTTCGCGCATGCTGCCGCTTCCGCTGCATACAAGAAGAATGAAAAAGATCACGATGCCGGCGGCAAGACGGGCGAAGGTCTGCGTGAGCGAATTGCAGCCGCCGACGTTGATGGTTTTGGAAAAGAGTGGGTTCAGACCGTAGAGGACCGCGGACAGAACGGTCAGAAAAATTCCCCTTGCCTGCATGGCTTTTGCCTCCGTTTTTCTTGCTGTTATTGGGGCATTATACGACGCGGAAAGGGGAAAAGCAACGGGTTGTTAACAAGTTAAAGTGACATTTTTCACCGGCGCGGAGCCGTCAAAGCCACGGCGCGAGCGCCGCGCGCCAGCGCTCTGTGAGCGCCTGCACGGACGAGCGCGCGTTGGCGGGACTGGTGGAGGGCAGAGCCTCCGCCTTTCCCCATACGGCCTCGTCATACCGGCGGTAAAAGCGGTAGGCCGTGCCGCCGTTGCAGAAGATGCGGCGGACCGGCGCAGCGTCCAGAATGCGCGAGAGGTCGTTCGGCGCCACGTTCGTGATGCTCGCGTCGGACGAGCCGGCAATGTCGCAGGAGGCGATGACGTCCCACAGCGCGACGCCATGGCGCAGGAGCAGGGACCTCTTTTCCGCCGCCGTCTGCGGCGTCTCCTCGCCGAGCACGGCGGCGAGCACACGCCAGAAGCGGTTTTGCGGATGGCCGTAGAAAAACGCCGCCTCGCGCGACTTCACCGAGGGAAAGGAGCCGAGGATCAAGATTCTGCTGTTTTCGTCGTATACCGGCGCGATGGTGTGGAGCTGCGGCTGCTTTTCCATGGCGGTTCCTCCCTGCTTTCTCGCGGCTATCGTACCACGGCGGCGGAGAAAAAACAAGCGGGCGCGGCGGAAACCACCGGAGGAGGGGCGAGAGCCCCTCCTCCTTTCAAACGAGCGGCAAGGCAAGGTCATGCCGCCGCGCGTCTGAAGGGTATCATGTGCGGAAATCCGCAAAAAATACGCTTTGCCATTTCCGCGGGATGTGCTACAATAGGTTCATTCTTATCTTTTGCCCGCGGGAGGAGCCGCCATGCAGCCTTTGGCACATTTAAAGACGATTACCGCACATAAGATTATGGTGATGCGGCATTGCTTTGCGGTTGGATTGTATAAGCAGGGAC
>ENA-UEQI01001000-UEQI01001000.1-human-gut-metagenome-genome-assembly--contig:-NODE-1000-length-10849-cov-13.815726_pt1 | contig 10849 bp, 8 predicted proteins | sample MGYA00242946_ERZ507945 | MGnify/ENA primary metagenome ERZ507945 (study PRJEB26167, sample SAMN06115467) | human gut metagenome | host: Homo sapiens | place: China:Guangxi | collected 2016-06-08... | reverse complement strand
CCTTCTGTACGACCGCTACAAGGAGTTCGCTGACAAGCTGATTGCCGAGGCGGATGTCATTTGTTGTCTGGACTTTATCAGATGAACGGAAGATAAATATCATCCAGCACACCGCTGTCTATTATCCGTTTACACAGTTCATGCGATGCTTGGTTTCTGAGGTCTGTCCTATAGCTGTCGTCACCTACCATTCGGATAACCGCCACTATGGTTCGCATTAATTCCTGCTGTAAGGTGCGGTGGTAGAATCGGGTGCTTTCTGCGAATCTCTTGGGACTCCAGCCCATATCGTTTAAGGCTCGTTCCAGTTCTTGTGCTGCCTTGTATTCACGACTGTTTTGTAATTCCATATTATTGTAGTTTTAAGAAGTTCATAAAATAAAGAAAGGACAACTAACTGAATAGCTGCCCTTTCCTCTCTCTCAATCAACACCACTTAGCCCAAGAACCAAGCGTATTTGTTATCAATTCCTTGCAGGACGTTGTTAAGCCCTACACTGACTTCCGTAGCATTTACGGCTCGTTGCAGATAAGTATCAATGTAGCTGCCTTTGTTAGCCTGCGTTAGAAGATTATGAAAATCGAACATGGATATAGCGTTATCCTTTGCTCCGAACACTTCGTTGTGGTAGTAGTCTCGACAAACAGAATTAATCTGGCTGTCGGTTATCAGTAGTCTTGGAACTGCTTTCTGCCTTGCAGGTGACAATGCTTGGTACATCCGCATCCGTCCTACGATTTGCGCAAACTGGGTTTCGGACAGTGAGGTATCGGTAAGCGTCTGCATCAGGTGGATTTCTTTTGCAGGATTGAAGCTGTGGAACAGTTCAAGCACGTTGCGATAGAGTTCGCTGATGTTCGTCACCTCCATGTTGTATTTCAGCCCCTCACCAGTTAGCACCTGATTGGAACAGACATGCACCCTCCAACCGACAAAAACGGAGAACTTCTCTATTCCTTTGGTGGCTCGGTACAAATTAAGGTCGCTGTAGTTCCGCACTCCACCGATGCACAATTCAAGCCGTTGCCCTCTTACCGTTTCGGTAATGGTTGGGATAGTAAAAGCAAATGCGAGCCGTTGATAGAACTGCGTCTTTTCGCATTCTAAAAGCTCTGAAGCTTTCTTTCCCAATGCTTGCGGCACTCTGCCTCGGACAATGTGTGACACCCTTATATCGGGGCTGTTCAGCCGTTCTCCTGCATAGAAGGAACTGGCTGCATCATGTACGCAGGATATAAAATCTTGGTGTGCGATAGTCAGCTCTTGATTAGCCCATGTCGGAACGACACACTTGTTTGCAAGCTCGTTCATGGTGATTGCATCGGTATTTGCTTCAAGGAAACTGATACCCGACTTTGCTGTCATTTCGTCTTGGATAATGGTTGCTTCTTCTGCGTACTCACCCAAGTTTAATCTCGATTGGTTCTGTGCCATGATAGGCATGATTTGTAATGCTTCCATAATGATTTTGAATTAAATGATTATTGATTGATTTAGGCAGATACCAAGTATTTACAAGGATTGCTCCCTGCTCCGTACTTATATCTGACTGAATAGCGATTTGAGCTATAAATCCGACTTGGGAGATAGTATGAACGGAATAGCGGAATTTATATGTCTGATGTGCTTTCGAGAAAGGAAATAGTATAGCTTCCTTGACTTCGCTGTTTTAAACCTTAGTTAATGTAACAAATTCTATATTGTACTAATTACAAATAATTGAATAAACGAAAATCATCAGTGATTTGAGGGAGTGCTTTTCCGGAAAACATCTTCCTGCCTATGTATAGAAGCTGCACGTGGCTCTATTTTGAACTACTGAAATTTCGTTAAATGGTTGGTTTTGATTGGAAACCTCTGTTTGGAAATTTGGGAAGGGAGAGATATAAATTTAAAACTGGTAATATGGAGGGGGCTGTTTTAGGAGGTGGGGTGGTGTGCTTATCAGTATGAAGAAATTTAGACCTCTCTTTATTACGGAGGAAAAGGGTATATATTTCTACCCTCCCAGTCTGCTAAATCTACTATCAGATTTATTCAGATTACCCAGCTATAACCTTCATCACCCAGCTATAAAAAATAAAGTCGTAACAGAGTATCATTCCATTACGACTTTATTTTTTTTGCAATAGGCTACCGTTTACATCTCCATGATATAAATCTACTCTTGCTTACGCCTATCAGGGTCACTGATAATTTCTACTAAACGACCTATAACAGCCATAGCCAAGAAACCACCAAAACTACCCGTTCCAAGTCCGGTTAATCCGCCGACTACTAAGCCAGTCCATCCTCCGCCATTCATTAATGTAGAATTTTGAATTGCTATTTCTTAAAATGTTTCTTTTTAATATACCAATTAATCATTTACCGTCCCCTTCGCTCCAAGGACGATCTGGTTGACTATCAGGAGATCCTGGACGAATGGAGCCAGGACTGCAAGGTGGATCTGACCATCGACCGGGAACAGGAAGGCTGGGACGGTCATGTCGGCTTTATTCCGAACTATGTCAAGGAACTGAAGCCGGATCTGAACCGTACTGTTCTGATCTGCGGACCTCCGATCATGATTAAGTTCACTCTGGACGGTCTGAAAGAACTGGGCTTCCAGGAAGAACAGGTTTATACCACAATGGAACTGCGCATGAAGTGCGGTATCGGTAAGTGCGGCCGCTGCAATATCGGTGATAAGTATGTCTGCAAGGACGGTCCGGTATTCCGCTTTGATGAGCTGTCCGAACTGCCGAATGAATATTAATGGTAAAGGAGAATTCACATGGAACAGATGGTTAATGTGTTCGTGATGGGCAAGAAGTACGAGGTTCCTGCCAGTCTGACCATCATGAAGGCTTTGGAATACGCTGGCTATAAGCTGGTTCGTGGCTGCGGCTGCCGTAATGGTTTCTGCGGTGCTTGTGCAACGATCTATCGGGTGAAGGGTGACAGAGAACTCCATACCTGTCTGGCTTGCTCCACACAGGTCGTTGAGGGTATGTACATCACACAGCTGCCGTTCTTCCCGCTGATTAAGGAAATCTACGACATCAACGAGGTTCGTCCGGACGAGACCGTTATGATGAAGAACTATCCGGAGATCTATTCCTGCATCGGCTGCAACGCTTGTACAAACGCTTGTACACAGGGTCTGAATGTTATGCAGTATATCGCATATGCACAGCGTGCAGAGTACGCAAAGTGCGCAGAAGAGTCTTTCGACTGCGTAATGTGCGGCGTATGTTCTTCCCGCTGTCCGGCTGGCATCTCTCATCCGCAGGTTGCTATGCTGGCTCGCCGTCTGAACGGTAAGTACATTGAACCGAAATGTCAGCATCTGGCAGATCGTGTCAAGGAGATCGAAGAGGGCAAGTGCGAAGAGGCAATCCGTGCAAATATGGCACTGAGCGATGCTGAGATTCGTGAAAAGTATAACAATCGTGAGATTGAGAAGTAAGGGAGGTGCGGTATCATGTATACGGAAGAAATGCTGGAATCCATAAAGAAGGTTGAAGCAAAGCGTGCAGAAAATGCAGCAATGGAACCGAGAAGAATGACCGCAGAGGAAAAGGACCAGGTCCTGAAGGAAAATCACCCGGACTATCGTGAAGATCAGTTTGACGTGCTGTCTGTTGGTCCGAACAAGGGCGAAAAGGCTCCGAAGGAACTGGTAAAAATGCTCCAGTCCGACAGCCGTCTGAAGGACAATCTGCCGGATCTGTCCTGCCCGGACTATGAGACCGACGTTCTGATTATCGGCGGCGGCGGTGCCGGTGCATCTGCTGCCATCGAGGCAGACAACGCAGGCGAAAAGGTTATGATCGTAACCAAGCTGCGTATCGGTGATGCAAACACCATGATGGCAGAAGGCGGCATCCAGGCTGCGGACAAGCCGAACGACTCTCCGGCACAGCACTTCCTGGACTGCTTTGGCGGCGGTCACTTTGCTGCGGATAAGGAACTGGTTTACAAGCTGGTTACCGAGGCTCCGGACGGCATTCAGTGGCTCCAGGATCTGGGCGTTGAGTTCGACAAGGACGCAGAAGGCAACATGATCACAACACACGGCGGCGGTACATCCCGCAAGAGAATGCACGCTGCAAAGGACTATTCCGGTGCAGAGATCATGCGTACCCTGCGTGACGAAGTGCTGAACCGCAAGATCCCGGTTGTTGACTTTACTTCTGCAATCGAACTGATTATGGACGACAAGGGTCACTGCGCAGGTGCTGTTCTGATGAACATGGAAACCGGCGAGATCCTGATCGCAAAGGCAAAGGTTGTTATCATTGCTACCGGCGGTGCAGGCAGAATGCACTACCAGGGCTTCCCGACTTCCAACCACTACGGTGCAACCGCAGACGGTCTGGTTCTGGCTTATCGTGTTGGCGCTCCGCTGCGTGAGCAGTACACCCTGCAGTATCACCCGACCGGTGCTGCATTCCCGGAACAGATCTTCGGCGCACTGGTTACCGAAAAGGTTCGTTCTCTGGGCGCAAAGCTGGTTAACGTAGACGGCGAAGTATTCATGAATCCGCTGGAGACTCGTGACGTTACCGCATCTACCGTTATCCGTGAGTGCCGTCGTGGCAAGCAGGTCAACACACCGACCGGCGGTCAGGGCGTATGGCTGGATTCTCCGATGATCGATCTGATCCACGGCGAAGGCACCATCGAAAAGCGCATCCCGGCTATGCTGAGAATGTTCCTGAAGTACGGCATTGATATCCGGAAGCAGCCGATGCTGATCTATCCGACACTGCACTATCAGAACGGCGGCGTTAAGGTCGGCACAGACAGCCAGACCTGCGTAGAAAACCTGTTCGTTGCAGGTGAGGCTGCCGGCGGTGTACACGGCGAAAACAGACTGATGGGTAACTCCCTGCTGGACGTTATCGTATTCGGCCGTAACGCTGGTAAGTACGCTGCTGCAAAGGCAAAGACTGTTGAAGTCGGCAATCTGACTCTGGATCACGTTGCAAAGTTCGAAAAGGAACTGGCAGACGCTGGCATCCAGCCGGACGAAGTTTCTCCGAAGCTCCTGCCGGATTATACCCGTAAGGTAAACAACTAATCATATTTGCACAGAATTGTTTCTGATGCAATCATAAGAAAGCGGCGGCGTCTTAGATGCTGCCGCTTTTTCATTTGTGAATTTTTTGTGCATCTCTTGACAAGATAGCTGAAATTAGCTATAATAATAGAGTAAAAGAGAGTAGCTGGCGGGGCTTGTCCCTGTTTATGCGGCGTCAGTACGGTTGTTGTGAAACGACCCGCTTCATATCTAAACGGCGAGACTTTTACGGAGCACGTGGACAGGATAGCTGTCGGTTCCGTAAGGTCTCGCCGTTTTCTGTTTTTGTGCTTTTGGACAGCGCTCTGTGCAGGGCTGCCCGAAATACGCCGTTCGCCAGCTGCAAAAAGGAAAGGGATGTTGTGTATGAACGAACATTATCAGCAAACACCGGAAGAACTCTATCAGAAGTTGGATGCCTGTCCAGAGGGCTTGTCCGCCGAGACTGCGGCAAAGCATCTGGAACAATACGGGAAAAATGCCATCGCTGAGGCAAAAAAGACACCCACATGGCTGATTTTTCTGGAACAGTTCAAGGATTTTCTGGTTATCATCTTGATTATTGCGGCGCTGATCTCAGCGTTTACCGGAGACCTGGAAAGTTTTATCGTTATCATTGCCGTTATCACCATGAATGCAATTCTGGGAACGGTGCAGACCGTGAAGGCGGAAAAGTCGCTGTCCAATCTGAAAAAGCTGTCCTCGCCCACGGCAAAGGTACTTCGTGACGGTCAGACCGTGGTTCTGCCGGCAGAGGAGGTCACTGTAGGCGACCTGGTTCTCCTGGAGGCTGGCGACCAGATCCCGGCAGACGGCAGACTGGTGGACTGCGCATCGCTCCAGACAAACGAGAGCGCACTCACCGGCGAAAGCACCAACGTGGAGAAAACGGCGGACTGCATCACCGGAGAAGTGCCGCTGGCAGAGCGGAAGAACATGGTTTATTCCGGCGGTTTTGTCACCTACGGCAGAGGTGTCTGTCTTGTGACCGAAGTGGGAATGCAGACCGAAGTGGGAAAGATCGCATCGCTGATCCAGAATGCAGAGGCTCGGAAAACACCGCTGCAAATGACGCTGGATCAGTTCGGCAAGCGGCTTTCCATCGGCATCATGATCGTCTGTGCGCTGGTGTTTGTGCTGAGCATGATTCGTGTGGATGTCATCAATTTCGATGCAGTCATGGATTCTCTGATGTTCGCCATTGCCCTGGCTGTGGCAGCGATTCCGGAGGCGCTCAGCTCCATCGTCACCATTGTGCTTTCCTTCGGCACTCAGAAAATGTCCCAGGAACACGCCATTATGCGAAAGCTCCAGGCGGTAGAGGGACTCGGCTCTGTTTCGGTCATTTGCTCGGATAAGACCGGTACACTGACTCAGAACAAAATGACCGTCCGGAAAATCGTGGTACAGGATCACATGATTGCTGCGAATGATGTCAGCCCGGAGAATCCGGAGGAACAGGAACTGATTCTGGCATCCGTTTTGTGCAGTGATGCCACCTGTCAGAACGGCACAGAGATCGGCGACCCCACAGAGACTGCTCTGGTGCGCTTTGCCCAGGATTGCGGTCTCTCGGATGAAGAGATGCGCAGCAGCCATGCTCGTATCAGCGAAATCCCGTTTGATTCCGACCGTAAGCTGATGTCTACCCTCAACCAGTGCGGTGACGTGCGGAAGATGTATACCAAGGGTGCAACCGATGTGCTGCTGGACCGGATGCTGGTCTCCGATGCAGAAAAGCAGGAGATCGTCAAGCAGGTGGAGGAACTTTCAGAACAGGGACTCCGTGTGCTGTGCTTTGCGTCCAAGACTTTTTCCGGCGACGTGCTGGATGTGGCAGATGAAAACGGTCTGAACTATCTGGGACTGATCGCTGAAATGGACCCGCCTCGTGAAGAGTCCAAACAGGCGGTTGCCGAGTGTAAGTCTGCTGGCATCAAGCCGGTAATGATTACCGGCGACCACATTGTCACAGCGTCTGCGATTGCCAAGGAAATCGGCATTCTGGAAAAACCGGAAGAGGCGGTAGAAGGTGCGGCACTGGACGCTTACACCGACGAACAGCTGGTGGACTTTGTGGCAGATAAATCCGTCTATGCCCGTGTAACGCCGGAGCATAAGATCCGCATTGTTCGGGCATGGCAGAAACGTGGCAATATCGTTGCGATGACCGGTGACGGCGTCAACGATGCCCCGGCGCTGAAACAGGCAGACGTGGGCGTTGCCATGGGTATCACCGGTACAGAGGTTGCCAAGGATGCGGCAGCGATGGTACTGACGGACGATAACTTTGCAACCATCGTCAAGGCAGTCAAGAACGGCAGAAACATCTACGAGAACATCAAGAAAGCAATCCTGTTCCTGCTGTCCGGCAATCTGGCAGGTATCATTGCCGTGCTGTTCTGCTCTCTGGCAGGGCTGCCTGTGCCGTTTGCGCCAATCCACCTGTTGTTTATCAATCTGCTTACCGACTCGCTCCCGGCAATTGCACTGGGACTGGAACCCCATTCCGATGACGTGATGAAACGGAAACCCCGTCCGGCAAACGAATCCATTCTGACCAAGGACTTCCTCGTTAAGGTCGGCTATTCCGGCGTCATTATCAGTATCGCCACCATCGGCGCATTCCTGCTGGGCTACTTCTACCAGGGCGCACACAATGCCGGCGCAGCCATGACCATGGCATTCACCACACTGTGTATGTCCCGCCTGTTCCACGGATTCAGCTGTAAGGCGGAGAAACCGGTGATCTTCTCCAAGCGTCTGTGGAATAACCCGTTTGCCATTCTGGCATTTTTGGCAGGCATGGTACTGATTAACGCTGTGCTGTGGATTCCGGGGCTGCATGAGCTGTTCCAGATCGAAAACGGTATGTCCGGCGTACTGCTGGGTGCAATCTATGGCTTTAGCTTTGGCTCTATGGTTCTGATTCAGATCGTGAAAGCCATTGCCGCTGCTGTAAGAAAGAAATAAGAAAAGCTGTTTTTGCAGAAAAAATCCCTGCACTGTATATTTCGCAGTGCAGGGATTTTGTGTTATAGACTGGGTTCGTCGATTGCTTTCAGAAACGTCAGACTCCGTTCCAGAATCCCGTTGAGAAAAGCAATCAAAACGCCGTAATTGGTGTAGGGAACACCCTGTGCAGCAGCCCGTGCAGCACGGCTTTTCATTTCCTGTTGGTTCAGCATACAGCCGCCGCAGTGTACAACCAGTTGATACGGGGACAGATCTTCCGGAAAGCTGTTGCCGGAGGAAAAGTCAAACTGAAAGCTTTTTCCGGTGTAAGCCTGTATCCATTTCGGCAGCTTTACCGTGCCGATGTCGTTGCACTGGCGGTGGTGGGTGCAACCCTCAGAGATGAGGATGCGGCTGCCATCCGGGAGCGTTTGCAGCGTCTGTGCCGCCTGCATTGCCGGAGCGAGAACGCCCTTGAGCCTTGCGAACAGGATGGAAAACGAAGTTAGCAGAATTTCTTCCGGCACAATGGAGCGAACCGTTCCGAATACCTGGCTGTCGGTGACCACAAGGCGTGGAGGTTCTTTCAACAGGGAAAGGGTACGGCGGAGCTGTTCCGGCTGGGTCACCACGCAGATAGCGGTCTGGTCTAATATCTCCCGGATCGCCTGCACCTGGGGCAGGATCATCCGACCTTTCGGCGCAGATTCGTCAATGGGTGTCACCAGAAGTACTACATCTTCCGGATGCAGCAGGCTGCCGAACAGGCGGACAGATTGCCGGGCGATGGGCAGCTTTTGATAAAACCTGCCCAGTTCCTCCTTGAGTTCCCGGATTCCCTCGCCGGTGGCGGCGCTGACCGCAATGGCGTTTTCTGCCGGGGGAGTCGCCTGGTCGCATTTGTTCCAGACCTGTATGGTGGGAATGTGCCGCTGTTCCAGCTGCTGTAAGATTTCCCTGTCCTCCGGTGTCATGCCTGCTGCGGCATCTATCACCATGACGGCAATGTCCGTATGGGTCAGCGCCCGTTTTGCCTGCCGGACACGCAGCGAACCCAGCGTTCCCACATCGTCCAGTCCCGGTGTGTCTATGAGAACCACTGCGCCGATGGGCAGCAGCTCCATGGCTTTTTCCACGGTATCCGTGGTCGTGCCGCAGACCGGGGAGACGACTGATACCGTTTGTCCGGCGATGGCATTGATAAGACTGGATTTTCCGGCATTGCGCCGCCCGAAAAAGCCGATGTGTACCCGATTGGCACGAGGGGTCTGTTCCATATCCTGTTCTCCTTAAAACCGGAAATCTCTTGCGCCGTGCAGGATTTCCTGTAGGTACTGCTCTGTTTTGGTGCGTACTTTTTCGTTGGGGATGGCGAGCAGCTGGCGCTGTAATACTTCCTTGCCCAGCGCTCTGGTTTCCGGAGAGGCATAGTCCTCCAGAAATTCCTGTAGGGTGATGAGGGCATTGGGGTGACAGCAGTTCTGGATCTGACCGCTCTTACATAGGGACATGAACCGGTCGCCGGTGCGTCCGGCACGATAACAGGCGGTGCAGAAACTGGGAATGTAGTCCATCTCCATGAGCCAGCGGACGACCTCGTCCAGAGAGCGCTGGTCGCTGACATCGAACTGTGCGGAATTGTCGTCCGGGTTTTCAGGAATATCATAGCCGCCCACGCTTGTCCGGGAGCCGCCGCTGATCTGGGAAATGCCCAGCGGCAGGAGACGTTCCCGGACTGCCTGGCTTTCCCGTGTGGAAATAATCATGCCGGTATACGGCACAGAAATGCGGATGAGGGCGCAGATCTTGGCGAAAACATCGTCACTGATGCCGTTGTCGAAATCGTCCGGGTTGATATCCTCTGCCTTTTTGATGCGGGGAATACTGATGGTGTGCGGTCCTACGCCGTGAACTGCCTCCAGATGCTCTGCGTGCATGAGCAGTCCCACCAGCTCATAGGGATAGTTTTCCAGCCCGAACAGCACGCCCAGCCCCACATCGTCAATGCCGCCTGCCATGGCACGATCCATTGCCTCGGTGTGATAGTCGTAGTTGTGTTTCGGTCCGGTGGGATGCAGCTTTTCATAGCTCTCTTTGTGATAGGTCTCCTGGAACAGGATATAGGTGCCGATCCCTGCCTCTTTCAGCATATGGTATTCTTCTTCTGTGGTGGCGGCGATGTTCACATTGACCCGGCGGATCGCTCCGTTTTTGTGGTGGATGTGATAGATGGTGTCGATGCACTCCAGAATGTAGGAGATAGGATTGTGCAGCGGATCTTCGCCTGCCTCAATGGCGAGCCGTTTGTGTCCCATGTCCTGCAAAGCGGTGACTTCCCGGACAATGTCCTCCTGGGTCAGCTTTTTCCGGGAAATATGCTTGTTCTTGGCATGATACGGACAATAGGTACATCCGTTGACGCAGTAGTTGGACAGATACAGCGGCGCAAAGATGACGATGCGGCTGCCGTAGAAATCCAGCTTGATCTGCCGTGCCAGCCGGTTCATCTGCTCTGTGACTGTCTCATCCTCGCAGAGCAGCAGCACCGCAGCCTCCCGGTGGTTCAGCCCCTTGCGCAGCGCCGCCTTTGCCAGGATCTCAGATAACAGTGTTTTGTCGTCCTTGTGCGCTCTGGCATATTCCAATGTGTCCATGATCTCTGCATGGTTGATGAATTCTTCCGCCCGAAGAGAATGCGGATTATACAATATGATCGCCGTCCTTTGTGGTTTTGGCAGAGAAAAACTGCCGGATATTCCGTGCGGTGGTGTATGTCTCCGTACTGATGGAGTTTTTCGAGTATGCCATCGACCCGGCCATGCTGG
>ENA-UEQI01000999-UEQI01000999.1-human-gut-metagenome-genome-assembly--contig:-NODE-999-length-10855-cov-10.897198_pt1 | contig 10855 bp, 8 predicted proteins | sample MGYA00242946_ERZ507945 | MGnify/ENA primary metagenome ERZ507945 (study PRJEB26167, sample SAMN06115467) | human gut metagenome | host: Homo sapiens | place: China:Guangxi | collected 2016-06-08... | reverse complement strand
AGCAGGAGCGCTAAGAGTTTTCTTTTCATCGTTGTTCTCCTTCGTTTGTAGTTGCGGCATAAAATACCACATACAGTATTATACCTTCCGCGGCGCCGGCGCAGAACGGGACAAGTCTGCGATTATGCGGGCATTTCTGCGAAATGCTGTGAAAGTCCGCTGAGCTTGTCCGGTATGTTCCGTACTTTTTTGTGCAGCCTGCGCGTTCTACCGGCAGCGGTCCTGATACTCCGAGGGGGAGAGACCGGTGAGCTTTTTGAAGGTCGAGCCGAAGTAGGCGACATCGCGGTAGCCGACCATGCCGGCGACCTCGTAGACCTTGTAGCGGCAGTCGGCGAGGAGCCTGCGCGCCATGTGGATGCGGTAGAGCGTGAGGTAGCCGAGCGCGGTGTAGCTCGTCTCCTTTTTGAACACATGGCTCAGATGGCCCTCGCTGATGCCGATGGAACGGGCGATGGTGGTGATGTTGATGTCCGCGTCGGCGTAGTGCGCGGCGATGTATTCGAGCGTCTGGAGCACATATTTGCTCTTGTCGCCCTTGGGCAGCGCCAGCAGATCGTCCTGCGCGCTGCGGCTGGAGAAGGCCTCGGCCTTCTCGCGCACGCGCTCGATGGCGGCGACGAGCTCCTGGTCGCGGAAGGGCTTCAACAGATAGTCCGCCGCGCCGAAGCGGAGCGCCGAGCGGGCATAGTCGAAGTCGTTGTAGGCGGTGAGCACGATGACGTGAGCGGTGCTGCCGCGCTCACGCAGGACGCGCATCATCTCGATGCCGTCCATGTGCGGCATCCGCACGTCGGTGATGATGAGGTTGGGGCTGTAGCGCTCGGCGGCGGCCAGACCCTCCTCGCCGTTGGCGGCTTCGCCGACCACGGCACAGCCGAGCGAGGCCCAGTCGATGCCGAGCACGATGCCGCGGCGCACCACGGCCTCGTCGTCAACGATCAGTACCTTGAGCATGGTCCTCTCCTTTCTGCATCGGGAGCCGCAGCTGCACGCAGCTGCCGCCGCCCTCGTTCGGATATGCGCTCAGACCGCAGCTCTCACCGTAGCTCAGGCGCACGATGCGGTCCACGTTGTTCAGGCCCAGATGGCCGCCGGGAATAAGCTCATGGCTGTTGAGCCGTTCGAGCACCTCCGGCGGGATGCCGCTGCCGTTGTCGGACACCTTGAGCAGCAGATAGCCCTCCGCGTCCTCCTCCGCCCAGAGCTTGATGAAGCCCTCGTCGCTGTCGGCCACGCCGTGGATGATGGCGTTTTCCACCAGCGGCTGTAAAATGAGCTTGGGCACCACGCAGTGCTGGAAGCGCTCGTCCACATCAAGCTCACAGACGAAGCGGTCGCCGAAGCGGACCTCCTGAATGGCGAGGTAGCGCCCGATCAGCTCAAGCTCCTCCTCAAGCGTGATGTACTCGCTGCCGGAGATGCCCGCGCGCAGCAGCGCGGCGAGGTCGGCGGCCAGCTCCGCCACCTGCGGCACGCCGCCGGTTACGCCCAGCCACTTCATGCAGTCGAGCGTGTTGTAGAGAAAGTGCGGGTTGAGCTGGGACTGGAGCATCCGCAGGCGCGTTTCGTTCAGCTCGCGCTCGCGCTGCACGCTGCGCTCAAGGTTCTGGCGGTACTCCGCCGTCATGCGGTCGAAGCTCGCCGCGAGGCGGCCCATTTCATCCTGCCGTGTGCTTTCGATGCGCACATCGTAATCGCCGCCCTCGACGCGGCGCATCGCGCCGTCGAGCTCGTTGACCGGCTCAAAGAGACGGCGGCTGAGCCACCAGGCGCACACGAGACAGAGCACCAGACACAGCGCGCCCATCAGCGCGGCGACGAGGTAGATCGACCGGACGACCTGCGCGGTATAGGTCTGCGGCTGCTGCAGAATGAGCGAAAAGCCGCTTTCCGCGCAGGCGCCGACGTAGTAGCTGCGCTCGCCGTCCCCATCGGAGAGAGATTTGCCGGAGAGCAGCTGCGCGCGCAGCAGGGCAAGGGTATCGTCGGCGCGCAGGGGTTGGGAGGCGTAGAGCAACCGCCACGTCGCATCGACGAGCAGCAGATCGTCCGCGCCGCGCAGCAGGGGCGCGAAGAAGGCGTCGAAGTTGGCGTCGTCCATGCGGAACACGGCATAGCCGAGCACCGCACCGCCGCGCGCGGTCACGGGACAGGCTCCGGCGAGCCCGCCGTTTCCGGCGCGCAGCACAATGCCGTCTGCCGCGCGGGCCGCGCTGAGTATGCCCCAGCCGGTGCTTTGCGCGGCGGGCCATACGTTCGCCGTGGTATAGAGGCAGTCGCCGTCCTCGCCGTAGACCTCAAAGTCGGCGTATTCGCGCAGCGCGACCGTGCTGCGGTTCAAAAGCTGATAGAGCGTGCGCGAGTCACTGCCGCCGCGGCGCAGGGCGCTGCGCGTCACGGTGCTGCCGGCCAGGGCGCGCGTGACGTCGCCGCAGTCGGTAAGCAGCGCGTCGAGCTGCGTGGTGAGCAGCGCCATCTCCTCCTGCGCGTCGGTACGCAGGGTGTGCTCGCTGCGGAAGATCATCACCTGCGTCATCAGCACGTCGCACAGCAGCAGCGGCACGAGCGCGACGAGCAGGACGGTGAGAAAAATGCGGTTTCGGAAGGACCGCTCAAGCCATGCTCTCATGCTTCCACCTCCCCGCACAGCGCCTGCCAGGCGTCGAAGAGCTCCTGCCGCCGCTCATCCGCGCGGCGCAGATCGTAGGGGAGGACGGTCAGCTCGGGCAGCGCGTCGGAGGCGGTATCCGTGCGCACGCTGCGGCGGCTGAGCTCCGCGCCCAGCAGCTGCTGAACATCGGGCGAGAGCAGAAAGTCGATGAATTTCCGCGCGTTTTCCTCGTGCGCGCAGCCGCGGACGATGGCCGCGCCGTCCGGCAGGACGCTCGTGCCCTCGGCGGGGTAGACGATGGCGACGTCGAGCCCATCGGCGATGGCCTTGCGGGCGTTTTCCTCCAGCGTCACGCCGACGTAGCAGCTGCCGTCTGCCACGGCGGGGACCACGCCGCCGCTGTCGGCGATGATGCGTCCGTCAAGATTGCGGAAGAACGCGGCGAGGGTGTTGTCGGTGTTGCCGCCGACGGCCTGCAGAAGGGTGCCGAGCGCGGTGCAGCTCGAGCCGGAAACGGTCGGGTCGGCAAAGGCGATGCGCCCGCGCCAGCCCGCGTCGAGCAGGTCGGCCCAGCGCTCGGGCGGATTCTGCCGCACGAGCTTGGTGTTGTAGATCAGCACGACCGGCAGAGCGGAAAAGGGCGTCCATATACCGCCGCCGAGATCGTATTCCGGCGCAACGTCGCCGGCGTATTCGCTCACATAGGGCGCGAAGCACGCGCTGTACGCGCTCAGACTGTCCGCGCCGCCGCCGAACATCAGGTCGGCGCCGCTTTCCCCCGCGGCGATGCGCTCAAGGAGCGTCACGGTGCCGCCGGTCTCCAGCTCGACCCAGATGCCGGTGCGCTGCTCAAATTCCTTGAGGATGGGCTCATAGATCGTTTCCTTGTGCGAGGTGAAAATGACCAGACGGTCCCCCTCAGCGGGCGCGAAGGAGGAGACGTCCTGCGTGTCCGCGCGGCCGCAGCCGGTGAGCAGAAGCAGGCAGACGAGCAGCAGACAGCAGCGGCGCATAACGGGCATCCCTCCTGATCCGACGAATTTCTTTACCATTTTAACAGGAAAAAGCGCACTTTGCAATCCATTCTTCTGGACGAAGCGGGCAAAGCGTGCTTTAATAATAAAGTAAAATTTTCTGCTGGAGGAAGACGATGACCGCTCTGAACACTTACCGCCGCTGGCTCGCGCGTGTGGAGGATGACGCGCTGCGCGCGGAGCTTTCCGCGCTCGACGAGGTGCGCGACGCCGCACAGATCGAGGACCGCTTTTACCGTGACCTTGCCTTCGGCACCGGCGGACTGCGCGGCGTGCTCGGCGCGGGCACAAACCGCATGAATGTTTACGTTGTCCGCCGCGCGACGCAGGGACTTGCCGCTTACCTCAAGGCGGCGGGACTGCCGCTGCGCTGCGCCATTGCCTACGACAGCCGCATCGGCTCGGCGCGCTTCGCGCGCCAGACCGCGCGTGTGCTTGCCGCCAACGGCGTGACCGCCTATCTCTATCCGCGCCTGGAGCCGACGCCCGCGCTGAGCTGGGCAGTGCGCTATTACGGATGCGGGGCGGGCGTGTGCGTTACGGCGAGCCACAACCCCGCCGCCTACAACGGCTACAAGGTCTACGGTCCCGACGGCTGCCAGATCACGCTCGAGGCGGCGGATGCCGTATCGAAGCACATCGGGGCCGCAGATCATTTTGACGGCGTGCGTCTGTGCGGCTTTGCCGATGCGCTGGCGGACGGAACCATCCGCATGATCGGTGAGGACTGCCTGGAGGCCTTCCTCGACGCGGTGGAGCGCCGGAGCGTCTGGGATGGCGACAGATCCGCGCTGCGCGTGGTCTATACGCCGCTCAATGGCACGGGGCGCGAGTGCGTGACAAAGATCCTGCGCCGCATCGGCGTGACGGACGTGACGCTCGTGCCCGAGCAGGCGTGGCCCGACGGGAGCTTTCCGACCTGTCCCTACCCGAATCCCGAGGAGCGCGCGGCGCTGGAGCACGGCCTCGCGCTCGCGCGCGAAACGCGCGCCGATCTGCTGCTCGGCACCGACCCCGACTGCGACCGCATGGGCGCGGCGGTGCCCGACGGCGAGGACTACCGCCTGCTCACGGGCAACGAGATGGGCGTGCTGCTGCTCGATTACCTCTGCCGCCGGCGGAGCGAAAACGGCACGATGCCCGCGCGTCCCGTGGCGGTGACGACCATCGTTTCCACCGACATGGCGGACGCGGTCGCCGCGCATTACGGCGTTGAGCTGCGCCGCACGCTCACGGGCTTCAAATTCATCGGCGAGCAGATCGGCGAGCTGGAAAGGGCGGGGGAGGCGGAGCGCTATCTCTTCGGCTTTGAGGAGAGCTATGGCTATCTCTCCGGCCCGCACGTCCGCGACAAGGACGCGGTGAACGCCGCGCTGCTCTGCTGCGAAATGGCTGCATGGTACCGCGCGCAGGGCATGACGCTCGCGCAGGCGATGGGCGCGCTGTACGAGAAATTCGGCTATTACCGCAATGAGCTGCAAAGCATCGTCCTGCCCGGCGAGGACAGCATGGAGCGCATGAGCGCCATTCTGACGGCCCTGCGCGCGGCTCCGCCGCACACGCTCGCGGGCGAGCGCGTCACGAGGGTGCGCGACTACCTCGGCGGTCTGGACGGCCTGCCGGCAAGCGACGTGCTGGAGCTGCGCACGGCGCACGTTAAGGTCATCGTCCGCCCGAGCGGTACGGAACCAAAGCTCAAGCTCTACTACTCCGCGCACGCGCGGACGATGGCGGAGGCCGCGGCCCTCTGCGCCGCCGCGCGGCGGGACATGAGCGCAAGGCTCGGGGAATAGGAAAGCGCTGCGCGGCCTGACCGCAGGATGAAAAAAAGAGTCCGCTGCCGAGGACAGCGGACTCCTTTTTTGCAGTCAGATAGGTTTTACAGAACGTGGACGGTGTCGGGCGCGAAGGTCAGATGGCACTGCTCGCCCACGCGGTAGATGCGCTTGTTGCGCGGATCGTTCTCGGCGAGCTTGACGAGCGTATTGCCCACGCGGACGTGATAGTTCTGGTACGAGCCAATGAAGCAGGAAAGCTCAACGGTGCAGGGCAGCCCGCCCTCGTCGGAGAGCGCCGCGGACTCGGGACGCAGCACGACGGTGTACTCCTCGCCGACGCGCATCCCCTCGCGCGGGACGACGGCCAGACGCTCGCCCTCGACGTCCAGCACAGCCAGACCGTTCTCCGTGCCGGTCATTTTGCCGCGCAGGAAGTTCGCCTCGCCGATGAAGTCGGCGACGAACTCGCTCACGGGGTGATAGTAGATCTCCTGCGGCGTGCCGATCTGAGCGACGACGCCCTTGTTCATGATGATGATCTGGTCCGAGAGCGCCATCGCCTCGCTCTGGTCGTGCGTGACGTAGATGGCGGTGATGCCGACCTCCTGCTGGATGCGGCGGATCTCGGTGCGCATGGAAACGCGCAGCTTGGCGTCGAGGTTCGAGAGCGGCTCGTCGAAGAGCAGCACGCTCGGCTCGATGACCAGCGCGCGGGCAAGCGCCACGCGCTGCTGCTGACCGCCGGAGAGCTGGTTGGTCATGCGGCCCTCCATGCCCGTCAGCTCGACGAGGTCGAGGATGTGCATGACGCGCTCGCGGATCTCGTCCTTCGGCACCTTGCGCAGCTTCAAGCCGTAGGCCACATTGTCGAACACGTTGTAGTGCGGCAGCAGGGCGTAGGACTGGAACACCATCGCGGTGTCGCGCTTGTTGGGCGTGAGGGCGTTGATCGGCTCGTCGCCGAGGTAGATCTCGCCCTCGTCGGGGCTTTCAAAGCCCGCGATCATGCGCAGCGTGGTGGTCTTGCCGCAGCCGGAGGGGCCGAGCAGCGTGACGAAGGAACCCGGCTCGATGGTCAGCGAGGTGTCCTTGACGGCATAGAAGTTCTTGCCGGTCTTGGGGTCCTGATAGATTTTGGAGATATGGTCGAGGCGAACGCCCTTCTTGATCTTATCCATGGCTTAGTCCTCCTTCATTTTTTTGCTGGTGCCGAAATGGTTCATAAAGAGATTCATCAGCAGCACCGCGCCGTAGGTGATGACGATGAGGATCGTCGCGAACGCGCAGGCGAGGCTGTAGGAGCCCTTTTCGGCAAACTCGTTGATCTGCACCGTGATGAGCAGGAACTGCGGCGTCACGAGCAGGATGATGGCGGAAATTGCGGTGATGGAGCGCACGAACGCGGTCACAAGGCCGGAGAGGAAGGAGTCCTTGATGAGCGGCAGCGTGACGGTCATAAAGACCTTGAAGCTGTCCGCGCCCATGTCGTAGGCGGATTCCTCGATGGACTTGTCGATCTGACGCAGGGCGGAGATGCCGCTGCGCGTGCCGGTCGGCAGCGAACGCACGACAAAGACGATGATGAGGATCAATCCCGTGCCGTAAAGCCCCTGCAGGAAGCCGGTGCGGAACACGCCCGCGGAGAAGCCGCGGATGTAGCCGACGCCGAGCACCGTGCCGGGCACGGCCATGGCGAGCATGGACACCGCCTCGATGAAGCCCTTGGACTTAAAGCTCCGCTTGACGACGAGGTAGGAGATGATCATGCTCAGCAGCGCCGTGATGGGGGCGGAGATGAGGCTCAGGCGGAAGGAATCCCAGAACGCCTGCAGACCGTGGTAGCGCGTGAAGATGAGCTTGAACCATTTGCCGGTGAGCGGGAAGAACTTGTAGCCCCAAGTGGGGAAGAACGCGCCGATGGGCACGCACAGGTACATGAGGATGACGAAGGTGGCGGCAAGACCGCAGAGAATGGTCAGCGGGATCTTGACACTCTTATCCTCGATGAGCATACGGCCGCGGGAGGCCTTGCCGGTCAGGGTCGCGGCGGTCTTGCGCTCGAGGTAATACTTCTGCACCGCAAACATCGCCAGCGTGATGCACAGCAGCACGACCGCCATCGCCGCCGCGCCCGGCTTATCGTAGGAGCCGGTGATCTGCAGATAAATGGTGGTGGCGAGGGTATCGTAGGAGCCGCCGATGAGCATGGGGTTGGCGAAGTCGGCGATGGACTCGATGAAGGTGACGAGGAAGGCGTTGCCGAGACCGGGGAGCATCAGCGGCAGCGTGACGCTGGTGAAGACCTTCCAGCGGCTCGCGCCCATGTCGCGCGCGGCCTCCTCGAGCGAGGGGTCGATGTTCTTCAAAAGACCCTTGAGCATCATGTAGCACACGGGGAAGAAGGTGAGCGTCTGCACGACGGCGATGCCCCAGAAGCCGTAGACGCTGTTGTCGTAGATGCCGAGCAGGAAGCGGGTGATGATGCCCGACTTGCCGAAGAGCATGATCATGGAAAGCGACAGCACGAACGGCGGGGAGACGACCGGCAGCATCGAGACGACCTTGAAAAGGCCGCCGACAAATTTACCGACGCGGACGTAGACTTCGACATAGGCAAAGAGCAGGCCGAGCAGCGCCGAGAGGATGCCGACGAGGAAGCCGACCTTGAGCGTGTTGGTGATGGCCTTGGTAAAGGTGGGCATGGCGAAGATGCGCTCGAAGATGCCGAAGCCGAAGCTGCCGTCGCCCACGAAGCTGTCCACCAGCAGGATCGCCAGCGGATAGAGAATGAACAGAGTCAGAAAGGTGATGAGCACGACGATGGTGGTGACCATGATGGGATCGGCCATCAGCTTTTTCCGGTCCAGCGCCGCGCTTTGAGAACGTGCCATAGGGAACTCCTTTCTTGGTGTTTTGGAGGAAAACGCAGGCGGGGCAGCGGCTCATGCCGCCGCCCCGTCGGGATCGTTGGGTCGATGCGATAGACGATGTAGGGAGAATTACTTCACCTGGAAGCGGTTCTCGTCGCCGGTGTTCGCGCCGGAGGCGGCCAGAGCATTCATGACCTCCTCAACGTAGGTCTTGATGTTCTTGGTGGCGTCGTCGAAGTCATAGTCCATGACGTTCTCGGGGTTCAGACCGAACTCCGCGGCAACCTCGGGCTGGGTGGCGTTGTCAATGACCAGGAACTGATAGGAGCCGTTCTGAGCGGCGAGGTTCACGCAGTCGGGAGAGAGCGCGTACTCGATCCACAGCTTCGCGGCGTTGGGGTGCGCGGCGCCCTTGAAGATGGCGGTAGCGCCGATCTCACAGGAGGTGCCGGAGGACGGGATGATCAGCTCGATGTTATCGTAGCCGTTGTCGATGATCTGGGTGATGCCGTCATGCAGGAAGCCGATGCCGATGACGCACTCGCCGGTGCCGACGTTCTTGCTCGGACCGGAGCCGGACTTGGTGTAGACCTCAATGTTCTTATCGAGGTCGACGAGGTACTGGATGCCCTCATCGTGGCCGTACTTCTGGATCATGGTGTTGATGACCAGCTTGGCGGTGCCGGCGGTGTTGTAGTTGGACAGCCAGATCAGGCCCTTGTACTCGGGCTTGAGCAGGTCGGGCCAATCCTGAGGAGCCTCAAGACCCATGCGCTCGAGCTCGTCGGTGTTGACCATGAAGCCAAGGATGCCGGTGTAGATGCCGTACCAGTAGCCGTCAGCGTTCTTGTACTGGGGCTTGGCGATGTGAGAGGCGTTCTCCGCCTGATAGGCCTCGAGCAGACCCTCGGCCGCGCAGACGTTGTAGGGATCGGTCGTGCCGCCGAACCAGACGTCGGCAGACGGATTGCCGTTCTCTTCCTCGATCTTGGCCTGCACCTCACCGGTGGACAGACGCTGATACTCGACCTCGATGCCGTACATCTTCTCGAAGTTCTCACAGGCGGCGGCGAGGTACTCCTCCTCGCAGGAGCCGTAGACCACGAGCTTGCCCTCGGCCTTGGCGGCGTCGACGAGGCTGGTTTCTTCGGCGCCCTGCTGATCGTCAGCGGGGGCCTGGGTGTCGTCCTGCTTGCTGCCGCAGGCGACCAGGCTGAGCGCCATCACCAGGCAGAGGAGCAGAGCAATGAGCTTTTTCATGCAAATTTTCCTCCAATTCAAAATTTATCCGGGGGGTCATCGGGAACGTTCCCGATCCCATCAGATCGCAAAAATATTACAACTTATACGGAACGATGGCAAGAAAATTTGCCGAACTTAGCAGTTTTGCACGCAATTTATCAGATTTGTCCGGTGCCCTTGTCAGAATCGTCCCACATTGTCAAAAATGTGACAAAATTGCAGGGGAAGGAGGAGCTGCGGGCGGGGGCGCTAAGACTCTGTGCCGGGGGCGTTCTGATAAAAAATGTCCTCCCGCGTGCGCATCGGATAGCGGATGAGCGCGGCGGCGTCGAGGTCCTCGCGGCGCAGCTCCACCGCCGAAATGCGGCGGTTGGTGTAGGTCGTGTAGTAATAGATGCCGCGGTCTGCGTTCCAGCAGGAGGTGTAGATGGTCCGCTCGTATTCGCCGGGGCGGACCTCGCAGCAGCCGTTCTGCTGCTCGACCGCGCCGAGGATGTGGAAGAACTGCCCGACGCTGTCGGCTTCGCCCTCGCCGGAGACGGAATGGAGCCGCGTGAACGCCGCGCGCGCAAAGCGCGAGGCGGAGGAGAGGTCGCCGGGCAGTCCCAGCGCGCCCATGCCGCGGCTGTAGAGCGTGAGCGGGAGCGCGTCGGAAAAGAGATTTTCCGGCTGCTTCGGCGAGAGGTGCATGAGGTTGTTGAGCGCGAACATCTGCTGCGGAAACGGCGGGTTGTTCGTCAGCACGCCTGAGGGATTGTCGTAGACCTTCAGACCATCCGCGACGGACTCGATCACGACCGCGCCGCTTTTGTCGGCAAGGAGCCAGTGGAGCTGCGCGGCAGGGAGCTGCGGGCTGAACGGCGTGCCGACGAGGTTCATTGTGCGCAGGGCCTCACGGGCCTCCGCGAGCGTCGCGCAGCGGCCCAGCAGCCGGGGAATGAACTCAAACTGCGCGATATTCTCCCGATCGGGGACGACCTCGGCGTATTGCGCGCTGCCGACAAAGTTGAGCCCCGCCATGCCGAGCCCCTTTTCGTTCACCGCGTCGTAGTAAAGCGGGAAGCCGTCGGCGACGTGCGCCGTGCCGATGATGGCGTAATGCGTGTCCATCACGCCGCCGTGGCGCAGGGCGATGGGGAAGCGGCGCGGAGTGATGACGATCTCCTCGCCGTAGGAAAACTCATAGTCGAGCGTGCGGCCCATGTAAAAGTCTCTGGTTTGGTACGTTGCTGCGGTACACATGGGAAACCTCCTGAAAGTATTTTTGATTAGTATGCCGCGCGGAGGAGAAAATCAACCGCCGCAGCGTGTCTTTCA
>ENA-UEQI01000994-UEQI01000994.1-human-gut-metagenome-genome-assembly--contig:-NODE-994-length-10887-cov-7.677613_pt1 | contig 10887 bp, 9 predicted proteins | sample MGYA00242946_ERZ507945 | MGnify/ENA primary metagenome ERZ507945 (study PRJEB26167, sample SAMN06115467) | human gut metagenome | host: Homo sapiens | place: China:Guangxi | collected 2016-06-08... | reverse complement strand
CTATTTTTCCCTTTAATAATCGTATATTTTTACCAAAAAATCATTTATGACCAGCGTTCATTTTTGTTATTTTTTACATTAAAATCTGGCAAACTTTATTTTTATTTAATATTTTTATTAAAATTTGTCAAAAATGTATCAATAAAACCTGTTAATTTTTCTACAAATTTGTCATTTAATTAAGATATAACCGGTTATTCATTAATTATATTAATCTTTATAAAGCCTTTAAAACACTTGAATTCTCTATAACAAAGTTCCTGAATGCCTCTACAACAGGAGACATGTATGTACTATTATCATTAACCATATAAAAGCTTCTTTCATATTCCGGTGACTCGATTTCAAATATTTCTACAGACATTTTTTCCAATATATCCATATATGGAACTACTGCTATTCCAAATCCATTAGCAACCAACCCGGCAATAACCTGATCCTCCTCAGTTTCATATGCAATCTTTACTGTTGTGTCCGATTTTTTCAACATTTCATCAAATATGCTTCTTATTCCAGAGTTCCTGTCAAAACATACATATGGATAGTCTGCTGTCTCTGCAAGATTAATGTTTCTTCCCTTTTTCTTAGCCAACGGATGTCCTTTGGGAGTAATAAGCACCAGCCTCTGCTTCATGACAGGCTCAGCCGAAAAGTGATATTCTTCTGATGGCTTGGAGCAGAACAACAGGTCATATTTCCCGAGATGCATATCATCAAGCAGCCTGCCTGTAACATCTGTGTGAAACGTAAAATCTATATCGAGCTGCGGATTCTTCTTTATAAATGCTGACGCCATCTCTGGAACATAGTTTATTCCTAATGGTCTTACAAGTCCTAATCTTATCGTTCCATTTCCCATTGCACTTCTTTTAATAGAATTAATACCATCATCTAACACATCCAGAGTCTTTTCTGCATAAGAAAGAAATTCCTCTCCGAATTGAGTCAGCGTTATCTTATGTCCGTTTTTTTCAAAGAGTCTGACACCAAGTTCCTTTTCCATCTGTGATATTGCATGACTAAGACTAGGCTGTGTAATGCACAATTCTTCTGCCGCTTTCGTGTACTGACGGATTCTTGCAAGTGTAACAAAATATCGCAGGTTATATATATTCATATCAGCCTCCCATGCACATTTATTATCTTTATCTTAATTATAAACAGTTCTATAGACAAAATCTATAATTTCATTAAAATTATTCATTTGTTATTAATCAATAATGAAATTACACTTAGAGACTGTGATTATGTTCTTTATTAAAAAGGAAAGGGGATTCATTATGAGTTCAATTGATAGTGCAATAGATTTAAATGCTGGTTCTGTTTCTGAAAATGTTAAGACTACGCTTAGAGGTGAGCTTGTTCTTGCCTTTGCTGTTATAATCAACAGCCTTGGAGTTGTGCTTATGCTTTACTCAGGAACTGGAATATCTGCAATCTCAAGCGTTCCATATGCTTTTTCCGAAGTCTTCCCTAAGATTACTCTTGGTACATTTACATATATGTTCCAGGGACTTCTTGTACTCAGCCTTATGATTCTGCGAAAGAAGTTCGTACCATCATATCTGTTTTCATTCGTTGTCGGATTCATATTTGGTGAATGCATCGACATGCACAATATGTGGGTTCCAATGCTCCCAACTGCAATCGGATTCAGAATTGTGTACTTTATTATAAGCTACTGCCTGATAAGTCTCGGCATAGCTCTTTCTAACAGATGCAAGCTTCCTATTATTCCTACTGACCTGTTCCCTCGTGAACTTGCTGACATCACTGGTGTTGCATATTCACGCATCAAGATTTCTTTCGATGTTATATGCCTTGCCGTAACTGCATGTCTTACCGGCCTGATATTATGTCATGTTAAGGGTCTTGGCATCGGTACTATTGTTGCTGCATTTACAATGGGAAAAGCCATCGGCCTTGTCGGCAGATGGCTTGATAAGAAGTTTGATTTTGTTTCATTTATGAAGAAATAAATATCTCACATATTGTCTAATCTATCTTTAATTACATTAATATCATAATCTGGGGCAGATGAGACTACTGCATCGTATATTGGCTTTATATCTGCCTCTTCTTCCTCTAGTTCTGAGGCTATTGTCTCCAGAGTTTTTGACTTCTTTACCTTCTTTATGACCTGATTAATTACTATAGATTTAACTTCTTCTCTCATTTCTGACTTAATTTCTTCTCTGACTTCCGATTTAACTTCTTCTCTGACTTCCGATTTAACTTCTTCTCTGACTTCCGATTTAACTTCTTCCATGACCTCCGCTTTAACAACTTCTTTTAATTCTTCTTTAGCCATTTCCTTTGCTTCTTCAAATAATGTCCTTCTGACATCTTCCTCATCATAATCATATATACTCACTTCGACGACCTCCTCCCTGTGCTTTTCAAAGAAATCGACAAGTATATCCTCATCTATACATTCGTCCATCGCCTCTGTTACCGCAATCCTGACATCGTCCCCTTCAACACCCATCTTGAATCTGACCTTATTAACAAATGTCATGTAATCACGCAGCGTTTTGCACTTATTAAGGATATGTACATCTTTATTAATGTTGATAACACGCACCTTAAGCTCCAGCTCTGGATTGTCTGTCGGAATCTCGTACATATCTGACAGCCTGATTTCATCCTCATCTTCAATCCATTTTTCCAAGCCATTGTAGAATGTCACAAAATGCGGAACAGGAATCTTAATCATACTTCTTCTGTGAAGCATGGAATTACTGAACAGCTCCCTGAATACATCTGATACATAGTGCAAAAATCTTAACGGCATATTAGGATTCTTACTCGACTGCTGCTCAAACATATACAAGCTCATACATAGTAAAAATGAAGCATCATTCTTATACTTCATGTATGAACCGCCGTTTAATGTAGTCACCTGCAAATCATCCACATTCGTGTAAGCTGAATTGTTAAGTGCATTATACAGTTCTAAAAGATTCTTCTTATCCCTGTACAGCATACAGAATACATTGTCCTTAAATTTAGATGTTACATTGTCTTTCTTCTCTGCCATAGATATCCTCCTCGTCTCTTTCGCAGGCAGATATCCACGCACATATACTAATATTGTATTTGTCTATATAAGTATATTAGCATCTACTTATACCTAAAACAAGCCTGCATTATTCAATTATGTGTTAATGGGTTATTGCTGAATGACTATCCTGCTTTGATAAGCAACTGCCTGATTAGATAAAATCATGTCAATTGCGTCAGATATAAGAAATATTTCTTTTAATATATTGTTATCACATTTTTAATTATATGTCAATATATATTTTATTAAGAATATGTATAAATGTAAAATACCCTCCAGATTATAAAAAAGCCCCCTACGGCAATACTGCCGAAAGGGACTCCATTCTCAAAAATCCTATAAATAATTATGATTAATATGCCTTACCCCAGTAAACCATAGCCTTAGCCGGCTTACCACAGCATACACACACATCACTTAACTTCTCCTGTGCAAATGGCATACATCTTGATGTACATGTAGTATCTTCCTTAATCTTGTCCTCACAAGCCTGGTCTCCACACCACATAGCCTTGATGAATCCAGCCTTATTAGCTGCTGTATCCTTAAATTCATCATAATTAAGAGCTGTATATGTATGAGCTTCTCTGTGAGCTCTTGCTCTCTCAAGCATATCCTTCTGGATAGTATCAAGAATTTCTGGAATTCTGTCTGCAAGCTCATCAATAGATACAGTAATCTTCTCTCTTGTATCACGACGAACAATAACAGCCTGATTAGCCTCAATATCTCTTGGTCCCATCTCAACTCTTACAGGGATACCACGCATCTCCTGCTCAGAGAACTTCCAGCCAGGATTCTTATCTGAATCATCAACCTTAACACGAAGCCCTGCTGCCTTAAGAGCCTGTCCAACTTCATAAGCCTTGTCAAGAACGCCTGCCTTCTTCTGCATAATAGGAATAACATCAACCTGAACAGGTGCAACCTTAGGTGGAAGCACAAGTCCTGAATCATCGCCATGAGTCATGATAACAGCACCGATAAGTCTTGTTGTTGTTCCCCATGAAGTCTGGTGAACATATTTTAACTTATTATCCTTGTCTGTGTACTGGATGCCAAATGCTCTGGCAAATCCATCACCAAAGTTATGGCTTGTACCTGACTGGAGTGCCTTGCCATCATGCATAAGCGCCTCGATAGTATAAGTAGCCTCTGCTCCTGCAAACTTCTCCTTATCAGTCTTACGTCCCTTAATTACAGGAATTGCAAGAACTTCCTCACAGAAGTCAGCGTAAAGGTTAAGCATCTGCTGTGTACGTGCCTCAGCCTCCTCTGCTGTAGCATGTGCTGTATGGCCTTCCTGCCATAAGAACTCTCTTGAACGAAGGAATGGTCTTGTCTCCTTCTCCCATCTTACAACTGAACACCACTGGTTATATACCTTTGGTAAATCTCTGTATGACTGTATCTCATCTTTATAGAAATCACAGAAAAGTGTCTCTGATGTAGGTCTTACACACATTCTTTCCTGAAGTGGATTAAGTCCGCCATAAGTTACCCATGCAACTTCTGGTGCAAATCCTTCTACATGATCCTTCTCAACCTCAAGAAGGCTCTCTGGAATGAACATTGGAAGATAAACATTCTCAACACCTGTTTCCTTGAATCTTCTGTCCATCTCATTCTTAATATTCTCCCAGATTGCATATCCGGCCGGCTTAAAAATCATGCATCCCTTGACGCTTGAGTAAGACATAAGCTCTGCCTTCTTACACACATCTGTGTACCACTGAGCGAAATCCTCTTTCATGGATGTAATCGCTTCTACTAATTTCTTATCTTCTGCCATAATAAACCTCTTTCTATGACATTACAGACCCGTTTCATACGGAGCCTGATGCGAATGCTGCTTCGCATTGTCCGCCTGCCATTGACGGCACCACTAGAGTTTATCATGTTCTAAAATGCTTTTCAAGTAAAGAACAAGTGCTTTTATTATACAATATGATATTGGTCCAAGAATAAATCCGACAACACCATACACAAGTATCCCGATATATATGACCGCAAGCATTGTAAATGGCGCAATTCCCATTCTGTCACCCATACATTTTGACTCCATAATCTCCCTCACAAAATATGTGACAATATACAACACCACAAGAATCACCGCATTTTTCACATGTCCGAAAAGCAGGCTTCCCACAGCCCATGGTATCAGTACCGTTCCCGTACCAAATATCGGAAGTGCGTCAATAATCCCAGTCAGCACACCAAGAAGAATCGCATATGGATTGCCTATCATTAAAAATGCTGTTGAACACACCACAATATTTATCGACATTATAATAAGCTGCACCCTGAAATATACATTTATCAAAGTCCGAAGTCCCACATGCACCGCCCCGACTTCGTCCTTAAATATAGTGTTCTCCCGCCAGCTTCTGTACTTCTCAATTCCAGCCGCCGCATATATCGTTCCAATAAAGCACACCACAAGTCCGGCAACCGCCATAACGCACCATGTTATAACCGGAACAGAATGTTTTCTCATAATTGTAAAGAACATCTGCTGTCCGTCTCCATCTATAATTATCCCTTTACATTTTTCAAAAAATGCGTAACTGCAACCCTCTTTTAACTTAATCCAGCCGTCAATACGGCAGCACACAAGCTTAAACTGCCCATCAAGGCTGTTAATGTTCTCATCAAAATTGGCTATGAAATCTTTAAGTTCGCGAAACGCCATATAACCGACATACAACAGCACTGAAAGAATTATAAGCGTCACCATTGTTACAACTATACTCGCAGCAAGAGTCTTTTTCTCCCTTAAAAGTTTCGCCAGCCCTACTATCGGCTTCTGAAGCAGCACCGCAAAACAAAATGCAAGCAAGAAAGGCCACACATAATAGAAAAGTACTTTAAATATAAAGAAAACCACCGCAATAATAACGACACTGCCAACAAGCAATGTCAGCCGCTTCCTGAAATCCCACACATTTTCACCCATATGCCACCTCACACCTGCTAATAATTATCGTTTAATTAGTGTGTGCGTGGCTGGGACATTTATTCGCCCAATGTTATTGATTAATTATCAAAACGCATGTATTCTTAATAAAAACATAAAAAGGATACAACCATGCTTAATATAATACACGAAACTAAAGACATTATTATAGTGAATAAACCAGCCGGACAGCTATCCCAGGGTGCGAAAGGATTTGATTTAGACCTTGTAAGCGAAGTTATGACTTACAACGCTTCACAGGGAAAGCCTGCATATGCAGCAATAATCAACCGCCTTGACCGGCCGGTTTCGGGACTTGTGCTTATTGCAAAGAATAAGTCTGCAGCAGCAAAGTATTCCACACTAATGCAGAAGGAAGGCGGATTTAATAAACAATATGAAGCTTTAATATGTGGAAAACTATCCGAACCAAAAGGAACTTTTGTGGATTATTTAAAAAAAGATGGAAGAACGAACACATCAGCCATAGTTCCGGCAGACGATGCCGCTAATGATAAAGAAGCAAAGCTTTCAAAGCTTGAATATGAAGTGATATCTTACGATGAAGTTAAAGACATTACACATGTAAGAATACATCTGATTACCGGCAGACATCACCAGATAAGAGTTCAGTTTGCAAGCCGCAGGAACCCGCTTGTTGGAGATTATAAATATGCCACTGCTGATTGCGGCATGGATAACGCCGTTAAAGCAGTGGCATTTAAAAGAAACCAGATTGCACTTTGTGCTGTTTCGCTTACTATTGATAATAAGACATACTCTGTTACGCCGGATTTTGCGCAAAAATGATGAGCTTAAGTGATGTATCTGGCTGGATTATTGAGTTGATATGTCGTGCACAATTTCAAAGACCTACGAAATCACAGTTTTGTGTGCATTTCGTAGGCTTTTTTCACGTCATTCAACTTTTTTGCATTGCGAATCACCTACTCAATCCATTTCTCTTGGCTAGTTAGTAGGCTTTTTCGCTCACATCTCAGTCATATACATACATTTATCATCAAAAAAGACCTACGAAAAGAGCTTATACATCTCTTTTCGTAGGTCTATGCCATATCAACCAGCAGAATAAACTTCTAAAAAGCCTACTAAAACTAGATTTATTGGTAGATTAGTAGGCTTTTGGTTAATTAAATCCGTCGCTTCACCAGCATACCAAGCATGCGGTTAGTCAATTACATCTTAAAGCGATATCCCACACCCCATATAGTCTCAATATACTGAGGCTTGCTTGTATCAAGCTCAATCTTCTCTCTGATTTTCTTGATGTGGACAGTTACAGTTGCGATGTCACCGATTGAATCCATATCCCAGATTTCCTTGAAAAGTTCTTCCTTAGTGAAGACATGGTTAGGATTCTCTGCAAGGAACGTAAGAAGGTCGAATTCCTTCGTTGTAAATGGCTTCTCCTCACCATTAACAAATACTCTTCTTGCTGTCTTATCAATCTTTATTCCTCTGATTTCAATAATATTGTTATTGTTCTTAGAATTACTTACAAGTCTGTCATATCTTGCAAGATGTGCCTTTACTCTTGCAACAAGCTCACTAGGGCTGAATGGCTTGGTCATGTAATCATCCGCACCAACTCCAAGTCCTCTTATCTTATCAATATCTTCCTTCTTGGCAGATACCATGATAATAGGAATATCCTTAACTTCTCTTACCTGCTTGCATATCTCGAAACCATCAGTTCCGGGAAGCATGATATCAAGGATACACATATCAATATCCTCATGCAGTGCAGCCGCAAGGCCACTTGTTCCATCATTACATACCTCAACCTCATATCCGTTAAGTTCAAGGTAATCCTTCTCAATATCTGCAATACTCTCTTCATCTTCTACAATTAATATCTTGCTCATAGCCAGTCCCCTTTCGTGTAGTTTCATTATGCATTCTCAGGATTCTCTTCATCCTTTGCTTTAAGCAGATTAAGATGCATGGTCGTGCCTTCGCCCTCTACACTCTCTGCCCATATTTTTCCTTTGTGGTCCTCAACAATCTTCTTAACAATTGCAAGGCCTATACCACTTCCACCATGCTTGCTGTTTCTTGATTCATCAGTTCTATAGAAACGCTCAAATATTCTCTCAACATCTTTAGCTGCAATGCCAATACCGTTATCTGAGAATATTGCATGAATGTAGTCGCCTTCATCGTACAGGTCAATCTTAATCTTTCCCTGTCGTCCCTCAGCCATATACTTAACCGAGTTACTTATAATATTATTAACAACCCTCTTTAACTGCTCCGGATCAACATTCATATATGCCGGCTCAGTAAGATGGTCATTATATTCCAGTTCAATCTGGCTTGCCTCAAGCTCAGTGCCTATCTCTTCACAACAGTCTCCAAAATAGTCACTTACGTTACATCTGACAAATGTATATGGAACCCTGTTAGTATCAAGCCTTGAATATATAGTAAGCTCATCAATCAGCTTGTCCATATCATTAACCTTGTTAGCAATAGTCTGGATATACTTAGCCTGCTTTTCAGGCGTGTTGGCAATTCCGTCACGCAAGCCTTCCACATATCCTTTAATAGCCGTAAGCGGTGTCTTTAAGTCATGTGAAATATTTCTGATAAGCTCCTTTTCCTCGGCATCAGACTTAATCTTATCCTCCGCACTCTGCTTAAGTACGACTCTCATCTCCTCAAAATCCCGGCATACATCTCCGATTTCATTATTAGATACCTTTGGCATCTCGAAATCCATATTGCCTTCTTTAATATTATCAGTTGCAAGCTTCAGCTTATTAAGTGGCTTAACAATAGAACTGTATATCCACAGAGTAAGTCCAAGACTTGTAATAATTAACACCATAATTATAACAAATATAACCTGCATTATAAATGTCTTAACCTGTGGAAGAATCTGTTTCAATGAAGTAACAATTGACACGCTGTAAAAATTATCTTCTGAATCCTTAAAATTAAGCTGTTTTATAAGACTCTGGTACTCTCCACCCTTGTAAGTTCCAACATCAGAAACATTCTCTTCATCAGCAGAATAATCAGGAAGAATCTTTACAATTTCGCTGTCTGGTGCTTCTGTTGAATTATATATAATAATTCCATTCCTTCTTACAACAAGACAGGACATCTTAGATGACAGCTCTCCTGATAATTCATCAAGATATTCCTTATTAGTAAACTGCCCCGGCGAAGTATCAACCTCCGTCTTCATATCCTTATATATGCTGTCAGTAATCTTTCCAAAAAGTATTATAGGTGAATATACGCCAACGAGAATTGCCCCATCATCTACATTATATGTTCTCTCAATGCTTTCCTTCTGTACACAATACAGACCTCCCAGAGCAAGACCACTCAGCAGCACAGGAAGTATAACCATAATACAGAAAGAAATATACAACTTATTCTTTAGCTTCATAATTAACCCCTTTTCCTCTCAATACTACCATATACAGGGATATTTGTAACATTACAAATGTATTAATTTTATTAAATATAAATTAAAACAGCTGTAACGGAATATCCGCTACAGCCTGCAATTAACCTATCTTGAGCCTGAACTTCTGAAGTTCTCTCTCAGAATCAACTCGTTTAATAATTCCACCAAGGTTAGTAATCTTTCCTTCAAAATCCTCATAACCTCTCTGGATATACTCAATATCATCAATCTCTGATATACCATCTGCTGCGAGCGCAGCAATAACAAGTGCCGCACCAGCTCTTAAATCCGGAGCATTAAGCTGCACACCCACAATCTTGAGGACATCACCGAGGAGCTGTGCCGGCAGTACGTCGCCGCGTTCAGGGACGGGAGGGGCGCATGAGTTCGCTACAGGCATTTCCCCGCGCCGACGGGAGCGTGGGCATCAGGAATATCGTGCTCGTCGTCTCCACCGTCACCTGCGCGAATACGGTCGTCAATCATATCGCGTGGAAGACCGGGGCCGTCCCGCTGACCCACGAGCGCGGCTGCGTGGAGGGCGAGCAGAGTTTCCGCCGCACCATGCTGGCCCTCACCACGTTTGCCAAGCATCCCAACGTGTCCGGCGTCCTCATCGTGGGGCTCGGCTGTGAGCAGATCAGGACGCTTGACCTGCAGGTCGCCATCGGCGGCGGCAAGCCCGTGCACGCCATCCTCATTCAGGAGGAGGGCGGATCCGTCGAAGCCGAGGCCAGAGGCTGTGAGCTCGTCCGCGAGATGCAGCGGGCCGCGCAGGATCTGGAACGCCAGCCTTGCCCCTTGTCCGGGCTTGTTGTGGGCGTGCAGTGCGGCGGTTCCGACTGGACGACCGCCATTGCCGGGAACACGGTTATCGGGGCCATGACCGATCTCGTGATCGCCGCAGGCGGTTCCGTGCTCATGTCGGAAGTTCCGGGCATTCCGGGCTGTGAGCACATTGTGGCGTCCCGTGCGGTCAGCCGCGAGGCGGGAGAGCAGATCCTCGGCATGGTCGATGCGCTGCGCGCCGAGTTCCTGCGCGCGCACGGGCAACCTATTGAGGCGGTGAACCCCACGCCGGGCAACAAGGCGGGCGGCATCACCACGCTCGTGGAAAAGGCGATGGGCAACATCAAGAAAATGGGCACGTCTCCGGTGCAGGGCGTCCTGAAGCTCGGTGAGCGCCCCCCGCATCCGGGCCTGTGGATCGTGGACAACCGCGCCAACGGCCCCGATCCCGTCAACCTCGCCGGGTTTGCCATGGCGGGGGCGTCGGCTACGGTATTCAGCACGGGCCGGGGTTCTCCGGTGGGTTCTCCGGTCATGCCCGTGGTCAAGCTGACGGGCAACCCGCACACCTACGCCAAGATGCCGGGCCTGATGGACTTCAACGCCGGGGTCGTTGTTGACGGCGCGGACATCGGG
>ENA-UEQI01000992-UEQI01000992.1-human-gut-metagenome-genome-assembly--contig:-NODE-992-length-10902-cov-20.658753_pt1 | contig 10902 bp, 7 predicted proteins | sample MGYA00242946_ERZ507945 | MGnify/ENA primary metagenome ERZ507945 (study PRJEB26167, sample SAMN06115467) | human gut metagenome | host: Homo sapiens | place: China:Guangxi | collected 2016-06-08... | reverse complement strand
TCCAGTTCATCTTCCACCACGGTGAGGAGTCCCACACGGGTGATGAGCCGGCTCTCCGTCAGATAATACCGGGTAAAGGACAGGGGCAGCCCGAACAGGGTACGCTTTTTGTCCGTCCAGAGATACTCCAGCCCGTCTTTTGTTTTTCCTTTTGCCATGACTGCCGCCTTTCCATTTGATGACTGCGTTGATTTACGGATAAGCCGCCGCTTTCAGAGGAGGCTTATTTTTAGGCAACACCGCACAAAGCTTGTGCGTAAGATGCGAAGCCGGATTTTTCGACAGATTGCACAGAAATTCCGCAGGCATACTGTCGTATGTCAAGGGATTTCTGTGCAGTATGACGGAAAATCAGCAAGCAGATTGCGTACAAAGCCGCCGGGCGGGCTTTGTGCGGTGTTGCCTTTACAGTACGATCTCGCCCTTGCCGCCCTGCATGGTGATCTTCTTGTCTGTGCCAGCCACAGAAACGGTAAAGGTCTTGTCTGTGTTGCTGCTCTCGATGGAGATGACATTGCCCTTGCGGCTTGCCTTGAGGGTCAGCACCAGGTTTGCCTTGGTGTCATAGATCGCTGCCTCAGCGGTCTTGCCGTCCTCCAGGCTGCAGATCATAGCGTCTGCGCCGTCCAGGTAATCATATTCGAACTGGTTCTCGAATGCGCCGAAGGTCACGATGGAGTTCGGCTTTGCCAGAACCGGCATTTCCATAAAGGTGCAGGTTACAGAATGATACTTGCCGCCTTCATAGGTCTTTCCGGTGATGATGTCATACCACTTGCCCTCCGGCAGGTAGAAGTTTGCCACGCCGTCCTCACGGAATACCGGAGCGCACAGCAGGTTGTCACCCAGCATATACTGCTGATCCAGATAGCGGCAGGCGATATCGTCGGTGTAGTCCATGACCATCGGACGCATCATCGGGATACCGGTGGTGTGGGTCTTGACAGCCTGTGCGAACAGATACGGCATCAGCTTGCCCTTGAGCTTGGTGAAGAACCGCAGCACATCGCAGGACTCCTCGTCGAAGTTCCACGGCACACGGTAAGAAGTCGAACCGTGCAGACGGCTGTGGGTGGACATCAGACCGAATGCACACCAGCGCTTGTAAACGTCCGGAGATGCCTTTGCCTCGAATCCGCCGATATCGTGGCTGAAGAAACCGAAACCGGAGGAGCAGAGCGACAGACCGCCACGGAGTGTCTCTGCCATGGAGGTGTACTCTGCGGAGCAGTCACCGCCCCAGTGTACCGGGAACTTCTGACCGCCGACAGTGGCGCTTCTTGCGAACAGGCACGCCTGTCCCTTGCCGTAGTATTCTTCCAGCACCTCAAATACTGTCTTGTTGTACAGATAGGTGTAGTAGTTGTGCATATGGATCGGATCTGCGCCGTTGTAGTATACTGCCTTTGTGGGGATACGCTCGCCGAAGTCGGTCTTGATGGCAGTAACGCCCATCTCACACAGCTTGCGCACGCCGGCAGCAAACCACTTTGCAGCCTCCGGATTGGTGAAGTCTACGATCGCCATGCCCGGCTGCCACAGGTCGGTCTGGAATACGCTGCCGTCCGGGTTCTTGATGAAGTAGCCCTTTTCCATGCCGATATCGAACAGCTTGGACTTCTGGGAGATATACGGGTTGATCCAGCAGCACAGACCCAGACCACGGCTTGCCAGACGCTTGAGCATTGCCGGCGGATCCGGGAACTGATCCAGATCCCACTCGAAGTCAGTCCACTGGTATTCCTTCATCCAGAAGCAGTCGAAGTGGAACATCTGGAGCGGAATATCCCGTTCTGCCATGCCGTCGATGAAGGAGGTAACTGTCTCTTCATCATAGGTGGTGGTGAACGAGGTGGACAGCCACAAACCGAAAGTCTTTGCCGGCGGCAGTGCCGGCTTGCCGGTCAGATCGGTGTAGTTCACCAGAACCTCTTCCAGATTCTCACCGCCGATGAAGAAGTAGTCCAGCTCTTCGCCCGGTACGGTAAAGGAGACCTTGTTGATGGTATCAGATGCCACTTCAAAGGAGACCTTGTCTGCGGTGTTGACCAGCACGCCGTACTTGTTGGAGGTGATATAGAACGGGATGCACTTATAGCTCTGCTCGGAGCAGGTGCCGCCGTCAGAGTTCCAGTTCTCCACGTTCTGACCGTTCTTCACGAAGGTGGTGAACTTTTCGCCGAAACCATAGACGCATTCGCCTACATCCAGGGTCAGCTGCTCCCGGATAAAGGTGTTGTGTGCGTCCTGGGGATAGTTGAAGAAATCGTCATCGGTCTGGACAGCCAGGCGTGCGTCACGGTGGAACTTGTTCTCCTGGATATAGGAGGTAGAGCGCCAGCCGCCGCCGGTGAGCCGCTTTCCGTCACGGGAGAACGACACGTCCCAGCCGTCTGTGCCCTTCTTTACCTTGACTGTGGTATGACCGGCAGTCATGGAAACAAAGCCCTCTTCCTCGTGGATCTCATCCGGCACATAGCCCTCCGGCAGATTCAGGTCAAACTGGGGCTTGTTCTTCAGGCTGCCCTTGTGGTGGCAGATATGCACACGGATCACGTCCGGTGCAACGGCGGTATAGGTGATCTCAAAGGTCACGCCGCCCAGTGTCATCGCACGGTTCCAGATCGCACTGGATGTTGCATAAATTTTGATGGTGTTCTTTGTGGTTGTGACATCATACGCCTGAACAGCATAGGAAACGTCATAGCCTCTCTGGTTGAGCCAGAGTCCGTCAGAAAATTTCATAGAGTACCTCCTGCGTTTCAAAATAGTATCTGTTGTATTCTATGCGACTTTCCGGTACACCGGAGTGTTTGCCTGTGCCCGTACCCATCTACATATGCTTTCATTGTACCATACTTGTCATGGAAATGTCAATCTGTTTTCGTGAAAATCGTATATTTTTCTTGAAAATCGTATATTTTTCCCTGTCGGAGTGACCATATGCCAAGTTTTTCTTTCGCCCAGAAAAAGGAAAACTGCTCGCCTCACAGAGGGAAACGATTCTTCAAAACTTTTCTGCCGCCCAGGTGAACAGCTTTACCACCAGCGGCATGGTCAGCATGGAGACCAGAGTGGTGACGGCGAAAATGTGGGAGGCATAGGCGTCGTTCATGCTGTGCTTCTGGCACTGGAGCGTACACATTGCCGCAGAGGGCGCAGCCATCAGCAGCAGTACCACCAGGCGGATCTCCTGGGGAATAAAGCCCAGCGGCAGGAACAGCAGCCCCAGGAGCAGCGGCACGATCAGCAGCTTTACGGCGCTGACGTAGTACACCCGGGGATTTTTCAGCGCATGGAACAGGTCCGCCTGCGCCACGCTGATGCCGGACGCCACCATCGCCATAGGCGTGTTCATGCTTGCCACATAGCCGAAGGTCTTTTCCAGCAGATCGGGGAGCGGAATGCGGAAGAAGAACAGGAGCAGTCCGATGACAATGCCGATCATGGTGGGCGAACAGAGCTTTTTCAGCAGAGCCTTCCGGTCGTGCTGCCCGGTCAGCAGCATGATGCCATGCGTCCAGGCAAAGCAGAAGAACACGCTCAGGAATGCCGTGGTATAGAACACACCCTCATTCCCCAGAATGGCGCTGGCGAGCGGAATGCCCATAAAGCCGCAGTTGCTGTAGATGGCGGAAAAACGCTCGATCTCCGTCTCACGCCCCGGCTTCGGACGGATCAGCAGATACACCGCCGCAATGAATATCCCATACGCCGCCGCAGCCAGCAGGAACGTCCACAGCATATTCACCACCAGCCGGGACTCATACTCCACATCGGCATAGGCGTTCACCACCAGCACCGGCGTCACGATCTCCAGCACGAAGTTGGAGAACTGCCTGCCGCCGTTTTTATCGACGACCTTTGTCCGATAGGCGATGATGCCCACCACATTCAGCAGCAGCATCAGTATCGCCTGTTTTAATATGATCCATGCCAAAACAGAACACCTCTATCCCAAAAATCGGCAGAGTCCGGACGAGCCAGACCCTACCGATCAGTATATCACATAAAGTTTTCTGTTTTGTGTCCTGCGTGTGGCGACTGCCGGAATTTTCGGGAAAAGCGCCGGATCTCTGCAAAAAGCCTGCTGTCTGACCCGGTTTTCATCCAAAAATGGGCTGAATCTGTTTGCCCTCCCGTGCCAGCGCCACCGTCTCCGGCAGCCGGGAGAAGTCTGCCACCAGGGAAGTGGGCTTTTCCCGGGGCGCATCCTGGCGCAGGGGAACGAAGTAATAGTGCCGGGTATTCAGCAGCAGCCCGATGTTTTTCGCCGATGCGCCCAGGGCATCGTTGGTTGCCACGGCGAGAACCACCGGTTTTTGCCGCCGGAGCATGGATTTCACCGCCATGGTTGCCGTATTGTCGGTGATGCCGTAGGCAAGCTTGGCGGCGGTGTTGGCGGTACACGGCGCAACCACCAGCAGATCCAGCATATTTTTCGGCCCCAGCGGTTCGGCGTCGGGGATGGTGCGGATGGCTTTTCTGCCGCAGATCTCCTCCAGCTCTGCCACCCGGTCTGCCGCCTTTCCGAAACGGGTGTCCGTCCCGGCGGCGTGTTCGGAAAAGATCGGCGTCAGCTCTGCCCCGGCTGCCCGGAGCTTTGCCGCCTCTGCGAATGCGGCGGAAAAGGTACAGAACGAACCGGTCACCACAAACCCGATCCGCTCACCTGTCAAGTCGTTCATGGGCGAGTCTCCTCTCTTCGAGAATGTTGCAAATGGTGTCTGCGATGATCTCCCCGGCGGTCATGGGTGCAACCTTTCCCGGAGCGGCGGTGCGGCGTTGGCACATTTTCAGTGCAAAACCGCCTCGCCGTGGTCGGGATAGAGCCGCACCTCCCGGAGCAGCAATGCCGCCGCCTGTCTGCGCTGTTCCAGCCCGGCAGTCTCCCACCACGCCGCCCAGCTGCCGGCAGGTGTCTCCGTCCGTCCGGTCGATTCCCGGCGCAGCTGCTGTTCCAGTTCCCGGCGCTCCTGTGCCAGGCGGTTCAGTTCTTCCCGGAGAAAATCCGCCGCCGCCGTGGGCTGGGACAATTCCGCCGCCAGGCAGCGCATCCGCTGTTCCAGTTCCTCCAGCGCCACCGCCGCCGGGTCGAGCCGGGGCGTTGTCTCCGCATAGGGCAAAAGCTGTTCTGCCTGCTGTGCCAGAATGGGCGAAACGGCGTCCTCCACCCACTGGGTGCGCAGACCGGGGATGCCGGGACAGATGCCCTGGCGCTTGCCCCGGCAGACGAAATAGGTATACGCTGCGCCCTTGCCGTTGTTTCGGGCGTAGCAATGTGCGCCGCAGAGACCGCAAACCGCCAGCCCCTGGAGCCAGGAGCGATGACCTGTGCCACGGTTGGTACAGCCGCCACGAGCCGCCAGCCGTTCCTGGACGCTCAGCCACAGGTCGCTGTCCACGATGCCGGGGTGAAACCCTGCCGCCATATGTTCTCCCTGCAGCCGGGTCAGCTTTGCGCCGTGGCGTGCGGCTGGACTGCCGTAGACCAGGTAGCCGTTGCCCTGGCAGTACTGTTCCAGCGGATGGGTCAGTTCCACGCCCTGTTCCTGCAAAAAGACAGCGCTCCGGAGGTCGCCCCGGACATACACCGGGCTGCGCAGGATACGCAAAACGGCGCTGTTCGACCAGTTCGCCCCGTTTCGGGTGCGGCTGCCGGAACGGTTTGCCGCCTGCACCAGCTGTTCCACGTTCTGCCCGGCGATGCCGTAGCCCGTATAAAACGCCTGCACCTGCGCCGCCTCGTCGGGCTGAACTTCCAGAATAGTGGCGGTGTGGTTCGAGATGCGGACGTTTTTCCCGGTGTATCCATACGGCGGCGTTCCGCCCAGTGCCAGCTGCTGGGCGGCTCTGGCGTAGTAATTATCCCGGACTCTGCCGGCAATGGTTTTCTGCTCCAGCTCCGCAAACATCATCAGCAGATTCAGCAGCATTCCGCCGATCTCCGTCCGTGTGTCGAAGCTCTCCCGGACGGAGTGGAGCGTCACATTCCGGCGGCGGAATGTCTGCATCATTGCGGCGAAGTCGCAGAGGGAACGGGAAATCCGATCCAGCTTATACACATAGACGCTTTTCACTTCGCCCTGTTCCACCGCCTCCAGCATTTCCCGGAACGCCGGGCGGTGGGTGTTGGTCCCGGTAAAGCCCCGGTCAGTAAACACACGCACCTCCGCCTCGGCAGGACAGATGCGGCGGCAGTGTTCCACCTGCATGGCAATAGAAATGGAATCGGGGCGCTCCACCGACTGACGGGCATAAATTGCGATCATGATGCTATCACCTCGCTATACTCTATGCGCCGGAAAAAACAAAGAGGACACCTCCCGAAGGAGATGCCCTCTTTTCACGCATAAAATGCGTTAAGATTCAGTTGCGCTATTTGCTGCTATCGCAGCGAAAGCTTACTTTCTCTTCTTAGCTACCAGTGCTACGCCACCGATTACAGCTACAGCTACAGCTACGCCAGCTACCGGCAGAGCGTCGCCAGTCTTCGGAGAAGAAGTGGACTTAGCAGCAGCAGCCTTCTTAGTGGTTGTAGTAGCAGCAGTTGTGCCAGTTGCTACCGGAGCAGTTGTCGGTGCTTCAGTCGGAGCATCGGTTGCATCTGCAACGATAGTGATGGTGCCTGCGCCAGAACCAGCCTCACCAGTTTCACCGGTTACACCGTTCTTGTATTCCATAACAGTGCCGTCAGAATCCTTACCAGCGATGGTCAGGTTGAATACGTCGCCAGCCTTAGCTGTGGACGGAACCTGTACAGTGATCTGAGCGAACTGACCAGCCGGCAGAGCCTCGAGCGGAACAGTTGCATAGCTGAACGGCATGAATACGAAGCCGTTGCTCTCTACAGCCAGACCAGAAGCGCCATCAGCAGTAACCTTCATGCCCTTCTTTACATAGGACAGACCATCCTGCAGAGTAACGCCTACGCCTACGCTGTTGAATTCAGCGGTAGAACCGATCGGCAGGGTAACTTCATAGTTAGCAGCCTTCAGTTCAGACTCGGTCAGAGTTGCGCTACCGATAGTCAGGGACATACCTGCAGCACTTGTCGGAATAGCCATAACAGCAGCGGATGCAGCTACAACAGCAGCAGCAGAAAGAGCTGCCATTGTCTTTTTCAATGTAGTCTTCATTGTTTCTATTTCCTTTCAAGAATAAAATTATATGTGATATATCAGCGGTGTGATATGCACCTCACACCACCAACATATACAAGCTTAAATAAGAGTTGCGGGAAAAGAGATTCTTACTTACCGCCGTTAGCGATCTTCAGAGCCTCTGCCCAGTCGATGTGTTCACCAGCACCGTTGTATGCCTGGTATACCTGAGTGTACAGCATATCGGTGGAATCCAGCTTAGCATCGTCTGTGTCTGCGCCAGCCTTGGACTCGGTATCAATATCAGATACCAGGTAAGCCAGCTTGGTCTCCAGTGCAGTGCCATTCTTTACGGTGTCGAAGTATTCCTTCTCACCAGCACCCTTCAGTGCGATGTACAGCATGGTGTCGTACAGGTCAGTACTTGTTACCTTACCATCCAGGTTTGTGTCGCCCTTCAGAGCTACAGCAACCTTAACGGTTTCGCTGATGGTCAGATCTTCTTCGCCCTTGTACTTCAGACCAACTTCGCCGTTGAAGTAAACCTTGCCTGCGCCAGCCTTCTGGTCAACAGTTGCATAAGCCTCGGCCGGAGTCATTGCAAAGTCAATTGCAGTTGCCGGATCCTGTACCTGATAGTCAGTACCGTCTTCCAGGTGCAGAGTTACGGACTCGATCAAACCAGCAACGTCGAAGGACTCTTCGTTGGACAGGTAGATGTCCTCAGCGGTCTCAGCGTCAACCAGCTTAACCTCTACAGAAGAAACGCCAGTCGGCAGGGTCTCGGTTGTACCTGTGCCAGTGCCGGTTCCAGTTTCGGTATTGGTCTCAGTATTGGTTTCTGTGTTGGTCTCAGTATTGGTTTCTGTGTTGGTCTCAGTGTTAGTTTCTGTATTGGTATTGGTGTTGGTCTCAGTATTCGTCTCAGTGTTTGTTTCAGAGCCAGATACAGTTGTTACAGTAGTCTGCGTGTTGGTATCTGTGTCAGAGCCAGTTGCAGTTGTTACAGTGGTCTCTGTAGTATCAGTTGTTTCAGAAGTGGAAGTTGTGGTTTCCTTATCCTTCAGAACAACAACAACGTCACGCTCAACATTGAAAGATGCAGTGCCAGCAGCTGCGCCCTTTACGGTAACAGTCTTGGTGGTCTCTACGCTTTCAACTTCCTTGTTTGCCAGCTTGTCGCTCTTTGCAACTTCAGCCTTTACATATGCAACAACTGCATCGTATTCAGCATCAGCAACTTCGAAAGTAGCGGTGTAAGTGCCGGCAGCTGCGCCAACAGTTACATTGGATGCGCCGTTCAGCAGAGCAGCAACATCGCCGGACTTTACAGCGATCTCAACATTTACGCCGGCATCCTGCAGGCTGCTGTTTACAGAAGAAACAGCCTTGTCGAACTGTGCGCCGTACTTGCCAACCAGACCATTAACGGTTGTCGGCAGGTTTGCTGCGGACTGGATGCCCTTCTTTACAGCATAGTTAACACCAGCTGCGATTGCCTCGTCAGCAGTGCCGTATGTCTTAGTTGCAGTAGACAGGTTCTTTGCAGCGTCATACTTCTTCTTCACGGTGTCGATCTTGCTGCCCAGCTTGTCGGTCTCAGCCTTCAGAGCTGCCAGGTCGCCTGCGATGTCGAAGTCAGCGTTTGCACGAACTTCATCTTCTGTCATGCCGTACTGCTTTGCCAGATCCTTGACCTTCTGGTCAACAGCAGCCTCAACCTGGGATTCCAGGCTGTCATATACAGCGTTCATGTAATCTGTAGCAGTATCTACAGTGTAGGTCTTGCCGCCGGCTGTGAAGCTCAGGTCAGCCTTTACTTCCTTGCTGTTTGCCAGATCAGTGGTGATCTTTGCGGTGTAAGCAACGCCCTTCAGGATGGAAGTATCCAGAGTTACGTTCTCATAGCCGCTCATGCCAGCCAGCTTGTCCTTCAGCTGCGGAGCCAGATAGCTTTCCAGATCAGCAGTGCCGGAGATCGTTACAACGCCGTTTTCTACCGTAGCGGTCGGATTTTCAGAAGCGTTTACGATGTCCTTCAGCAGTCCAGCGTAGTAGTTGTTGGTGTTGAAACCAGCAACCAGATCCTTAGCATTCAGGGTGATGGTCTTGCCGTTTGCAGCAGACTCTACCTTCTTACCCAGTACAGTGTTCCAGTCGGACTCTACTGTGTATTCAATGGTATCGCCCTCAGCGTCAGTCGGGAAACCAGTCTCCGGGTTTACCTTCAGCAGCTGATCTGCGGTGACCTGCATTGCTGCCGGAGCTTCCGCAGCGTTTGCAGAAATTGCAAGAATCTGACCCAGTGCAACCGGAATTGCGACAGTTGCAGCAAGAAGTCTGTTGAATGTCTTCTTCATTTCTCTTTACCTCTCTTTTAGTTGAGTTTCATTGCCGTCTGCATGGATGTGATTCACCCAACCCCAACAGTCGCATTCGCATCCGGGCAATCCCGCTTCCATACCCGAAAGACGCACGCTGCGGCAATCTTCATGCTTACAAGCACCTATAAAAAGCCCTCGTAAACAATTTACATACGTATTTTAACATATTATCGCGCCCGTGTCAAGCCCATTGACTCAATTTTCTTTAGATTCTTTGCTGGATATTATCCCCGTTTTTGTCGCTTTTTCACAATTTTCAGCCTGGAATTCTCAATTCAACAGTCTTTCCACCGACTTTTCAACATTTTTGACGCCTGGAACCCCTTTCCAGCGTGTGTCAACGCCGCATTTCCGGCGGAAGGGACAATGCCCACACCACACGTGTTCTCAGGCGTTTTGCCGCCTCGAAGTCCGTGCCGCCGGGACGGGACGCCAGGTCGATCACCAAGGTTTCCTGCGGCAGCCCTTTCAGCACAGTTTCATCCAGCACCAGCGCCGGGACGGTGTTGAAGATCACCAGGGCTGCCTTTGCCGCAGCCGGGAGCTGTTCCGTCGGCACAGCGGCGAATCCCTGCATCTCTGCCAGCGCCCGGGTCTCGCACCGTCTGGCGCAGACGGTCACATCCATCCCCAGACCACGCAGCCGTGGCGCAAGCGCCATGCCGATCCTGCCGTAGCCGATCACCAGCGCTGCCGTGCCGTGCAGCGTCCGGGCGGTCTCTTCCATGGCGATCTGGATGGCGCCCTCCGCAGACGGCACGGCATTCGCCAGGCAGAGTTCCTCCCGGCGGAGATAGTCCGCCGCCGCCAGTCCCCGGGATTCCAGCCACGGAAGAATGCCGCCGCACGCTCCGCCCAGCACCAGCGCCCCGGGCTTGCCGTGCGCCGCCAGCGTCTCCAGCGGGAGCGCCGCCTTTCCGAACGGTGCCGGGACAGTTGTTCCGTCCGGACTCGCCGGAACAGGCAGCACCAGAACGTCATACGCCGGCACTTCCTCCAGCGTTTCCGCACTGTGCAGCCCGGACTGCGCCGGAAGTCCCAGCGTCCATACGTCTGCCCCGGTCTTTTGCCGCAGCCGCCGGGCGGCGTACTGCTGCCGCAGGTCTCCGCCTGCCACAAGAATCACATTGTCGGATGTCATAGTTTTTCCCTCCGCTCCGCATTTCTGCGGTTTTCCACAGTGAAAAAGTGATGTTTTCAACAGGTTTTCAACTTTTCCACTCATTTCTACGTGGAAAACCTGTTGAAAGCACTGCCGCAAGGCATTCCTGAAAAATAGATTTCCGGACAGCACACAGCGCTGCCCTTACATCCTTAACGTATGCAGATTCGGGAAAAGGGGTGCGGAACAGGCGAGAACGGCGGTATCCATGATCGTCGGCAGAGATACAGCATCGCTCACTGAGGAAGGAGAT
>ENA-UEQI01000990-UEQI01000990.1-human-gut-metagenome-genome-assembly--contig:-NODE-990-length-10907-cov-30.271099_pt1 | contig 10907 bp, 13 predicted proteins | sample MGYA00242946_ERZ507945 | MGnify/ENA primary metagenome ERZ507945 (study PRJEB26167, sample SAMN06115467) | human gut metagenome | host: Homo sapiens | place: China:Guangxi | collected 2016-06-08... | reverse complement strand
CCCGTGAAATATGTCCGCTGGAAAAACGGATAAGCGATTTTTCCGTCTCATGCGGATACGACCCCATGACCGTGTTCAACGATTTCCTGATGTTTGTCATACACGGTTTCTCACCCGGAGCGCCGCCCCTGAAGAACTGGAAATACAAACGGAGGCAGAACATCGCGTTCATGGAGATGACCGCCGAATGGGTACGCCTCATGCAGGACCGGCTGAAGGATGACGAAAGCTGGTACGACCCGTTCGGAGACCTCTACATGAGCCTGTCTTCCAGAACGGGACAGAGGATGCAGGGGCAATTCTTCACACCGGCACCGATCTGTGACCTCATGGTCGCATGTACCGGGACCGGAGAGAAAGTACAGGGAAAGCGGATGAACGACCCGACCTGCGGAAGCGGAAGACTGCTGCTGGCATTCCACGTACGGCACCTCGGAAACTATCTGGTGGGGGAAGACCTCAACCATACCTGTTGCCTGATGACCGTATGCAACATGCTCATGCACGGATGTGTGGGCGAGGTCATCCATCACGACAGCCTTGTTCCGGACAGCTTCCTGGACGGCTGGTACGTGAACCCTTTCCTTACACGGACCGGAATCCCCTGCATACGGAAAATGAGCGAGGCCGACTACCGGACAGGCCGCCGTCTTCCTGTAAACGGGATACTGGAGCGGAAAAAGTTACTGGTGGAGAACCGGAAACGGTGCCTGCCTCCCAACCGCCCGGCACAAAAAGTCCCAACCGATGACACGCATATTATTAATCCATAAAAACAGAAAATATGAAACTGAACGCAAGTAACGAACTGAAATCCCGCCTGACCCATGCGGCAGCCAACGGGAGTGTGATTGCAACAGACATCCTCACGGAAATGAAACGCAACGCCGACGTATCGGAAATCATCCGCGGAGGCTACAACTTCTTCTCGACCAAACGCAAACGGACAGGAGGTGCATCCTACCAGAAGATCCGGATCGTGTTCACCACATGCAACAAGAACCTGAACAACAAGAATTTCCCGGACCGGAACAACCCGCAGGCACCCTGGTTCCCCGAAAACCGGACGGACATAGACCCTTCCACGTTTGTCGGGCTGTTCAGAAACCTGCCGGAATATCCCGAAACGGAACTCTCTTATTTCAGCAGCGCGATCTGTGTGGACAGCAAAGTAACGGTACAGCTGCACGGAGGCATGCAGGATTTTTTCGAGGCATACAGTGAGGAAAACTACACCCCGATAGCGGACACCACGGAATCAAATCTTCACAATTCCTGCATGCGTTACGAGAACAGGGCCCGCAACGCCGCCGATTTCTATACCAATTTCGCCGGTGCGGAAATCCTGGTCGCAAGAGACGGGAGCAACAATGTGCTCGCACGGGCCGTGGTGTGGAAAAATGTCCAAGTCCTATCGGGTGGCAATACATTCAACGGCTTTTCCCTGATAGACCGCATCTATTTCTCCCATGCGTTCGTACTGGAGATGATGCGCAGGCAGGCAACCGCACTCGGCATCACTTTCCGCAAGCAGTATAACGACTATTTCCATACCAAGGATGTCGTGGCACTGAACAACCGGCCGGATAAAGGGGTGGAAGCCGGAAAATCCTATGTGCTGAACCTCGCCGTGGAAGTCCCCGCCTGCAAATGGCACAAGAAAGGGGCACCGTATATGGACACGTTCTATTACGTCTGCATGGAAAACGGGAAAATGGAACTGAGGAACTCGGAAAGCGAAAATACCATCGCCAAATGCCGGGATACGGACGGGGGCGCAACACCTGTCAGGAAAATATGTCCGGGATGCGGATACCTGCACCAGTCTGACATGAACGACTTCTGCCCGTCATGCATGGAGAAGTTCTACAGCAACACAATTTTCGGACGGGCACTCAGAAGCGGAACCGTGGAATATCAGGGAAAGACATATCCGTCCCTGCTGTTCAAGAAGAAAAGGCCGATACCCTCCATGAGACTGTACCTGCAAGTCAACAGACTTTATGAAGTATGATATGGAACGGCTGATCACACTTTACAACACGGCTTCTCCCTCAGGTAGGGAGGAGCCTATGATACGTCTTCTCAAGGCGGAACTGAAGAGAATGGGCATCCCGCATTACCGGGACAGGAAAGGAAACCTCTATGCCGTAAAGGGCAGGGCGAAAACCTATCCGTGTGTCGTGGCGCATATGGACGAGGTACACCGCAGGACCGGAAAAGGATACGCCGCACACATAGTGGACGGACGCTTCGTTATCGGTTACGACCGGAAAAGGAAAAAGACGGCGGGCATCGGTGCGGACGACAAGAACGGCATATGGATATGCCTGAAATGTCTGGAGGATTTCAAGATCATGAAATGCGCCTTCTTCGTACAGGAAGAGACGGGATGTATCGGAAGCGGGGAAGCCGACATGGACTTCTTCGCCGACTGCCGTTTCGTACTCCAGTGCGACCGCAAGGGAGACAGTGACCTCGTAACCCGGATTTCAGGCATGGACCTGTGCTCGGAAGAGTTCCTGGAACGTGTCAATCCGGAAAAATACGGTTACCGGGCGACATGCGGCATGCACACGGATGTATACGCCCTGAAAAGAAGGGGGCTTGAGGTCTCCTGTGTCAACATATCATGCGGATATTACAAGCCGCACACCGACCATGAATATACCGTACTCAGGGACCTGGCCAAATGTTACCGCCTTGTACGCCATATCGTCCGCTCCCACAAGGAGGTCAGCAGGCACAGACCTTCTCCAAGCCAGAGGTTCATGGCAGGATACTACGGACTGTTCGGCCAAATGGGATATGACGGGGAATTCCTCACATGCCATCGGGAAAATTCCCTACAACAGGTCCGTTCCGGAAGGTTCCGTACGGAAGAAGGGGGAAAAAAACAGGCAGGATTCCATGTCAGATCCAAGGGCATATAGGGCATGCCGGAACCCGGAAAAGTCACGGGAAGACTCCATGAGAGGTCCTTTCCGGGACTTTTTGGGGAATTGATTTGATATGACGCGACAAAATCGCTATATTCCAGTTACAAAACGACCGCTTTTATTGAAATTTGTAAACAACAATTGTATGAAGACAAACGAGAACTGGCCTGAAATCGTGGACACGCTCCGCCCGTATACCAACGGAAGTCCGGCAAAAGGAAGACGTCTGAAAGACATAGAGAACTGTCTGCGGTTTCTCGGATGGAGAAAGACCAACGGGACGATGTCAGCATGTACCACACCAGAGGAAAATTCCGGAGAACCTGTAATCGTCCTGTCAAAACGGGATGGAAGAACCGGATTGCAGAGGTTTCCCGTCATGACGGAATCCCCGGACAGTATGGCATATACCGCGGGACTGTATATAGGAGAAAACATCCGGCTTTATTACAGACCCGGTGAGGAAACAGACAGACCCGTCTGTGTTCTGACGGTGGAATTAAGGGAGGATGACGCCAACGGTCCGGTGCTTTGTGACCTGCTGTCCTATAAGGAGTTCGATTTGAAAAGCATGGAGAACTTCTGCCTGAGACGCTACAACCTGATACGTACGGGCGGCAACTTCCGCCAGTGGGTGGAGGATTTTCTCTCCGGAAGTATCGGAACGGAGAATCTCACCGGCCTGCTCAGGGAAAGGTTCATGGCCGACGGATTCGAGGAATCCCTTGTCCGGGAGGAACTGGACAAGCTTGCAATCAGGGTACGCCATGAAAAGGGGCATGCCGCAATCATCCTCCGGCATCCGGAATAAGGAGGTTTCCGGCGGCAGCCCCGTGCCATTACCACAGTCTGTTACAAATCCCTGCACAGCACCACTGACAGAGGATACATATACCGGTTGTAGACCTTCAGTTTCCCGAAGTCCGGCACATCGCCCGCATACGGGTTCGTGCGGTCACTGTAGAAGAACACGTCCGTAAAATCCCCGTGCCGCTCCACAAGTTCGCCGCTCAACGGTATCTCCTCCACTTCAAACCTTTCCAGCGGGAGCGTACCGATATCGCCCTGCATTTCATTGCCCAGGACATTCATCCGGCGGTTGAACAGCACATATCCTTTACGCCTGAAGTCCACGCGCATACCGTACGGACGTCCTACAAGAAAGGCGTCCGCGGCTTTCTTCATATAATTTTCCATAAACACAGTCCCATAAAGAATCAATCCGTGCAAAATTAACTCATTTATCTGTAATTACAAGGTCTTGCAGATGTTTCACCAGACAATCGTTCAGGTCCTTGTACCCCTCATAGAGCGGTGCCATGTCATGCATACGGGGTCCGAACTTCCGGCCAAGCTCTTCCAACGCCCGCTTTCCCGCCGCGTCATTGTCCAGAAAACAGTATATATGACCGTATCCGTCCAGCAGGGTGAGCGCCTTGGCGAGATTGGACACGGAATTCAGCACAATGCAGTCCGCCTGTCCGCTGCCGGGCAGACAAAAGAACGGCTTTTCCCGCAGCACAAGGAAGGAAAGGTAGTCCATAAACCCTTCAAACAGGCAACAGACTGTCCTTTTTCCTTCCCCATGAGGAATTACCGAAACTGATTTTGGGGATACACAACCTTTGAAGTAGCGGCTACGAAGCTCAAAACCGCCGGCAATGTTCGGAAAGCCGACGGCATAATACCGTTTGCCCCGGCACTCGTAACGGATTTCCCGGCATTCCCTCCGGGCGGTTTCCGCACCGATACCCCGTTCCGACAAATAGGCAAGCAGGGCGTGTGAGGTAAGCGGAAGTGTCGCCAGGTGGCGGAAAGCGGGTTCTTCCGAAGGCGGTTTCCCGGCAGATACGGATACCGGACGCACGGGGGGATTCCGTTCCGCTATCTGCCGCAGAAGACCGGAGATATCTGATGACGGGTGGAGTTCGGCCGCCAGCGCAAGGAGGTTGCCCCCTTTGCCGAGCCCGAAATCATACCAGCAGTTGATTCCCGTGTTCACCTTGAACGAAGCCTCCTTCTCCTGCCGCAGCGGTGACCTGTACCACAGGTTCACCCCCTGCCGCCTTACCGGGGTATGCCCCAGGCTGTACAGGTAATCCTCAATCCTGATCTGTTTGGCTGTAAGAATATCCATGATATACGAATACGTTAAAATAGATTTCCGTTACAGAAAATCCTCCGGTTTACCGGAGGATTCCTGCTCCTTTCCGGCTGTCTGCACTATCAGGGCACAAACAGCATCTCAAACTCCATTTCCCTTCTCCGCTGAATGGAAGCCACCGGTTTGCCATTGTAGCACCGGTAAGCCGTGAATTCCCTGTAAATGTTCCTGTCACCGGATTCCAGCTTCCTTATCAGGGTACTTTTGGGCATCCTTCCATGACCGAGCAGCCTGTACGGACCGACCTAGTAGGCCAGGCAACCGAGCAATAATGAGTCTTTCCCCAGATAGCGGAACAGGGCGCACATCCCGGCAAGGTCAGCCCTCAGCAGGCTGTCCGCCTGCGCTTCCGTAATATCCGCCGTCAGTTTTTCCCCTTCCCTCAAACGGTGTCCGAATCCTATGTACGGATAATGGCGGGCCGAATGCCAACCCTCAAACCGTTTGATTATGGCAACAGCCCTCTCAAACGGTGAAAGACGGCGGATGCCATCAGGCAGTTCCGCACGGAGCATGACGCATATACACACAAACCCCAGAAAAAGCGTCATCCTTCTCACCATTCCACACTTACATTCAACACACAGCAGGCCATGCCGTCCTCATAACTCCATTCCCGGCTTTCCACCACCATCACACACTCTTCCAGAAACCGGGCCACGCTTATCTTCTCCGTCTCCGCATTCCGCTCAAAACAATGGCAGGCAGGCGTTGTTTCCAGGATTCTGCGGGAATGGACACAGGCAAGCCGTCCGGCATCAATACGGATGCAATCTCCCACACGGGGAACGGAACCCGCATGGTCCGACAGCTTTATACAGGATGGCAGGCCGGGAATATGCATATATAACAAGGTACTCATTCCGCATCCTCCTCTCCACTGTTTTCCCCGCCATTCTCCGCATTGAAATCAAAGGTGAGCTGTTGCAGGCTTCCCCAGTTGTTCTCAAAATACAGGTCGATGGTCTGCGCCCCGTCCGCACTTTCCGAAGTGTAGTACAGGCGGAACCTCTTTTCCCCCAGCAGATAACGGTCATTGGGTTTCAGTACCGTACCATCTTCCATCTTAAGACGGCCCTTCCCCTCAGGCTGGAAGTAACGCAGGGTATAGACCGTACCGGAAAAGTCCCCTTCAGGAACAATCTCCAGACGGATTTCCACTGTATTCCCGGCGGCAATCTCATCCGCCACCGGCATGGCCTCTACCGTAAAGGGATATTCCTGCTGAATATCCAGGTCACTGTCACAGGAGACAAGGCAGAAGGCAGCGGCCAGACAGCAGCCGGCCACTACAGAATCAAGTATCTTTCTCATAAATAAGTGTATCATGATCGGTTAGAAAATATATTTGAGCAAAATTCCGTACTGGGTATGGAAATGTCCGGCAGCGCTGCCCCAAAGGACACGTTCACGCAGTCTCAGACCGAGGGAGAGGCAGTCCGTCAGACAGGCTTCCGCCTCCAGGGTCAGTGCACCGCCATAGACAAACGCCTCATGTTTCCTCAGGCCGGCACCGTCCCCGAGCAGGCGCTCTCCACCGTTCACATTCTCATAACCCAGCAGTCCGGAAAGACCTATATTCAGAAACACCACCTTTCCCGGACAGGAAAAGAGATTGCGGTAGTACCCGGCTTCCCCCGTATACTGCACAAGGGGGATTCCTGTATTCCGGTAAGGGCAGTTGCGCCGTATGACCTCTCCGCCGTACATCCATTTGTGTCCGCCGCCGGCATAATTGAACACAGTCAGCGAGAAGGCGTACCCGGCGTCCGTACGGTTTCCCGGCGAATAGAATCCGTCAACCATCTCCGCAGTCAGCTGCACGCCCTTCATGCCCCGGAGGTGACGCTGGGCCTTCGCCTGCCCCATGAAAAGGGCAAGCAAGGCTATGACCAGATAAATTTCCCGGTATCTCATCGCACTTTCAGCTCATTGACGGTTTCAGCACGTACAAGGTCACCGTTTTCCAACTCGAAAGCCTGATGGCGGCCACCCTGTTTCTCGAACATCTCCACCACCAGCTTCTTGTCATCGGGAATGGTGAATTTCGGCAGGGCGAACACCGTGCATGCCGATTTCCTGCCGTCCACACGGGTCACATAATTGAAGGCGCGCAGCGGATAGACCACCTGCTCCTGCATGGCGGTACGCTTCACCACCTTCTTGTCCACAACCTTGAATGTCACAAAGTCCACGTCAAAGGGCACATTCGACGAGTTCTTCACTTCCGTATGGAAATAGAGCAGGTCGTTGTGGGTGTACAGTCCCTTCAGCAGGAACTGTACACCGAAGCGCTTGCAACCGATGTGACGGATACGCCGTTTGTCCCGCCGGTGGACAGATTTCATAATCAGGCGCACCAGACGGGGCGACTCGTTGTCAAGCTCCGTCAGATAAATCTCCATCGCGTTATTGGGACGGTTCACAGTCTCCCCGTCATGGATAAAGTCGCACATCTCCACATTCAGCAACAGCGGCTCGTCGGCATATTTCACATTGAAACTGTAAAAGTTTCCGTCCTCCGTTATCACGCTCATGTTTGTCTCCTGCCTGAAATGTTTCGTGGCGGCTTTCACACGGATCACGTTCTCCGCACCGTCGGCCTTGCCCGCAAGCAGGTCGGTGGAACCCAAGTCCACATACCTCACCGGGGCGGGAAAGATGATGTGCACCGTCTTGTCGTACGTTATCTCCAGCCCGTGCGGCGGAATCATACGGCTGAACCCGATCTTGCGGCTCAGTCCTTCAAAATAATCCCCGCCGCTCTGTTGCGCCTGCGAGGCGGTCATGCCCAGAAGGGCGGTAAACAAAATCAGAATCTTCTTCATACTCGTTTCTCATTTAGGGTGAATAATCGGTTTTCTCTTATTGTTCGGGTGAGTGGAGCAGCAGCCGGTGTCCGGCTTTCAGGGTGACCTTCACGGTACGCATCTTTTTGGTGACATACTGCGAGACGCCCTGTATCACGCCCTTTCCCAGGTCCGAGGCGATCTGCGCCCCGGCATCCGTCGAAATGTTGATGCTGCTGTTCATGGAGCTTCCCATATTGGCGGCAATCTCGCGGACCGCATCATACTCCATCGAGTTCGGTACGAGGATACCCTGCTGCCCGTCGGCGTCATACACTTCCAGTTCCACCGGAAGCACCGTACCCTTATATTCCACAGCGGTGACCAGAATGTCCAGCCGCTCCCCCTGGATACGTGTACCGCCCACAAGCACCGTACCTTTCGGAATGAAACGGTCATCCACCACCATCGGTTCCAGCAGCCGGATGCGCAGCGCCTGCCCGTCCGATACGGTCTGCGTGCCGTGTACGCAGGCTTCGATGGTGTTCCTCTCCGAGGTGAGCGTTTTTCCCACCGGGGTATGGAACCCCGTGTTCCGTTCCCCGGAAAAGACAGCGGCCTCCCCGTTGCCGGACGGGCGGGAAAGGGAGGATACGGCCCGGGACTGCATCCGTCTTACGGGTCTGGCAGCCCGGCGTTCCCGTTCATCCTGTGCGGGGCGGACCTGCCGGGGCTGCCTGCCGCCGTAGCGTGCCGCCAGTTCGTAGGACTTTTCCATAAGTGCCATTTTCTCCTCCATCGTATTCCCCGCCTGCTCCGGTGCCGTCCGTTGCCTTTCCAGTTCCTCGATGCGTCTCTCCAGCTCCTCCTTCTTCGGGTCGCGTGTATCGGAAACATAAAGGTTGTCCAGCGTCCGGCTGATATGGCGGTAGGCCTCTACCGAGGAACGGGGCGCATCCGCCGTGACGGACGTCCCTTCCGGCGGGGTTTCCGCAAATGCCTCCGGCAGGCGTACCGTATCCCGCCCTTCCCGGTCAAACAGCGAGACCATCTCCTGGAACGTCCCCCGGCGCTGTTTCTCCTTCCGCGCAAGCTCCGCCTCCTCGTAGGCGTCCACCTTGTTTCCCTGCATCTTCCTGTTTTCCGGAGAGGGGATGTCCGTGTTGAATCCCCCGCCTTGTACGGCATCTTCCCGTTCTTTCTGGGTCGGTGAGTAGATCAGCCAGATGCAGCCGGCAAAAAGCAGGACGAAAAGCGGATAAACGACCAGTCTGGCACGCTTGCGTCTCTCTTCTTCCGTCAACGGCTTCCTCTCCCCTCCGAGGGGGATTCCCAGCCGTTTTCTGATTCTTTCAATGGTTTTTCCAATGTCCGTTTTCATAAAATTGGGTTGAATGTTCGTTTCCTTTTTTCTTTTTCAGTTCCGGAGGCCGGATATGCTCCATTTCCAGCCGGTTGTCCCCGTCGCTCCCGAAACGGTGCAGCGAGCTGCCGATGGCATGGATGCAGCCCATAAGGAAGGACAGGAACAGGAGTGCAAGAAGGCATATCCGCTGCCTTTCCGTCAGCCGCCGGCAGAACAGCCGTATCCGGCAGTCCGCCCGTTTCCAAGGTTTTCTCCTTCCCCTCATCGTTCCACGCTTCTGATGTCCCTGTTTTCCAATATCACCAGATGCTCGATGATGAACCCGTTCGGGTTGTCGTCCGAACGTGAGGCGTTCTGTAGCTCGCAGGAGGTCACCAGCGAACGTTCCGTCACGTTGCTCTCGCGGATGATCAGCTGCCGGGCATGGGTCACCGCCTTGTAGGGGTAGCCGGAGAAATCACAGACCACGCTGTCCACATGCACCACCTGGTTGATATTTCCCGATACCAGGCGGTTGTAATAGCCCTTTTCGGCAAAGTCCACATAATAGTAGTAGGCACTTCTGTCAGCCAGTTGCAGCGCACGGTTGATGTTGTGCTCGATGGCGTCCTTCTGCGGGGAAAGCCCGAAGAAGAGCTCATGGAAACGCCTCACGTGCTCACGGGCTTCCGCCGGTCTGTTCTGCGAAAGGTCCTGCGAAAGGGCGAGCATGAGCGACTTGCCCCCGTCCAGCACGTAGATTTTCTCACGCTGCCTTTCGGCAAAGCGGTAGGAGCTCCACAGGGCGTAGCCCGTGACGAGCGTACAGCAGCATACGAAGGCGGCAAGCATCATGCGGATGCGCCTGAAACTGCTCTCGATATTCGTTAATGACTTGAATTCCATAGGTGTTTTCTTACTTATTTCTTTTTGAAGCGGTCACGGACACTCCGGATGCCGTCCTTGATGCGTCCGCCCACGTTACCTGCGGCGGAACCGGCCACTCCTGCGGCAAAACCGCCCGCACGGACGCTCTGGCGGTTCAGGTTGCGCATGTAGTTGCCCGCGCCGCCCGCCTGGACGATCCATCCCGCAACGGTGGGAATCGTGAAGTAGCCGAAAATGGCGATGATCATGAATATCAGGTACACGCTGTCCGATGTGTCCAGGGAGTAATCCGCATTGGTCTGGAGCTCCTGGATGTCCTTCTGGAGCATCAGCACCTGGATTTTGGCGAGCATGCAGCTGAACAGGTCGCTGACCGGAAGCCACAGGTAGACGGAGATGTACCGCATGAACCACTGGCTGAGCGTGGAATGGAAACCGTCCCACACGCTGAAGGCGAACGCGACCGGTCCCAGTATCGAGAGGACAATCAGAAAGAAGGTACGCACCGTGTCTATCAGCAGCGAGGCGGAGGCAAAAAGAAGTTCCAGCAGATAGCGGATACCGTCACGGAAAATCTTCTCGAACTGGTAGGCGCCCCATTCCGCATACATCCCTATCTTGGCGGCCGTGTCCTCAAGACCCCAGCCAAGCTCGTCAATCTGGCGGTCGAACTCCTCGTCACTGACAAGATAGGCGGTCTCCGGATTGCGCATCTTTATCTCGTACTCCAGCTTCTCCTTCTGCTCACGGTACTGTTCCATATCCAGCGTCTGTCCCTCCAG
>ENA-UEQI01000984-UEQI01000984.1-human-gut-metagenome-genome-assembly--contig:-NODE-984-length-10969-cov-12.685641_pt1 | contig 10969 bp, 10 predicted proteins | sample MGYA00242946_ERZ507945 | MGnify/ENA primary metagenome ERZ507945 (study PRJEB26167, sample SAMN06115467) | human gut metagenome | host: Homo sapiens | place: China:Guangxi | collected 2016-06-08... | reverse complement strand
TGGTGATGAGGTGAAAGAATTATGCACGAAAGGTGGAAAAACCTTGTTCTGGTCGTCTAACTTCAGTCTGGGTGTCGGTCTTGTTGTTTGTTATGGTAACTTTCTTTGCACTTGTGAACTTTGAGTTGGTAGCGTACTGAATTTCATATCCAGTAGCAGAGCCTTTCTGCGCCCAATCCACAAAGAATGCCTTGCTCTTAGCCGTGAGCTTCTGTATCTCCTGCTTGGCAGGATTTATCTTGAACGTCTTTGTGATAGTGCCTGTGTAAGAGCCTTTTCCTGCGATTTTTACAGTGGCAGTGCCTATTTTCTTGTTGTTTGAGTACGAAACTGTGTAGTCAGTGCCATTCTTTAGAGTTTTGCCATTGTATTTAACAGTAATGCTCTGAGTGATGTTCCTGCCAGTGAAAGCCTTTGTGGAAATGCCCGAAACTGTGGCTTTCTTGAAGTTGTTTTTGATACTGTAGGTCTTAGAAACTGAGCCAGTGTAATTGCCCTTGCCCGTGATAGTGACCTTTGCTGTGCCTACCTTGGTGTTGTTTGAATAGGAAACTGTGTAATCTGTACCATTCTTCAAAGTTTTGCCGTTTAGCTTGACCGTTACACCAGGCTTCTTTGCCTTGCCATCATAAGCGTAGGTCGAAGTGGAAAGTGTCACGCTTGCCCTTGAAATGCTAATTCTTGAAAGTGCAGGAATTTCAGCCGTTTCAAGAACTTTCTTGCAGACTGTACATTCCTTGTGCTTTGAGCCTTTAACTCCGATAGAAGCCGCCTTGTCAGTTATCCAACCGCTTGACTTATGACCTGTGGCATTTATCACTGTCTGAACCTTGATAACAGTATTGCAAACTGAGCAATGTGAGCCGTCTGTTTTGCCTGCGGTGGTGCAAGTAGCAGGGTAGCCCTTGTCGGTAACTGCGGTGTGACCCTTTGCAGGAAGCTTCTCTGTAACTGTCGCATTGCACTTTGTGCAAGTCTTTATAGCAGTACCCTCTGCTGTGCAGGTCGGCTGTTTTGTTACAACAGAATTTCCGTAACTGTGACCTGTTGCCCTAGTTGTGCTATCCTTGTATGAAGTACCGCAAACAGAACATTTGTGGAGTGTGTAGCCGTCAGTAGTGCAAGTAGGTGCAACAACTGTGGTTATGTAGCTGTGGGAAAGCTTTGCAATTGTTTCTGTTACTGTTGCTCCGCACTGCGTACAAGTTTTTGTTTTTGTACCCTCTGCTGTGCAGGTAGGCTGTTTTGTGATAACAGCACTGCCATATGTGTGGCTCGTGCATCCGCAGGTGAGTTTGTATGTCTTTGCTACAGACGGATTGTATGTAGGATAAATTTTTACAGTGAGTGAACCGCCATTTTTGAATGTGATACGTCTGATATCATTAGCATAGTTTTCAAGCTTATTTACACTTACCATACTGCGATCAGAAAATTCAACTGTGTAGTCTGTATCGTCATAAAGCCAGAAATCAATGCTGTCGCCCACACTGAACTGAGTTTTGCTCAATACGCTTGAAAAGGACGTATTCGAAAGGTCTGTGCGCCAATAAACAGTGGTAGAGGTCGGAACTGTGAACTTATTCACATAACCGCAAGACTTGCAGGTCTGTGTTACAGTGCCGTCAGTTTTTGATGCGTACTTTGTTTCGTAGTCATGACCTGTTTTGACGTCAACCGTCTTTATATCATCAAGATTTGAAAGGTTCAGGGAGTTGAAGGTCACGTTATTTTTATCGTAAACATACCAAACTGCTCTGCCGTTTTTGATAACAGGCTGGCAATCTGAAAGGCTTCCCTCAAAGGTGTGTATACTGCCGTTTACAGTGCCGTCAGCGTTTAGCTTCACACAGCTTACCTTTGTATCTCTGGCCCACAACAGCAAAAAGCTGTTATCATTTATCTTCACAAGCTGTGGGGCAGAAGCTGAGTCTGTACCCTCTGCATAAGAAGTTATCTTATTGAGCTTGTTTATGGAAAGGTCCTTTGAAACAGCGGAAACATAGACGTTTCGTGTTTTTGACGTATTGATATAATCTAAGTCAACTGTACTCTGTGCCACTATATAGCTTGATGATGACACATCAAAGCCGCCTATAGCCGCACCTGTATAGTTATAGTGACCGGAGGTATATTCAGGGTATGTTACAACGTCGATATTGCTGACCTTATCAAAATAGCTTGGGAAGAATTTGCCTGTAGTAAAATCAGAATTATACTTCACCAGAACGGCAGAACGTGGATGAGCGTCACCATGGTCGAGGGCGACTATATGGTTGCCGTCGGTTTTTATAAACTGATTGAAGGAGTGGCTAACATAGCCATAATCAACGTTCATGATGCCGGTATATGAATCAGTGATAGTCATTGACGGCATATCAACTTCAATGGTAACGTTAGACTGATGATTATTGCCGTCGCTTGACTTATACATCTCGTGGCAAGTTCTGACAAGCAGGTGGTCACCGCTGTGGGTCATTCTTGCCGAGCCTGCATCGAATGGAACTGTAGTGTTAGCTCCATACAGACCGCAGGACTTTATTTTGTTCCAATTCTTGTCATACTTTGTGATACGGAAAACCTCGAGGGAGTCGTTTTGTTTCGGATTTTCCTGACCGCTAAGGACATAATAATTATTGCCGGAGTCATAGAAAGCACCAAAGATAGGCAGCTCGTTGTCGATAAGCTTAGTGCTGAGCGGTTCAAAATCAGAGCTGTAATATTCCACAAGGAGCTTGCCCTCGATAGCGCCTGACTGGACACGCATATAATTGCCGTTGTCGCACACTGTCAGGTAAGATTTCACTGTGTCAGACCATTGCACATAGTCCTGAGCATTCACATTAGAGCCTGAATACGCAACACATTGCGCCACGGCAAAGGCACTGAACGATCCAGCAGACACAGCAGTAGAAACAGCCATTGCGCCAGACAGGACAATGCTCAACATTCTTTTCTTCATATTCATCAATTTCATCACCTCATACAAAAACTTTTAAACGAGAACACCTTTATATATATAATATCACAACGCAAGGCGTATGTCAATGAAAATAAGTTACAATGAGAATGATTTCAATAAATTCGTCATGCACCAAAGGTCAACGCAGTAAAAAAGAGCAAAGAGGATACAAAACAGAAAAAAACGCCTTGACAAGGTTTGATGGGTGTGATATAATATTACAGTGGTATTTCGAGGTGTGGCTCAGTTTGGTAGAGCGCTGCGTTCGGGACGCAGAGGCCGTGGGTTCAAGTCCCGTCACCTCGACCAGTCACTCGCCGTGACGGGCATTGTCCGTCATGGCTTTTTTTATTATCAGAACTTAACGCCGCAGTGGGAGTTTTTGTATTACCTAAACAAGTAGGGTTATGCTTTGAGGAGGAGAACCCCATAAAAGTACACCCAAATATTATTTACTCCACATTCTGCGGAAGCAGAATGTTTCTTTTCTCCGTAAGCCCTTTGTCAAGGAACTTGTAAAAGATGTGAATCTGCCTGTCCTCGTCCTTGCTTTCGGGACGATCACCAATCACGATGTACTCGATAAGCTCCAAACAAGTCTCACGGGTAAGCTCCTGAATATCGACATACTTCTTGATATTTTCAATGTATCTGTCAATATCCTTTTCAGCCTGTTCAGCGGTTTCGCACTTTTCTTTCAGTACAGCGACTTTCTCTCTCAGCATCTTCTGCTCATCAAGATACTGATTCAGCATTTTCACGCAGAGTTCTTCGGGTACAGTACCGAGGAGCTTTTCTTCATAGGTCTTACTGATAAGCGTTTCGAGCTGTGCAAGCCTTTTCTCACCCTCATGGAGTTCCTTGCTGTTATGCTGGCTCTCCGCATCGGCAGTAGCCTGTCTGCGTTTTCTAACGGCTTCACGGAGTGCGTCCTCGTCCTCAACGGCAAGTCGTGCCTTTGCTCTAATATCGTCAACAACAATCTGTGAAATTACTCTTTCCAAAATGGAATGAGGAGTGCAGCCGTCCATTCCGCTTCTAACATAAGTACCACAGCGATAGCTGACAGTCTCATATGTTCCACGCTTCTTAGAGGTGTGCATGGTTCTGTTCATTTTCATCTTGTAACCGCAGTCTGGGCAGTACATAAATCCTGACAGCGGAAGAATCACGCCTTCTTTTGTTGTCTTGCCGATACTCACCGATGCGTCAACCTCTCTAACCTTGTCCCACAGCTCTCTTGAAATGATAGGTTCATGATTATTTTCAATCACTATCCATTCCGACCTGTCCTTGCGTATCTGCTTGTGATTTTTGTAGGATACCGTTGTCACTCTCTGCTGTGCGAGATTTCCGATATAAATCTCATTGTTAAGAATGCCACGCACCATACAATCATTCCACAGATGTGAAGTCACAAGGGGATTATCTTTGCCTTTAAGCTGATAACGATGATCCGAGGGAGTTGCGATGCCGTCCTTGTTAAGCTGTATAGCGATCTGCTTCGGACTTAACCCTCTTGCCCTCTGCTCAAATATACGTCTTACGATAACGGCGGCATCTTCATCAATCAAGGGCGTATGCTTTTCATCATCTGCCTTGATGTAACCATAAGAAGCTGAAGCCGCCAGATACTTGCCCTGCCGAGAATTTGCTGCCATGACACTGCGTACCTTCTTTGACGTGTTGGCGGCGTGCCATTCGTTGAATAAATTCATCACAGGCATAAGATCCATTGCCGAACTGTTTCTGTCAAGCGTGTCTACATTGTCGCTCAGGGCGATGAAGCGGATATTGAATGAAGGAAAAATGTAATCTATATACTGACCGACCTCGATATAATTTCTTCCGAAACGTGAAAGGTCTTTACAGAGGATAAGATTTATCTTTCCCGACTTTGCATCATCAAGAATCTGCTTGATACCTGGTCTATCGAAACTTGTTCCCGAATAGCCATCGTCCTCGCATATCTCGATAAGATTCCACCCCTCCTGCTTGCTGACATATTCCGTCAGCATCTTCTTCTGATTTTCAATCGAAAGGGATTCGCCCGCACGTTCGTCCTCCTGCGACAAACGCACATAGATCCCGACATTGTAAGTAGTTTGCTTTGCCATAATAACTCCTTTCCAATCAAAGCAAACCATATTCGATGATACAACTATTATAGCGCAGAAAACCGAATATGGCAAGTCTTTTTTCAAAACTTTTTAGTTCTTTTCGGTTTTCTGAAACGCTCTTTTGAAAGCAAGTTCATAAAGCACCTTATCAAGGTCTTTTTCACCCACGAAATGACTTGTCACAGCATAACGCTGACCGTCCACTTCGTACACGGCTTTGCTGGTCGGCTTATCTTTATATCTCTCATTCAGCTCAGCCAAAGTAAATCCTGTATCTTTTCTTGGCAAGTGTCTCCTTTCCGCCTGCGATTATCTATCTCTACACGCAATGGCTTTTTGTTGCAGGGGCGTTACGCCTGCACAGGTGCTGTACGGAACGGCAGAGCCGTCCCTTACACAGCAATCGTTTTGTTGTCGGAATATATGTTACTCCGAATAGGAATGATCTGTTTCTGAAAAGCTCATCTGCTTAGCGTACTTTTCGGAATAGCTTTCGTCCGAGCTGTTGTCAGCATCGGCAGAACTATCGTCAGCCAGCTCACCAATCTGCTCATAGGTCATACCGCTTGCTGTCAGCTTGCCGATCAGCGTATGCTCCGCAGTCACAGCATCGAGAAGTGCCTGTCCCTCCGCACCGCCGTAAAGCTGTGAGAGCTTATCGTAGGTGTAGAGCTTGCTATCAATGATGACCTTGCGCCTGCGCTCCTGCACAGCTTTGATAGACTTTTCGTAGCTGTCGAGCTTTGCCTGATTCTCCGCAAGAACAGCATCCGTAATGATAACAGCGGACTTCTCATCAACCTCGGTCTTAGCTTTCTTACTCATTCTCATCACCTCCCAATGTATTGGATTTAGGGATAATACCCTATGCTAATATTATAGCATTCTCGGACAGCAAAAGTCTATTCGCATTGCGCAAGAAGTTGAGTGCGCCATAAAACTTCTTCATTCGTGAAATTGTTATGGGGAATTTTGCAGAAAGCAGACCGAGCATTGCAAATCCGAGCCATATCACATTGACTGCATACTGCATAGGTCACCATTTCTGATTTATTCAATACGGAGAATTATTATCACGGAGCAACTATTTTTATAAAAATCATGCCCGTTTCCTGATTGAACGTGCTTGTATATATAGAGGGGGTTTTATCCGAGTGCCGCCGTGACCTATTCACATTCTGTATAGAAATATGCTGTTGAATTTAGGCACAAGGGAGAACCGTCATGAACAAAGTGTAAACTTTTCTGAAAAACAACGCCATTTTCTCAAAAACACCGGTAGAAAAGTGAAGGGCTTTGACGTTGTGACGATCACACGCACCCCTGCATATCATTTTCATCATAAAATTTTTCTGCGGTATACTTAACGAAGCGGTCAATAATTTGGTATTAACTTATGGGAGCATATTTCATAGGACTGCCGCCCAGACTGCGCAATAACTGCGCTGAGCCAGTTTACAATTTCAAGAGTGATGATATTGAGTGCATCACGCAGGAGCGTGAGCGAGTATGACCGCCGACCTAAGCGGCGGAGAGTTTAAGTCGCATAGCTCCAAATTCGCTGACGGAGCATCGAAAGCCTGAGTGATATGAAAATCCCACAGGCTGGAAAATAGCGCTACAGCGCAACAAAAATAACAAGCATTGTATTTTGCGCCGCACAGCGAGCGAAAATACCAAATGCTTGTTAGGGACACCCCAAGCCCCGAAACGACCGCACAGCGGTCAAGAAAATCGGCTAACGCCGAAATACAAACAAAGGAGACACCACTATGAAAACCGAGAAAAAGAAGCGTGGAAGACCGCCCAAACACAAGGCTATGGAGTTTGAGGGTATGACCTACGAGGGAGCAATCAATCACGCACTTGACAAAGAGGTCAGAGCCGACCTTGACAAGTGCCTTGCCGACAAGGACGAGAGCCAGCTTACCGACGATGAACGCAAGTACCTGAAACGCAAGAAGGAGAAGAAGTCCTACACCCTCAATGTTCGTTTCACCGAATCGGAAATGCAGGACATTCTTTCCAAGTGTGAGCAGTACGGTTACAAGAACAAGACCGAGTATATCCGTGATTGTGTTCGGGCGAGGGTTGATCTCACGCCCGACCGTTCCGAAATTGCCGAGTGTAACCGTCTGATGAAACGCATCGGAGCAAACATCAACCAGATACTTGTCCGACTTTACAGCACAGGTCACATCTATGCCGAGGATATTACCGAGATAAAGAAAGGGGTAAACGAAATTTGGCATACACTTCTATCCATACGATCAGGGCAACAGTCAGCGCAGCGATCGCTTACATCACAAGAGATGATAAGACCATCGACGGTTTATATGTCAACTCTTATGCTTGCCGAGCCGATAGCGCAGGAGCAAGCGAGGACTTCCGAGCCGTCCGAAACACAGGAACAGGACGCACCCAAATCCTTGCCTACCACATGATACAGAGCTTTGCCCCCGGTGAAGTCACGCCCGAACAAGCTATGCAGATCGGAGAGGAGCTGTGCGACCGTTATCTGAAAGGCGATTATCAGTATGTCATTGCTGTTCATCATGACAAGTCGCACCTGCATTGCCACATCATTTTCAACAACACAAATCTGTATAACGGTCTGAGCTTTACCACCGAGCATAATCAAGGCAGAAAGTCTGAAAGAGCGTGGGCAGAGTTGCGTGAGATTTCGGACGAGATATGTGCTGAACACGGTATATCTGTTATCTCCGAGCCTGAAAAGGGACATGGGGTATCTCACTTTGAGAGGAATATGCAGAAAGAGGGCAAGTCGTGGAAAGATAAGCTCCGTGTCAGGATTGCGGAGGTCATGCTTTACAGCCGTGACTTCAAGGATTTTCTTGAAAAATGTTCGGAGTGCAGTATCGAATATGTTTACAAGCCAAGCAATAAGGTCAAGCTGAAATTCCGTTTATCAGGTGACGGTCAACAGAAGTTTACAAGAGCCGACACCCTGGGCGCAGACTTCACCCCCGAACGCATAGCCGAGCAGATAGCGGAGATACAGGAAAAGCTGTCAGCGGCGAATGTCACTCCCGATATGCTTATCGAAGCGCCGAAGCCTGTTGTTCCAAAGACCGAGCCGAAGCCGACACAGACAGTCACCGCACCGACAAAGCCGAAACAATCTGCCGAGCCTGAAACTATCACCGAAACAAGTGAAACCGCAAAGAGAAAAGCTGCTGCGGAACAGGTGGAGAAGTTCTTTGCAGCCCGACGAGCAAGACGGCAGGCACAGCTTGATATGCTTAACGCAACTGCTATCAATCCGAAGCCTGAACCGTCTGCCCGGACACCACAGCCCACACCTACGGAGAGTAAAGCACCTGAAAAGAAAGAAGATCCGTGGAAAGCTATCAGAGGTATGGGCAGAGCAAACGAAATCATCGCAGACCTTGAAGCTGGTGGCGTTATGTCATTCAGCGAGCTGTCTGGATTCTTCTTCAATACACCTCACTCCGATGACCACACAACTGAGCGTGCCGATCTGAAAAAGAAGTTTACAGCTATCGACACGCTCATTGCAAAGATGAAGCACCGTGACGAGCTGGAGCCTGTTTACAAGGAGTATCAGGGCAAATCGGGCTGGTCGCAGAGCCGTTTCAAGAAGAAAAATGCCGCCACTATCGAGGACTACGAGCAGACGGTCAAGTACATCAAGGAGCATATCAAGAAGTATGCTGTTGACGGCAAACCGCCGACGATGCTTGACCTTTTGGAGAAGTCCAACAAGCTGAAATCGAAGTGGAACAGGCTTAATGTCGAGCATACCGCATTCCTCACCAAGCGTGAAACGGCGAAGAAGTACACCCGACAGGTGCGCCAGTACATCAACGAACAGCAGATGAAGCGTGAGCGTGAGAAAAGCCGTCAGAGGACACAGGCTAAACATAGAAATAAAAATACACTTGAATAAAGAAAGGAAACAACAACTATGAGCAAAATAGGTTATATCCGTGTTTCTACGGAGCATCAGGAAACAGCGAGACAGCAGGAGATCATGTGCAGTTATCAGGTTGACCGCATCTTCTCCGAGAAGCTGTCAGGAGCGAACACCGACCGCCCTCAGCTCAGGGCAATGCTTGACTATGTGCGTGAGGGTGACACCCTCTACATCGAGAGTATCAGCCGTCTGGGACGCTCCACAAAGGACTTGCTGAACATCATCGACACCCTCACAGACAAGGGAGTAACGCTCATCAGCCACAAGGAGAAAATTGACACCGACACTCCTGCGGGCAAATTTATGCTCACCGTGTTCGCTGCACTCTCACAGTTGGAGCGTGAGCAGCTCAAACAGCGACAGCGTGAGGGCATCGAGATCGCTAAGGCTCAGGGCAAGTACACCGGGCGAAAGCCTATCCCCACCGACTGGACGAGGTTCGGTCAGCTCTATGGGGAATGGAGAGCCAAGCACATCACGGGCAGGGACTTTATGCGGAGAATGAATATGTCAGCAAATACTTTCTACCGCCGTGTGCGTGAGTATGAACTCCGTCACGGCATCACCGAGCCGACCTCAGCTTGACCGTCAGGCGAACGGAAATGCCACACATCACTATCCGAGCCTGCGGAGCGGAATTCTAACCGCTGAAAAGAAAAAGCCCTCAGAAACGCTTACAAGAGCATTTCCGAGGGCTTGCGGTTATTCAGTTCCAATAGAGTTTGTGCCTGTTGTGGTGTGCCCCACAATGCCTATTCAGACTTGTGTGGAACGAAAAATATAGTATTTGGCAATAAAACAAGATAACAATAAATTTATAGTTTAGTTAACTACATAGACATTTCCCTTTATGGCGATTTCGTTTATTATGGCACTACGGTTCAAATCTTTTTGGGACAATAAAACAATACCTATAATATTAATATCAGATTGCTTAATAGTATCTTTACCTGTATTAATACCGTTTCTTATGTTTTCAAATTCGTCTTCCAAATAAGCGTGTTTATCATTTATTATATTAACAAACTTATCTAATGGTGAAATGAGCTTACCATCCATAATGTCAAAAAGAACAAAGGGATGATCTACGACGGATTGGTGATTATCAATCCCAAATTCAATATAGCACCGACTATTTATCTCAATCCTTACTACCATTGGTATCTTGATGGTGTATCCATTGATTCTATTCTCGATGCAATTTTATCCACCTACAATGATTTCAAGCCAACTGAAGATTTTGACATAAGCTTCTGTGATGATTTTTCCAAGGTAAAAGAGAAAATAATTTTCCAGCTCATAAGCTACGACAAAAACCAAAAGCAGCTAAAGGACGTGCCCTATATCAAATATCTGGATTTTGCCATCATATTTGAAGTATATGTAGGAGCGCAGCTGCCTGAATTTGGCACCATTACAGTCACAGATTCGCTTCTGTCACGCTGGGGCATAGATACAGAAACACTAATCCGCGCCTCAATGCAAAATACCCCAAGGATACTTCCATGCTCAATAATCAACATGGCAGAGTTTCTTGCCAAAAAATGTCCGGGCTATGCCAATCAGATGCGCGCAGTCTGTGATTTTGACAGCCTGCCTATGTATATCCTTACAAACAGCAGGCAGACAAATGGTGCATCCGCCATACTCTACCCGGGTGTGCTAAGCTCGCTGGCAAAAAAGCTCGGCGGCAATATGCTGCTCATACCAAGCAGTATCCATGAGTTTCTGGTAATGCCGCTGGATAGCGATATAGATGTCTGCAACCTAAGCGAATTCATCTGTGAGGTAAACTCTACAGAGGTACGCGACGAGGAAGTACTCGGCGAGAGGTACTACATATACGATAGTAAAACAGACACTGTCTACTGATAATCATATAACCTGATACAAAAAATACCGGATATCATATCACAGATATGTATCCGG
>ENA-UEQI01000976-UEQI01000976.1-human-gut-metagenome-genome-assembly--contig:-NODE-976-length-11017-cov-6.687843_pt1 | contig 11017 bp, 9 predicted proteins | sample MGYA00242946_ERZ507945 | MGnify/ENA primary metagenome ERZ507945 (study PRJEB26167, sample SAMN06115467) | human gut metagenome | host: Homo sapiens | place: China:Guangxi | collected 2016-06-08... | reverse complement strand
TGGGGCTATTCTTTCCTTGATGATATTCTCTTTTTCCTCCTATCCGCTACAACTTCCGGTATTTATCGTTACATTTGCAGCCTCCGCAATTGAATCTGCCCGATAATAATTTCCCACATAACAATTTACGGCAATACCGCCAATAGCCATGACTGCAATTGCCACAAGCAGTATTCTATACACAGCCGGAATGCGGGATTTTTTAGTTTTATACATTAAAGCAGCTTCCTCCTACAAACTCACGAAGCAGTGAATTGTTTGGTATGCCGTCAGCCGGCATCGGAAGCAAGTAGTCTAAGAGCTTAAGCAGCCTCTTTGCCTCGAGATACTCCGGGCAGTCTCTTTCTATGCCAAAAAGCAACGGCTCCGCATACACCTTGAGTACCGCAAGCTCATACACAAGTGCAGAGTTGAACATCACATCCGCCTGTTCCTGGAAAGGAAAGATATTCTCCCTTTCACCCTTTCTGACAGACGGCCACATAGCGATGGTCTCCGTGGCATTGGTACCTCGTGTACGCGCATCACGCACAATCCGGCGTATAAGTCTTTCATCTGTGGTGGAAAGAGGATTGTGTTCGTCAATATTGAGCTGTGTAAGCGCTGAGATATAGATTTTGAACTTGTGCTCAGGCGGGATAAGCTGTGAAAGCCTGTCATTTAGGCCGTGGATTCCTTCTATGACAAGTATATCATCAGCTCCCAGCGTCAGCTTTCTTCCGCGGTACTCTCTCTTTCCTGTCTTGAAATTGAAGGAAGGCATATCAACAGCCTCTCCTTTAAGAAGCCTGTTCATATCCTCATTGAACAGCTTCACATCAATAGATTCAAGGCACTCAAAATCAAAGCTTCCGTCCGGATTCTTCGGGCAAAGCTCCCTGTCCACATAGTAGTCATCCAGACTTAACGGATGTGGCTTTCTGCCCTTTGCGATAAGCTGGATTGACAGTCTGTTGGCAAACGATGTCTTGCCTGATGATGAAGGACCTGCTATCATGACAAATTTCTTTTTGTCATCCGAAGCAATCTGCGCTGCAAGATTTCCTATCTTCTGCTCCATCAGTGCCTCCTGAAGCAGCATGATTTCCTGTCCCCTGCCGGCTGCAATCGCATCATTTAGTGAGCCTATCGTGCCTATTCCAAGCATCTTGCTCCATTCCCTGGAATCATCCAGCGTGTGAAACAGCTTATTTGATGTCACAAGCGGCTCAACGCTCCTGCTGTGGGCACCCGGGAAAAGAAGCACAAATCCACTCTCATACGGCACTATATCAAAGTATTTGAGCATGCCTGTCGATGGTGCCATAAATCCGTAGAAATAATCCACCACACCATCCAGCTCATAGAGATTGACTCTGGAGCTTCTCCTGTAGTGCAATAACCTCTCCTTATCATGCAGCCCTTTTCCCTTGAAAAGCTGCTCCGCATACTGTGTTTTTGCACTGTGCTTGGTGATTGGGAGATCTTTTTCCACAAATGAGTACATGCTGCATACTATCATGTCGATATCGTGCTCTGTCACGCTTTTCTCACTGTTTTCTCTGCTGCCTTGGTCTGTATCTTCATTATATTTTTCCTGTTGGCTGTCCGCACACTCCACTGCTTTCTCAAGCTGACAATAATAGCCTTCTCCGAGCGAATGCATCACATGAAGCTGTGTCATGCTGCCATACACATCGTATATAGCCCTCTGCAAAAGCAGCACAACACTTCTTCTGTATGTACGCCTGCCATCCCTGTCAGCTGTCGTCACAAAGCTAAGCTCACAGTCACTTTTTATTTCCTTATTCAGTTCACGAAGCCTGCCGTTTACAATTCCAAGGATTATGTCATCCTCATAATAATCCTTGAATCTGTCTGCTACGGCTTCTAAAGTATCACTTTCTGATGCTGTCACTGCCATGACCTGTCCATCCGGCAAGGTCACCTTCACACTATATTCCTGCATTTCTTATTGCCCCCATAGTCGAATATGCTGCCTCATTGTATGCCATCATCTCGTTTATCTGCTCGATTCTGTCCATGATGGAATCACTCATCTCCTGTGTCCTTAGCTGCTGCATGATGGCAGCCAGCTTGTGGTGTTCCCTGACAAGGAACTTCCGAAGCACCGGATTACCGTTTTTGATAAGTACAGGTCCGTACAAATCGCATACAGTAACCGTCGTCTCGTCCATATTGTCCCATGCGGAATTGTCCGCACACGGCACACATCTGAACATCGGATAGTATTTTCCGTCCTCCAAAATCATATCCTCATCAACTATCTTATAGCCCGTGTTCCTTACATATTCACGGACTTTGCTCACTTCCGACTGTGGCTGCAGAATCAGCTCCTTTGCCGACCTGCACACTGTCTCCCCTGCGGTTAAAATGTGAATAACAAGCTCTCCTCCCATTCCTGCTATGACAATAGAGTCAACCTCTCCGTCGTGTATCGCTTCAAGCCCATTGGAAAGCCTTGTGGTAATCTTCTCTGTCAGACCGTTTGCCCTTATATGCTCATTGGCGCGCTCAAGCGGTCCCTTATTTATATCAACAGCAATTGCCTTCGGTATTATATTACCCTGCACCAGGGCAATAGGCACATAGCCATGGTCGGTTCCCACATCACACAGCGTGTAGCCGGCCGTGACCATTGATGCCACTGCCTTCATTCTTCTGGATAGCCTAATCATCTTACTCTAAGTAGTCCTTAAGCTTTCTACTTCTACTTGGATGACGAAGCTTTCTTAGCGCCTTTGCCTCAATCTGGCGGATACGCTCACGAGTGACGTTGAACTCCTTACCTACTTCTTCAAGTGTTCTGGCTCTGCCGTCCTCTAAGCCAAAGCGGAGTGTGAGTACCTTCTGCTCTCTCTCTGTAAGAGTGCCAAGCACCTCCTCAAGCTGCTCCTTAAGAAGTGTGAATGCTGCCGCATCAGCAGGAACCGGTACATTATCATCCTTGATGAAATCACCAAGATGTGAATCCTCCTCCTCACCGATTGGAGTCTCAAGTGAAACAGGCTCCTGTGATATCTTGAGTATCTCACGCACACGCTCTACTGGCATGTTCATCTCCTTAGCAATTTCCTCCGGTGAAGGCTCTCTGCCAAGCTCCTGAAGGAGCTGTCTTGACACACGGATGAGCTTGTTGATTGTCTCAACCATATGCACAGGAATACGGATTGTTCTGGCCTGATCGGCTATGGCTCTTGTGATAGCCTGGCGAATCCACCATGTGGCATATGTAGAGAATTTGTAGCCCTTCTTGTAGTCGAACTTCTCAACAGCCTTGATAAGACCTAAGTTTCCCTCCTGAATCAGGTCAAGGAAAAGCATTCCTCTTCCCACATATCTCTTTGCGATGCTGACAACAAGACGCAGGTTTGCTTCTGCAAGACGCTTTTTGGCATCTGCTCCCTTGTCCACATCCCTCTGCAGTGTCTTTATCTCTTCCTTTATCTCAGCCTTTTCCTCTTCCGATGCACCATCAAGGCGGCCCTTCAGCACATTAATCTTCTCGGTTGCTACCGCTCCGTCCTCCATATTCTGGGCGAGCTCAATCTCCTCATCTGCTGAGAGAAGAGGTACCTTACCTATTTCCTTAAGATACATACGGACAGGATCCTCGACGCTGACTCCCTCCGGTACTGAGAGGTCAATCTTTTCAACCTCTACCTCGTCCTCATCATCGAGTATGATATCATCATCCACGTCATCATCATTGCTGATTTTAAGCACATCTATGCCGTTTTGCTCGAGATAATCAATTACCATCTCAAACTTCTCCGGATCCAGATTTAAGTCCTTGAAAAAATCTGCAATTTCCTGATATTCGAGCATATTCTTTTTCTTTTTTCCAAGCTCAAGAATCTCAATAAGCTTCTGCTGGAAATTCAGTTTCTGCTCCTGCTCCTGTGCCATGTCTTTTTGTTCCTTTTTCTTTGCCATTTTATTTTCCTCTTTATTCTGGTATTTTTTGCAATTCTTCGAGTGCACGCTTATCCTCAATAATCCTCATCATGCCCTCCATATCTGTAGGTGCCAGATGCTTTGAACGGTAGTCTATGCTGTTTTGCTTGATACGGACAACGGTTTCCCTGAGTGCGGTTGCCTTGTCATTTTTGCCCTCCACCTGATGGATTGTGGCATTGAAAAGCCCTGCCACCTCGCGCTGTTCGTCCTCATCTGTAAACATGCTTACTATCCTGGCCGGATTTACTGTATGCGTGGTCTCGTACTGTGAAAAAACCTCCTTAGCCACCTTGTGGTACAGCTCTTCGGTAAAGTCATCTGCACTGATACGCCCCTTTATCCTGTCAAAAAGTGAATTATCCTCTATGAGCCATGTGAGGAGAAGCTTCTGCGACTGCTTCATGCCATCCTCCTTTTTATTTTTCTCATTGATTCCACTTTTAAGCTTTGTCTGGGGCTTTACGATACCGCCCTTCATTGCCATACTGTTTACGAGCTTTCTTAAGTCGTCGTATGGTATGCTGTACTCTCTGGACACTGCCTGCGTATAGTTTGTCCGCTCAAGCTCCTCGGTAAAACCAAGCAGCTTCTTTGCGATTTCATTATAAAATGCGGTTTTTGACTCGGGATCATCCATATCATAGCCTGCCTGCATGATCCGTATCTGAAACATAAAGCTGTTTTCAGCCTTTTTGATACGCTCCTCATACTCCTGTGCGCCAAGCGCCTTGATAAACTCATCCGGGTCCTTGTACGGCCGCATGTTAATGACCTTTGTTGTGATGCCTACCTCCTTGAGTATCGGAATCGCACGCAGCGCTGCCTTTACCCCGGCGCCATCACTGTCATATGTCAGATACACCTCATTGGTGTATCTCTTTAATAGTGAGGCATGTCCGCTCGTGAGCGCCGTGCCAAGCGACGCCACCGCATTGTCAAAGCCCGCCTGATGCAGTGCTATGACATCCATGTAGCCCTCACACAAAAGGAGCTGGTTTTTCCTCGTGCTCCTTGCTATATTAAGTCCGTAAAGATTACGGCTCTTATCAAATATCTTTGTCTCCGGAGAGTTTAAATACTTTGGCTCTCCGTCACCCATCACTCGGCCTCCAAAGCCTATGACACGGTTGTGCACATCCATAATCGGAAACATCGCACGATTCCAGAACTTATCGTGCCCGCCTCTGACCTCGTCTATCGTCACAAGACCTGTCTCCTTAAGTATCTCATCATCATAGCCCTTGCTGCGCAGATACTTGTACAGATCATCACCGTACTGGTCCGAGTAACCAAGCCCGAACTTCTGCATTGTCTCATCGGACAGCTCTCTCTTTTTGAAATACTCATGTGCCTTCTGTCCTCTCGGTCCACGAAGCAGCATATAAAAATACTTTGCAGCCTCTTTATTTATCTCAAGCAGCTGCGTGCGCCTGTCTGCTTCCCTCCTTTGTGCTGAGGTCATCTCCTGCTTGGGAAGCTCAATTCCCACACGGTCTGCAAGCTCCTGCATGGCCTCAGGGAAGGTAAAGTTCTCATACTGCATGAGAAATGTAAATACATTGCCTCCGGCTCCACAGCCGAAGCAATAGTACATCTGCTTATTCGGTGAGACGGAAAAGGATCCCGTCTTTTCATTATGGAATGGGCATAATCCAAAATAGGTACTTCCCTTTTTCTGAAGATGCACGTAGCTTCCTATAACATCGACTATGTCATTTCGCGAACGTACCTCCTCTATAAGCTCATCAGAGTAGTACGGCATTTTATCATCCCCTTACTGTTCTTCTTTGTTGTCATTTGTGTCGCCCTGCGAAAATCAATATCCATCGATTTCCCAGGCTACCGGTACGAAATACTCGTGGAACTTCGTGGTGGCATACTGGTCTGTCATGCCTGATATATAGTCGCATATGATGCGCCCCTTGTCATCACCCTGCCCTAGCATGGCGAGGTATTTCTGCGGCAGCTCCTCTATATGCTCCATATAATAGAAATAAAGCTGCTTGAGCATCGCCTTGGCCTTTTTCTCCTCGCTTTTTGCGACAGGATTGTTATAGAGGTTTGCGAACATGAATTTACGCAAATCCTGCATTGCCTGCGCGGACTCTTTTGACATGCATATATCGTCCTTTCCCATGCTGTTTGTGATGATATTGTGCACCATATGATTAAGCCTGGCCTTGGTGCTGTGTCCAAGCGTGTTTCTTATCTCAAGCGGTATATCATCCTCGCACAGAAGCTGTGCGCGGATTGCATCATCAAAGTCTGAATTTATGTAGGCTATCTTGTCTGAAAGCCTGACTATTTTGCCCTCTAAGGTGTGTGGCATGAGCGAAGTCTGGTGATTTAGCATACCATCTCTGACCTCCCATGTCAGATTGAGTCCTGCTCCGTCCTTTTCGAGCTTCTCCACTATGCGCACACTCTGCTCATTATGCTTAAAGCCACCCTCGTATATCTCATTGAGGATGCGCTCACCCGCATGTCCAAACGGTGTATGCCCCAGGTCGTGTCCCAGTGCTATAGCCTCCACCAGATCCTCATTCAGTCTCAGTGCCTTGGCTATTGTCCTGGCATTCTGCGACACCTCAAGCGTATGCGACATACGTGTGCGGTAATGGTCGCCCTTTGGCGTAAGAAACACCTGTGTCTTATTTTTCAGACGCCTGAATGCCTTGCTATGCAGTATCCGGTCCCTGTCCCGCTGAAAAACAGGCCTGATATCGCACTGCGGCTCATCATAGTCCCTGCCTCTTGAGTTGATGCTCAGGCATGCGAACGGACTAAGTATTTCCTGCTCACGTTTTTCTATCTGCTCGCGAATAGTCATTTATCTGCCTCCCCGCTGTCACAGTAGTTATGTTCTGCTGCTATTCACACACAAATGTAACAAATAGCGTTACATTTCACTAATAGTGCTCTACACTAATTATGCTCTACACTAGTTATTATTCGACGTGATTTTTAAAAATCCTTTTTTTATTTCTTTTTACTTTAATTTTCTTTCGGCAAAATTAAATGCTATATCAATTACCGCCAAGCACATGGCGCAGCATCTGAAGCTGTCCGCCTGTGATTTCATTGTCGTAGCTGCCATAGTAAAATTTATCGTCTTTTGCCAGTATGCAGCCCACCCAGGTGCCCACATGACTGTCACTCTCTATGGCATCCTTCATGGATTTGTAGCCCTCTATTGTAAAATAGGCATCATAGCCCTTGAAGTCTGCCGGATTTATTTTCACTGCACCAAAGGTATCCTCAAGACTTTTTATGAAATCCTCATCGCACTCCGTATAGCCTGTGACATCCTTGCTGTAGCGCGACTCTGACTGCCACTCCTCATCCCACATGAGAAAAACGCTGCAGTCCTTCCATGAATTGCTTTTTTCAACTACAGACAGCTTCTTGTATGAATTTGATGCGTTGCCCGCCATCTGTAAATATGTATCGTCACCGTTCTTATTCATATATAAGAGGTTTGATGCTGCAACCTCATAGTACCTGCTGCTATAGTCCTGATCCTTGTATACAATATAACCAAGCGGACTGCCAGTCCCTGCATAGTCAAGCTCTATGGTTATCGGAATATACACCTGACTGTCATAAACCATAGGCCCAAGCCTGTCATCATTTGTGATACAGCTTGCGACCTTTTCATACTCAGCCGGCTCGTTTGAAGGCGACATGAAATATGTGTAAACAACAATAATTGCAATGACAACGACCGGCACAATGACTATTACAGCTTTTAATGTTTTCCTTCGAACCCTGCGTCTGTGAATGCGCACTTTCCTGTCTGCATGCTCATCGCAATACCTGTATTTCACCAGTCTGTATACAACGAAAAGCTCCAGCACAAGCAAAAGCACAGCAAAGGCCATCATACAGCCGGCCTGCCACATCACCTTGTGATTGACAAATTTCTTATCTATAAACCTAAGCGGTATGAGTATTATCGTCCAAAAAAGCACATTTCCCAACACATACCGTGCATATATTTTCCTGCTTTTTATTACGGTAAGCGGAAAAAGTGAAACAATCACTGTCAGCATGAGCACAATTGCAAAAAAATATCCCCATATCTCTGACAGGGTTGAGCCGTACAGTGCCTTGAAATACTGCGCCGGACCAAGCTTTTTGATATTGCCCCAGCCTGAGTATTTTGCAATGAATAACACTACCGTGCCGATAAACCATGTCAGTATATAGCTGCCCATGTAGCATGCCATATTTTTCCTTGCAAAGCTGCTATATCTCATAACGGAATATGACACAAGCACCCCTGCAAGCACAGGAAATCCGCCCACTCTGCCAATCAAAAGATTTACATACTCCATAACAGCAAAGGACAAAACAAACACACATATTACATTAATATAAGATAGATTCAATCTCTTCACGCTGCAATCCCATCTCCAATATAATAATCAAATTCCTGTGACAGCTGTACCCCTCAGTGTGGCAGGCAACGGTTACAGACCATTAAAAGCCAAAAGGCTTTGAAAATTATCTGCATAAAATAAAATAGGAAGCCGTTCACCGACTTCCCTGTTAATGCAGGAGATGGGACTTGAACCCACACGATATTGCTACCACAGGCACCTGAAGCCTGCGCGTCTGCCAATTCCGCCACTCCTGCGAACAAGCATTATTCTACCAAAAAGTTTAGAATAATGCAAGCAAAATTTTAAAAAACTGTATAAAAAACTATATGAAAACTATTAATTTATTACTACACCAGCTTTGATATATCTAAAACCAGTGCATCAACCTCATCCTGTTTTGTGTCCCAGCTGGTGCAGAATCGCACTACAGTGCCATCCTTCTCTCTTTCCATCTCTTCAAAATAGTATTTCTCAGCAAGTGTCTTCTTCTGCTCATCAGATAATATGACAAACTGCTGATTTGTAAAGCTCTCAACCCAAAACGGTACCTTTTTCTGTTCAAATGCCTCTTTAATCTGCATGGCAAGCTCATCAGCACGCTTTGTCTTTTCAAAATAATCGCCATTCTCAAGCATAGTGGCAAACTGTAAGCCCATCAGCCAGCCCTTTGCAAGCACTGCACCGTTTTGCTTCATATAAGCCTTAAAACGATACTTGATATCCTCAGCATTTATAACCAGCGCTTCGCCAAAGAGCGCACCACACTTTGTGCCACCGATATAAAAAACATCCGAAAGCATGGCAAAATCACAAAGTGTAAGGTCATTTTTATCTGAGCCCAGTCCATAACCCATTCTCGCACCATCAACAAACAGGTACATGCCGTATTTCTTGCAGACAGCACTGATATCGCAAAGCTCTCTTTTCGTGTAAAGAGTACCCTGCTCAGTCGGAAATGAAATATAAACCATCTTTGGCTCTGTCAGATACTCAGGCTTGGCATTGTCATAATACTCTGCGGCACACGCCTCAATCTGCGCAGCACTGATTTTACCATCCGTGTTAGGAAGCGCAAGAATCTTATGACCTGTATTCTCAATAGAAGCAGCCTCGTGGCAATTGATATGTCCCGTATCCGCTGCAATCACGCTCTGCACCGGTGAAAGCGCCGCCGCAACCACAACATAATTGGCCTGTGTCGCACCCGGAATAAATTTAATCATGGAATCATCTCTGCCAATAAGCCCTTTAATAATCTGCTCAGCCTTATCGCACCACTCATCCTCACCATATCCCGGATAGCTGGTTGTATTTGTATCCGCCAGTGCCTTCAAAATGCAATCAAATGCACCGCGGTTGTAATCATTATTAAATCTAATCATAAAAATCTTTCCTTTCCTGTCTTATCAATCAATATAGGGCGCCTGCCCCGCAACAACCGAAGCCTTGCGGAAGATGGGGCGCAAGACATCCGGGGGATGTCTGCTCTGCGCCGACCGAAGCGGAGCGTAGACCGCAAGACGTCCGGGGGACCTCATGCCACGAGCCGACCGAGCCGGAGGCGAGACCTTGAACCATGGGTTCAAGGCTCGCTTCGGCTTTGAACAACAAGACAGGGACCAAACGCTTTGCTTGGTCCCTGTCTTATTGTTCAATGCGGAAGATGGGACTTGAACCCACACGATTGCAATAATCACAAGATCCTTAGTCTTGCTCGTCTGCCAGTTCCGACACTTCCGCATGTATTTTGTTTTCGCCGCTTGTCTCACGCGACTCGTATATAATATCAGATTGTTTTCAAAAATGCAAGCACTTTTTTCAAAAAAATTATATTTTTTTACAGACTCTTTTCATAGCACAAAAACGGCTGCCCAAACAGGCTGCATTCACCCACTACATCAAATCCAAACACCGCATACGAGCGCAGAGCCTTCACATTGAGCTTGTTGACTAAAAAATGCACACTTTTGTATCCTCTCCTTGCGAGCTCTTCCATCCCAAATACCAGCATTTGTCTCGCAATTTTCTGATTCTGAAAATCCGGATGAACCGCAAGTCTTGAAAGCTCAGCCCCGGGTGCCAGTTTATGGCTCCAGCAATCAAGTCTCTCCACCTGTGGATCATCATCAATTGAAATTGCTGCGATAATCCTGCCCTCTTTGCTTCCGGCATCCGTATTAATCCCCTGCCCATCAATCATTACAAACAAAGATTCTCTACCAAGATCAAACTCTATCTCCTTCATCCCCGGGTAAGAATCATCCCAGGGACAAAACTCCCTGCCTAGCTGTATCTTATACAATTTTAAAATTTCTTCTTTATTTTCTTCTGTAGCTGCTACTATTTTTCTCATTCTGTTTCTCATTTCCAACTAAATATAATGGTCAAAGGGGCTCAACCTTGCAAGCTTGAAGTTTGTACTCTAATGAACATGAAACTACCTTCTTATAAATGAAAAATCATATACATTTCTGAACTTTTGCGTTACTCTCTGATTGTGTGTATAACAATTATAATACGATAACCATACCCATTGCTTCGTTTCTTTTTCTAATCGACAATCCTCCATTTGACAAAATTTCACAACCCCATTTGGTAGTTCTGATTGCTGCCGGAGTATGGATTGTACAGGCACTGTTCAGTAGTGTCTGGTTGTACTTCTGCCAATTCGG
>ENA-UEQI01000974-UEQI01000974.1-human-gut-metagenome-genome-assembly--contig:-NODE-974-length-11023-cov-26.555545_pt1 | contig 11023 bp, 9 predicted proteins | sample MGYA00242946_ERZ507945 | MGnify/ENA primary metagenome ERZ507945 (study PRJEB26167, sample SAMN06115467) | human gut metagenome | host: Homo sapiens | place: China:Guangxi | collected 2016-06-08... | reverse complement strand
CGTCAATCAGAAAGATTGTGTATTTACCTGTTATGACGAGAAAGGGTATTGTTATTGTGCCATCGAGAAAGCCTTCCGGGCAGGTAAGACCGATTTCTATAAACCAATCTCTTGTCATCTTTATCCCATCCGTATAGGTGATTATGGCCCTTATAAAGCGGTGAATTATCATCGTTGGGATGTATGTAAAGCCGCCGTGTTATTGGGAAAAAAAGAGAACCTTCCTGTATACAAGTTCTTAAAGGAGCCGTTGGTGCGGAAATTTGGTGAAGAATGGTATAAAGAGCTGGAGGTTGCGGCAGAAGAATTGAAGAAAAGAGGAATGATTTAAGCATCTTCGGTTTTATTATCCCTGATTTATTACATTAACCGAAATTTAATACTACGAAAATACCCCATGAAAAGACTACTCTTGTCATGCTGTATCTTATTATGCGTCGTATTGACTTTGAAGGCGCAAGAACAGCCGTTAATCAGTCCGGATGATTCTATCCGTAGTTTGGTGGGACGTTTGTTTCCTAATAGCAATCCGAATCTTTCGGCACACATGAACCTGCAATTCTCCACTTCGGGAGTTGCCAACTTTATTGAAGGAGATTTAGAGGATGCCTCTTTTAAACTGAATCGTGTAAAACTGGAGATATTAGGTTCTTTCAGTAAACAATTTTCTTATCATTTCCGTCAGTCGTTTAATAAATACAGCAATCCCCACTCGTTGGATAATTTGTCCTCTTCCATTGAGTATGCTTTGGTGAATTGGAAAATGTCTGATAAATTCACGTTGACTGCCGGAAAACAAGATATCGCTTTGGGTGGCTATGAATATTATGTCAATGCCATCAAAGTCCGCGAGTATAGTGAGTTTAATGATAACATCAGTTGTTATCAGGCAGGAGTGGCGGGAAGATTCAATCTGTCATCCACCAATGAGTTGGTGCTTCAGGTAGTAAATAACCGTAGTGGAGAAAATGATGAAACCTATCTTTACGGTTTGCCGCAAGGAGTGGAAAAAGCTAAAGTTCCTGTTCTGTCAACAGTCAATTGGAACGGGTTCTTCTTTGATAACGCGGTACAATTACGATATGCGACCTCATATGGGCAGCTGGCGGAAGGTAAGAATCTTTGTTGTTTTACGGCGGGTAATATTTATGAGAAAGGCCCTGTTATTGCTTATATTGATTTAATGTATTCTCGTGAAGGGCTGGATAGCAAAGGCATTATCAGTGATTTGCAAGGTCCTGTTTTAACAGCTCCGTCCACGGCGCAGAATGCGGAATACTTTAGTACCGTGGTAAACTTTGACTATCGCGTTCATCCCAATTGGAATCTTTATTTGAAAGGCGCTTATGAGAGGGCAGGCATTTATAAAGCAAACGGGCATTTTGAGAAAGGGCTTTATCGTACTACATGGAATGCGCAGGCGTGTGTGGAATATTTCCCGATGCGTAATAGTGAACTGCTTATCTTTGCCCATCTTTTATATAAAGGGCATCATTTGACCCGGCGTGCGCAGGCTTTGGGAAGCACGAGTCCGGACACGCAACGTATTTCTGTCGGGTTGGTTTATTCTATTCCGGTGTTTTGATATCTCCAATAACCCTTGTCATATACGGTTGTATGCCGTTGTATTTCATGCCGTAAGCTAAGGCGTTGTTGCTGTATAGTTAAAGTCTTTTTACAGAGTACCAGTACGTCTGCATACAGTAAAACTTGAGGTTGTGTCAAAATACTGGCACAACCTCATAAGGAATAATCTTAAAAAAACAGTCTTATCTGTTTTTTACAACAATGATTTTGGGAGTTACTTTATTGAAGTACCACTTGATGGTATAGTTACCGGCTTCTGAAACTTTAAAATTACCATCACCGGCATCTTCAAACTCACCTTCTACAGCTCCGGGAGCTATATCGTCTTCCCATTTCTCCTCAGGGCGTATTTTCCATTTATTACCGGCGGACATATCTAGGGTAGCTTTTAAATAATACTGAAATTTGTTGTTTTCGTCCGTTTCGGTTTCCAGTGTCATCATTGTGTCACCGCTTCCCCAGCTATTGTGGTCTCCTACAATCCCCCATGAATTGTGAGGTTTGGAAACTTTCAATTCTCCTGTGGTATTATTGAATTCTAAATAATAGCTGTTTTTGCTGTATGCTTTAATGTCCCCTCCATTACCGGATACTAAAGTAACGGGAGATTGTTCGGGTGTCATACTTTCCGGAGCTCCCCAATTGTCCGTACTCCAGTCTTCCGTACCGCAGAATTTCCAGCCATCGGCTGCTTTGCCGTCGAAGTACACCATAGCGGCGTATATATTATCAGAATAATATCTTTTTGGCTACCTTGAAATGCATCTACAGTATCTACGTCAACCTCAATATGCTTAAAGGAATGTTGTTTTACCATTGTTTGCAAAATGTACTTTTGCGATCCATATCCTGTAATTACTGCAACCTTAGTCCTTTTGACAAGTTTAGAATCTAATTCCAATAGTTTTCGTTCAATAATATTTCGCTCAAGATAATTTTGATATGATTTTTTTCCATTATTATCAAATTCCTTTTCATACCGCTCTTTTGTCGAATACTTGGATGTACTAATCCACTCAATTGCAATTCCCTCATATCCTTCTATACACAATTCTCTATCCTGCGCCTCTACTCCATTTTGGATCTCATCATTATAAAACACATGACTAATCAACGTACCAATAGTTGGGTGCATTCTATATTGTATAGTAAGACGATGTTTATTATCCTCTGGAAACATATTATACATTCTTTCAAAAATACCTTGCGCCAACCCCTCCTCATCAAGTTTTTCCTTATTATTTCTAATTATTTCAGTATCTAAAACAGGTGGTAGTTGTTGATGATCACCTACCAATATAATTTTATGTGCCTTATTTAACGAAACTGCTAATTCAGGAAACGTTGCCTTAGCTGCTTCATCTACAATAACATAGTCAAATTCAACATCACGTATAATCCTGTTTGACACAAATCCTGTACATGTACCAGCAATAATTACCGTACTTTTAATGATATAAAGTTCTACTTCATCACACTTTTTTAATTGTTCTGTCCATTCTCTCTGAATCTCCAGTATTTTTCTTGTCCTTTCTGACTTTACCCCTTTTGTTTTTTTTATAAAATTTTCAACAAACAATTTATCTTCTACTGAAAAATCCATGTTTTCCACTTTTGAATTTTCCAATTTCAAAAAATATTTGTCAAACTCTTCTTCTGGAATTCCAATTTCCTCAAGTGCATTTTTAGTATAATCATTACATATTCTTCTAACATTTTGATACCATTTTTCCTTCACATCATTAATAGAATACTCTTCTCTTATTTCCTCATTTAATTTTTCATCTCTTCCAATACGAAGCAAATCAGGTCTTTCGTCACTTTCCCTAATTAAATCTTCTAACATTTTATCTACTGCTGGATGCGATTGAGAAACTAGTAACACCTTCTTAGGTTCAACATCTGGATTCTTTTTGTTTGCTTTCAGTATTTGTAAAATAATTTCGATAATAACATTCGTTTTTCCTGTTCCTGGAGGACCTTGAATAATTGCTATAGAATCTGCATCTAATGCTTTTTTTATCGCAGTCCTTTGTGGAAAATCTAATTTCTCATTAAACATATGTATCGGTTTCGAAATAACATTTACAGACGGGGGCTCCACACCTGAAATTATTCTCTTCAAATTAAAAGAGCACTGATAATCTTCTTTTTCCAGAACATTTAAAGCATCTAACTGTCTTTCAACATTAATTTTATCTTTCCTATAATCTAAACAAATAAAACCGCTTGCTGGCAATCCTATTGTTCCTTGCTTATTTATTTCTAAAACTACATGATTTTTCTCATAAATATCATTTTCATAAGTACCTACTGTCACAGGCTTTATTTTATCTTTCTTTTTTCCGACTTTTTTTTCATAAACAAATACTTGTTCTTTATTCAAACGTTCTTCATCTATAAAAGTGCCCTTTTTAAGCTTAAATCTTAAAAGATTATTCTTTACTTCATAAGAATCATATGGTAATCTTACAACATTTTTTTCGATATCTTCTCTTATTAATTCTAATAAATCTCTCCATACTCCATACTTTTCCTTATATTCACAATCAACATTATTGTTTGACATATAATTTTCGTAATAATCATAGATAATGTTTTTTATTTCGAAACTATCGTTTTTCAATTCTCTATGTGCAATTCTTTTATCTACAAATCTTATTTCACCCTCAATTTTAGCAAATCTTTTCTTAAGTCTATCACGATCAATTGGAGGAATCTTTCTAAATTTTACAACGTCAAACACGCTTTGCTCATCATCAAACACACATTCTGCCTGAAAATTAAATCCTAAGAAGATGTAAATCATCGTTTCTTCATTCTCATTTGATTCTTCTTTTCTACAAAATGCATACAAATCTAAAAAGTTCTCTGGCATATACGTTTCGGTTGCCATTTTAATGTTTATTGACTGTGGTAATAATTTAAGGTTTCTCAATTCCTTTATTCGTTCGTATGCCGCTGTCAAAATAATTGTTTTATCCAAATTCAAAAAGCGTGTAAATAGTTTTGAAAAATCAGCTCTCAATTCAAAAACATTTTCATATCTGGTTGGAGTATGCATGCGAATGGCGCTTGTCGAGGCAATGTATAAAGAAGAGAAACCATTTCTTATATTTGATGACCCATTTGTCAATCTTGATGATAATAATATTAAGGGGGCTATGAAGCTTCTCGACGAGATTGCAAAGAATTATCAGGTTATATATTTTACTTGCAGTGAAAGCAGAATACACAATTAGTGTAGGATATACATTTATTAAGGAGAGATACAATGGAAGAAGTTATTCAGTATGTACCTAATCTGTATGCAACCTTCTGGGCACTTATACCACCGCTGGTTGCTATCATATTAGCGTTAATTACCAAAGAGGTTTACAGTTCACTTTTTGTAGGAATTGTAATAGGAGGACTGTTCTATGGAAATATATTCCAGAGCGGGTTCAGTTTTGAAAAATCAGTTCTTCATATATTTGAAGATGGTCTTGTAGGAGTATTGTCAGATCCTTACAATGTAGGAATTCTGGTGTTCCTTGTTGTACTGGGAATCATGGTGTGCATGATGAATAAAGCAGGTGGTTCTGCAGCATTTGGAGAATGGGCTGGAAGACATATTAAGACAAGAGTTGGAGCACAGCTTGTTACGGTGCTTCTTGGAATTCTTATATTTATTGATGATTATTTTAACTGTCTTACTGTTGGAAGCGTTATGCGTCCAGTAACAGACAAGCATAATGTTTCGAGAGCAAAGCTTGCATATCTTATTGATGCAACAGCGGCACCAATCTGTATTATTGCGCCTATATCTTCATGGGCAGCAGCGGTAACAGGTTTTGTTGAGGGCGAAGATGGTTTTGGAATATTTATTAAGGCTATTCCTTACAATTATTATGCATTATTTACTATTGCAGCAATGATTCTTATTGTAGCGTTAAAGGTTGACTTTGGCTCGATGGCAGTTCATGAAGCAAATGCAGCTAAGGGAGACTTGTATACAACTCCTGACAGGCCATATGCTAACGCAACAGAAGATGTAATTAAGGGACGCGGAAGAGTGTTAGATCTGCTGTTTCCAATTATTACACTTATAGTTTGCTGCATAATTGGAATGCTATATTCAGGAGATTTTTTCAAGGGAGTAGGTTTTGTTGATGCATTTTCAGGAAGTGATGCTTCGGTAGGGCTTATGCTTGGAAGTTTCTTTGCACTTATAATAACAATTGTGTTCTATGCAGTAAGAAGGGTACTTTCATTCAATGAATCATGCTCATGCATACCGGAAGGATTCAAGGCAATGGTACCAGCAATCCTTATTCTTACATTTGCATGGACACTCAAAGCAATGACAGACAGTCTGGGCGCTAAGGAGTTTGTTGCCGGACTTGTAAAAGGAGTATCGGGCGGATGGTTAAGTATTCTGCCGGCAGTTATATTTCTGGTTGCGGTATTCCTTGCTTTTGCAACAGGAACATCGTGGGGAACATTTGGAATTCTTATTCCTATTGTTGTAAATACATTTTCAGGAACGAACCATACAATGATGATTATATCAATCTCAGCATGTATGGCTGGAGCTGTCTGTGGAGACCATTGTTCACCAATATCTGACACGACAATTATGGCTTCGGCAGGAGCACAGTGTAATCATATGAATCATGTGTCTACACAGCTTCCATATGTAATTGTAGTTGCAGTTATTTCTTGTGTGACATATGTTATTGCAGGATTTGTACAGAATCCTGTTGTTCCTCTTATTATAGGTTTAGTTATTCTTATAGGTGCATTTACAGGTATCAAATATATTAATAAGGGTAAGAGTAATGAATAATATAAAGGGAAGCCTGATACTGCTTCTTGCTGCATTTATCTGGGGGACGGCATTTGTTGCACAGACAAGTGGTGCAGGAGCAGTTGGGACATTTACATTTAATGCTGCAAGGTCTATAGTGGGTGCACTGTTTCTGGCAGTTGTAATTGTAATTAAAAATGTGTTGGATAAAAGAAATAATTCTGGAAAAGTAATTAATACAGAGAATAACAGTCGTTTACAGACATGGCCACTGGGTGCGGGCATAATATGCGGAATTGTTCTTTTTGCAGCAATGACTTTCCAGCAGTATGGAATAAGTGTATATCCACAAGGGGTCGCGGCATCAGGAAGGTCAGGCTTTATTACAGCAACTTATGTTGTTATGGTTTCGGTAGTTTCGGTTTTTATGGGTAAGAAAATGCACTGGATAATAGGAGTTTCTGTTACAGGATGTGTTGCCGGAATGTATCTTTTATGTATGTCTGGCGGTGTATCAGGAATATACCTTGGTGATGTCCTTGTGTTTATGGGAGCAATATGCTTTACAATACACATTCTTGTTATTGATAAATTTTCAAGTGCTGACAGTATGAAAATGTCCTGTATACAATTTATTGTTATTGCAATTATTTCAACATTTGCTATGATATTTAAGGAAAATGTTACATTTGCAGGAATTAAAGCTGCGCTTGTTCCGATACTTTATGCAGGTGTATTCTCAAGCGGCATAGCATATACTCTTCAGATGGTTGGACAGAAATATGCACAGCCTTCGGTGGCATCTATTGTCATGAGCCTTGAATCAGTGTTTGCGGTGCTTGCCGGATGGATTGTACTTGGGGAATTGTTAAAACCAAAAGAGATAATGGTGGCGGTTATCGTCCGGACAGTCGGAACCGGGGCACGGGGACGGGAATGAAAGTCATTATGCAGACCATTCGGATTCTCAACAATAAGAACAAGGAGGCCATTGATGTTTTGGTGCACAATGTCTCTCTACAGAGTGGTGAGATGGGCTGTGAGGTGACTTTCTGGCTGCCTGACAACTACGATTACAGAATTTAAAAGAACCGTTTAATCTTATTTTTTGCAAGGATAGGCATATTTACAGACAAATAGTCCGTAAATGACCTTCTATTGCTTTGTATGGGAGTAGGATTATGTATATATTCGCGAGAAGAAAAACATAAAAGGAACATGGATAAATATAAGGTTGCAATAGTTGACGACGATGAGGTGGCTCTTGAGAATCTGAGTTTTGAATTGGGAAAGGATGCACGCTTCTTTTTGAAAGGAACTGCCCGTAATGGTAAACAAGGGAAAAAACTCATTGCCAAGGTACAGCCGGATTTGTTGTTCTTGGATGTGGAACTGCCGGACATGACTGGAATGGAATTACTGCAGGAAATACGTGACAGTGTTTCGTGGAATATGCGGATTGTTTTCTATACGGCTTATGATAAGTACATGATTCAGGCTATCCGGGAGGCTGCGTTCGACTATCTGCTGAAACCTTTTGAAGAGCAGGAGTTGCGGGATATTCTTGCGCGTTTTGTAGAGCAGGCAGAGGCTGGGCAGAGAATGTCATATCCCATTGGTGCACCGTTGCATACCGGACAGACATTTATCGTATTTACGCCAACTAATGATATGCGTGCGTTGCGTCCGGCTGAAATCGGCTTTTTTCGCTATTGTTCCGAGCGTAAACAATGGGAGGTGATACTAAACAACCAGCCGCCGTTGGTGTTGCGTCGCGGAATGACTGCTGAGCAGATTACTCAATATTCATCCAGTTTCGTGCAGATACATCAATCGTATATTATCAATATTGATTATCTGATGATTATAAAGGATAGCAAATGCATGCTTTATCCACCATTTGACAAAGTGACGGAACTGCTGGTTTCCAGAAAGTATAAGAAAGAGCTGCAAGACAGATTCTGCTTGTAAAGTGATAAGAATTATTTGGTTAGGGAGTTGACGCCGCAGGTTTTGGTGGCGTTGACGTAAAGAAAAGGCATTGAACCTCTAAAGTCCAATGCCTTTTTATTTATCAAATACTATTTTCGTATTTATCAGAAGCGAAGTTTATTTCACTTCGATACCTTTGTTCTGCAGTGTGACGTTCAATACTCTGGCATAATCAGCATACTGCTTTTCATTCAGAGTCTTTTTCATCAACTTCAGATTACCATAAACTGCATTACGGAGTAACTTCTCCTGATTCTTCTTGGAATTTGTAGCGCGTTCCATCTGTTCTGTAAAATATTCGCAGATGTTTGCCACTTCTTCATGCTGGTTGGAATCCAGATTCAAATACTTGCTCAACTTTGTTATGTTGATGTTACCTTCCCATTTTGCAGTTGTAGGTTGGTTTCCTGCTGCAAATGTTGTAGCAGTCAGGCAGACTGCTGCCACTAATGTTAATCCTAAACGTTTCATAATACCTACTTTTTAATTGTTATTCCTAAAAACTAATCTCAATCTAATACCTATTGAAAACTCTCTAAGCGCTTAGCTTTTTCTTTTTACCTATGCAAATATAGGTATATGTTTTATAACACAAAAATGAATACGTAAAAAAGTGTAGTTTATACCTTCATTTCTTGACTTAAATCAATTTTGTAGTGTGAAAATGCTTTATTTGGATGCTTTTTGTAATACGAATGTAATGTAGGTTAAATGAAATTCAGTTTATTGTAATGGATAAAAGGATTTTTATTAGTCAAAATGTTATTGCCAAACAGTTTCGGGCAATTCTATGATTACTCTGCTTTCAGAGCAGACTCCCACAAAGCCTAATCCACCTATGACGTTGCAAGGCAGACTGATAGGTTCCATTAAAGTATTGTCGTAATCCCCATCATCCAGGCAGTTTAAGGCTTTCAGGTAGCGGTATTCGGCTTCAGTGATACTAAGCAGCCGTACGGTGATGGTTTGTTTGCGGGATATATGGTCGTAGTAGTGTCCCTCTACCGGATAATATTCTTGGTAGAGAGGGGTATATACTTTTAATGTGGCATACGAATCACGGAAAGTGTTATCATTGAATATGTTGTATTTGTTATTTATGGTGGGAAACAATTCATTTTCTTCATCATCATAGTTGCCAGGGTGGCCGTCAGTCAGTATAACATCTTCCCGGTTGATGATTTCGTTCTGTCGGGGAGCAAGGATGGTAGTGTCTCTGGGTATGGAGGCCCAATGCCAAGAGCCGTCCTCGTCTTCCACTTTGATGAGGCTGCCGTTTTCATCTTCCAGGTATTCTTTCCATTTGCAATAGTAACTACGGTCATTCCAAATGTCCAGCCGGTAGTAGTTCTTCTCGTTGGGGCGGTCTTGCAATGTAATTTTGTATTGGCGGTAAAGGGTTTGTCCGCTGTACTCGCGCAGGTAGGCCAAGCAAGTGTCCACGTGCAGGCTCTCTATCGGTTGCGGCACGGTGACTTCGGCACTGGCATGGTATTTTCCGTTTTCGGCAGTGGCTTCTAGGCGTATGTTGTCGCCGGGATGCAAAGGGGTGTTGAGGCGAAACAGCTTATACAAGATAGCATCGTATACAAAGATGGCGTCTTCCGGATAATTTTCCGGTGGACCGAAGATTTCCTCCGGTGTCAGTGCTTGAGGAGTTTCAGCAATGCGGTTATTGATAAACAAGGTCAGTGTAGCTTCGTTCAAACGTACTATGCTGCTGCCCTTGCTCAAGTGCAGAAAGACTTCATTAACGTCTTTTCCTGCATCCAGTTGGGCATTCATGATGAGTAGCGGTTGTTGGTTGTCTGGATTGTAAGGAATTTCATTTTCACATGATGCCAACAAGACAATAGCTACTATATATAATAGGTGTAATTTCATTTGGATCTTCATATGCTGATGTGTTTAAAATCTGTAAGTATAGGTAACTGAAGGGATGCAGGGCAGGATGGTCAGTTTTTTGATACTGATTTTCCCTTCCTCTTTATGTTCTATGAATCCTCCATTACCATCCGGTTGGTATAGATAACTGCTTTTCTTGTATTTGCTGTAAACGATGTTCGGATTCATGGCATTGTATGCATTGTAGATACTGATATTCCAGGTGCGTATGCCATGTTTGTTTTTTTTGTTGAAGTTAACACCTAGGTTCAAACGATGGCTGGCAGGCAGGCGATAGTTGTTGCGTCTGGAGATGTAGCCGGTCTCTTCGATGACTCCATCGGGGCTGACGATAATAGTAGCCTTTTCGGGGATAGTGATACATCCACCGGTATTGAATATCCAGGAAGCTCCTGCATCAATGCGGTCACTGAACTTATGGCTGAGATTGAGGCTGATGCTGTGGCGGCGGTCATATTTGTAGGGGAACCATCGGCCTTGGTTGATGGTACCGTTCTTAAAACGGTGATCGGTCTTGGATAGGGTATATGCCAGCCAGCCGGTAGTCTTGCCCAATGTTTTCTGTACCATCAGTTCCAGACCGAAGGAGCGGCCTTCGCCCATTTCCACTTTTTCTTCCCAGTTGGTAGAGGTGCCGAAGAAGGATACACCGTCTTGATATTCAAGTATGTGTTTCATCTGTTTATAATATCCCTCGACGGAGAACTCCCAACCCGGCAGTCCGGAATAGTAGCCTCCTATGGAGAACTG
>ENA-UEQI01000971-UEQI01000971.1-human-gut-metagenome-genome-assembly--contig:-NODE-971-length-11036-cov-28.681358_pt1 | contig 11036 bp, 9 predicted proteins | sample MGYA00242946_ERZ507945 | MGnify/ENA primary metagenome ERZ507945 (study PRJEB26167, sample SAMN06115467) | human gut metagenome | host: Homo sapiens | place: China:Guangxi | collected 2016-06-08... | reverse complement strand
CTGAAAGCAGACGGAGGCGTCATCAGTGGAGAACAGTTTGTCGACGAATGCCAGGTATATCCTCGTCCTATCAGTGTATTGTTCGGTGTTAATATCAACTTTTAATAAAGAAACAGTATGAAATTCAATCTTAACATAAAAAAATACGTTTTCGTAGGAGCAGCCATTCTCTGCCTGTCCACATCCTCCTGCATAAATGATCTGGATCAAAATCCAATCATAGACAAAGGCCAGTCCGAAATTATCAATGAGTCAGACTGCCAGTCTTTCCTCGCCAAAATTTATAGCGGTTTCGGCTTGTCCGGCAATGTAGGACCTTCGGGAGGTGTTCAAGACCTTCAGGGTCCGGATCAGGGTTCTTTATGTTTCCTGCGCGGACTGCTGTCCCTTGAGCTATACCCTACCGATGAAGCCCTTTGGAACTGGAAAGATGAAGGTATAGTGGAACTCTGTACCAATAATTGGGACTATACCCTGTTCTACGCTTATACATTTTATCAAAGAGCCATGCTGAACATCCGGTATTGCAAAGAATTTCTAGACAATTATCCGGAAGACTGCGGAATACCTAATATCAAACAATTCAGAGATGAAGTCCGTGCCCTGCATCGTGACCATCGCAAAATAGTGGTAATAGACGGCAAAGTGGGCTATACCGGAGGAATGAATATAGCCAATTATTACATTAAAGGTCTGCCTGAAATAGGTGATTGGAGAGATATGCATGTCCGCATCGAAGGTGATGCCGTAAACAATCTTCAGGATATCTTCCTTACAATGTGGAATAAAAGCACCAAACAGCATATCGGAGGAGCAATGTACTACCCTTTGCTCAATGATTCCATTGAGACCGGTGGCAAAACGGTAGCAATAGTCGACCGAGTACCGCGGAAAAGCCCCAAAATAATGCGCCGTATGTATGTTAAGTCATTAGACGCCGCACAACATAAAGTGCAGATTGTAAATCCCTATTTCACACCCACCCACAGTATAAAGAAAGCTATCAGACGAGCATTGAAACGTGGAGTAGAGGTGGAAATAATGATTCCCGGCAAATCAGACATCCCCTTTACCCCTGATGCAGCTTTTTACACTTCAAACAAACTCAGAAAAAAAGGAGCTGAAATCTATATCTATAACGGAGGGTTCCATCATTCTAAAATCATGATGGTAGATAGTTTGTTTTGTACCGTGGGCAGCACAAATTTAAATAGCCGGAGTTTGCGTTACGATTACGAAGTAAATGCCTTTATCTTTGACAAAGAAACAACCCACGAATTGAGCAGTATGTTTGAAGATGACAAGAAAGACAGCACATTGCTCACCAAGGAAGAATACAAAAAGCGTTCCGCATGGAAACGCTTTGTTGGCTGGTTCGCCAATATGTTTACACCCTTCCTTTAAATAAACAGTTTTTTACTTTGGCAAAAAACACGGTTTTACATCAATGAAAGTTTTTTCCTGCCTTATGGTTTTCACCTTATTATAAGGCAGAGAAAAAATAAATCCTCTTTTCACCTCCTTAAACTACAATATTTTTCTTATTTTTGCCCCAATATGTAATTTTGCCGTAGAAGGCACAAGAGACGAGATATAAGAATGAGAGTAGTTGACTTAATAAAAAGCACCGATAAAACGGCGTTTTCTTTTGAGATATTGCCCCCTCTGAAAGGAACGGGCATTGAGAAGCTTTATAAGACGGTGGATACATTGCGTGAATTTGACCCTAAGTACATCAATATCACCACCCATCGCAGCGAATATGTATACAAGGACCTTGGAAATGGTCTTTACCAACGCGCACGTATGCGCCGCCGTCCCGGAACGGTTGCCGTAGCTGCCGCACTGCAAAACAAATACAATATAACAACTGTGCCACATATCCTATGCAGCGGATTTACCCGCGAGGATACGGAATATGTATTGCTGGACTTACAGTTCTTGGGCATTACCGACTTGTTGGTATTACGCGGTGACAAAGCCAAACACGAATCCGCATTTGTCCCCGAAGGAAACGGATACAGCCATGCATTGGAACTGGAAGGACAGATTAATGATTTCAATAAGGGACTATTCGTCGATGGTTCTCCCATCAAGGTGACAGGAACACCGTTCAGCTATGGAGTGGCCTGCTACCCTGAGAAACACGAAGAATCACCCAATATGGAACAAGATATTTATTGGCTAAAGAAAAAAGTGGAAGCCGGTGCGGAATATGCCGTGACACAAATGTTCTATGACAACCGTAAGTACTTTGAATTTGTGGAAAGGGTGCATAAAGAAGGTATCAATGTACCTATCATACCGGGGATCAAACCTTTCGGCAAATTATCTCAATTGAGCATGATACCGAAAACATTCAAGATTGATCTTCCACAAGAATTGGCCTCAGAAGCCATGAAATGCAAAACCGATGAAGAAGCACGCGCCCTCGGAGTGGAATGGTGCATCCACCAATGCCGTGAATTGATAGCATACGGCGTGCCAAGTATCCACTTCTATACGGTGAGTGCCGTAGAAAGCGTAAAAGAAGTAGCAAAAGTAATATATTAAATATAGGCTGATGTTTTTTAAAGATGTAATAGGACAAGAAGAAGCAAAGCAACGGCTTATTGCCGAAGTGAAAGAGGGAAGAATCCCCCATGCCCAACTGATTTGCGGTCCCGAAGGTACTGGAAAGTTACCTTTGGCGATAGCATATGCCCGTTACATTTGTTGTGAAAACCGTGGAGAGCATGATGCTTGCGGCGTATGCCCCAGTTGCACCAAGTTCAACAAACTGGCACATCCCGATTTTCATTTCGTTTTCCCTGTCATCAAGAAAAAAGCCGGAAAAGATACAGTATGCGATGATTTCATATCGGAGTGGCGGCAATTTGTAATGAATAATCCTTATTTCAACCTTAACCATTGGTTAAAAGAGATGGGAGCAGAGAATCAGCAAGCGCAGATATTTGTCAAAGAAAGCGATGAAATTATGCGCAAACTCAGTTTGAAATCCAGTCAGGGAGGTTATAAAGTAATGATTATCTGGCTGCCCGAAAAAATGAACGTAGAATGCAGTAATAAGCTACTTAAACTATTAGAAGAACCGCCGGTACAAACCGTTTTCCTTCTTGTATCGGAAGAACCGGATGCACTCTTGCAAACAATTCAAAGCCGTACCCAACGATTCAACATTCATGGAATTGATGAAGCAGAAATAGCACAAGTGCTGCAAAGCAAATACGGATTGCAAGCACAAGATGCCAATGATATTGCCCACCGCTCTGAAGGTAATTTTTTGAAAGCACTGGAAACCATTCATCTGAGTGAAGAGAACAAACTGTTTTTCGAACTATTTGTCAGTTTGATGCGTCTGTCCTACCAGCGCAAGATACGCGATATGAAACGATGGAGCGAAGGAGTGGCAAGCATGGGACGCGAACGACAAAAAAACTTCCTTACTTATTGCCAGCGTATGATACGTGAAAATTTCATATTCAATTTTCACCGACGAGACCTGGTATATATGAGCAATGAAGAACAAAACTTTTCTACTCGTTTCGCTCCGTTTGTCAACGAACGAAACGTAATGGGAATAATGAATGAACTAAGTGAAGCACAGCAACATATAGAACAGAACGTAAATGCCAAGATGGTATTTTTTGATTTCTCGCTTAAAATGATTGTGCTGCTGGTGCAGAAATAACATATATATAACAACACTATGAATAATGAGTTTAAATTAAAGAACGGAAGCGGCTGTTTGTATTGCAAAGGCTGCGGACGACAGGATAAACAGCTGAATACTTACGACTGGCTGGCTGATATTCCCGGAAATGCCGAGGAACAGGAGATGGTTGAAGTTCAGTTCAAGAATACGCGCAAAGGATATTTCAAGAACAGCAACAAATTGAAGCTGGACAAAGGCGATATTGTTGCCGTGGAAGCAAGTCCCGGACATGATATCGGAGTAGTGACACTGACCGGACGACTCGTTCCACTGCAAATGCGCAAAGCAAACCTGAAACCGGATGTCGAAATTAAACGAATCTACCGCAAAGTAAAACCGGTAGATATGGAAAAGTATGAAGAAGCAAAAGCCAAAGAACATGATACGATGATTCGTTCACGCCAAATTGCGCTGAACCTGAATCTGAACATGAAGATTGGTGATGTGGAATATCAGGGTGACGGCAACAAAGCCATCTTCTACTATATTGCCGATGAACGCGTTGACTTCCGTCAGCTAATTAAAGTATTGGCAGAGACTTTCCGCGTGCGTATCGAGATGAAGCAGATCGGTGCACGGCAGGAGGCCGGACGCATCGGAGGAATCGGTCCCTGCGGTCGCGAACTGTGTTGTGCCACATGGATGACCAACTTTGTTTCTGTTTCTACCAGTGCGGCTCGCTATCAGGACATCTCACTCAACCCGCAGAAACTGGCAGGACAATGCGCCAAACTGAAATGCTGCCTCAACTATGAAGTGGATGCATACGTGGAAGCACAAAAACGACTCCCGAGTAAAGAAATCACATTGGAAACCGTCGACGGCACTTTCTACTTCTTCAAGGCTGATATACTAAAAGGTTCCATTACCTACTCCACCGACAAAAATTTCATGGCAAACATTGTGACAATCCCTGCACGACGAGCCTTTGAAATCATCAATATGAACAGACGTGGCGAAAAACCGGAAAACTTGCTGGAAACCATCAAGAAAAACGAACCGCAACAACCGGTTGATTTAGTGGAACAGGAAAGCCTAACCCGTTTTGACAAACGCAAAGGCAATAACAACAATCGTAAAAAGAAAAGAAAAGGAGAAACCAACGGCAATAACGAAGGTACTACCAACGGTAACAAGCCTCAACAGCTCAAAGATAACCAGCCGAAGGGCGAAGGACGTCCACCCAAAGGGGAAAACAGAGCTCCCAAAGGAGAAAACAGAGCTTCGAAAGGAGAAAACAGAGCTTCGAAAGGAGAAGGCCGCCCACCCAAAGGGGAAGGAAGACCTCCACGCGAAAATAAAGAAAACAGAGCAGAGGGAAAACGCAACCGTGAAGACGGCCGCGAGCGCAACCGTAACCGGCGTCCAGGCAATGGCGAGAACACCGCTTCTGCCAACAATAAAAATGGAAATAATAACGGTAACAATGCCCAAACAACTCAGAACAACAATTCCAAGCCACAAGCTCCTGTGGCTGATAAAGAATAAAATAGCTTGCCTGCCGATAATATATTTACTATTGACAGCATGTCACAGTAATACGGTTTATCACTCTTATCAATCCATCCCTACAACGGGATGGAGTAAGAGTGATACTCTTGTTTATACCCTTCCGGCTTCAATACCTGCGGGAACGTATGAAATGACTATCGGCATCAGGCATCAGGAAAGCTATCCGTATCGTGATTTATGGATGAATATCAGCACAAATGTAAAAGACACATCCACCTATACCACAGACACACTGCAATTATTCCTTGCCGATAAAACAGGAAACTGGAACGGAAATGGTCCCGGCGGACTATATCAATTTACCAAGCTCTATACACCCTCTTTTACAATCGCCCAAGACAGTGCTTCCAGAAATATCCGCATCGTTCATATCATGACAGACAATCCACTGAAAGGAATCAGTGATGTCGGCATCCGTTTGGAAAAACCTTAATGACTTCCTCGTGCCGAATCAATGCGCAAAAATACAAAAAGCAGGATGGTAAAACCCCATAAAGAAGAGCCTCCATAACTGAAGAAAGGCAATGGAATACCGATTACCGGCGTTAATCCGAGTACCATTCCTATATTGATAAAGAGATGAAACAGGAAGATGCTCAGCACCGAATAACCATATACACGTCCAAAGCGTGTGTGTTGTCTTTCGGCAATAACTATCAACCTTAAAATCAGAGTCATAAACAGCAGTAACACAATAGCAGAACCCAGGAAACCTTCCTCCTCACCCACCGTACAGAAAATAAAATCCGTATCCTGTTCGGGAACATATTTCAACTTCGTCTGCGTCCCATTCAGGAACCCCTTTCCCAACAGTCCTCCCGAACCGATTGCAATCTTGCTTTGATTCACATTATACCCGGCCCCTGCCAAGTCCTCCTCCATTCCCAGTACCACTTTTATACGTACTTGTTGATGAGGTTCAAGCACGTTTTCAAATACATAGTCGGCAGAAAAAAGGAAACCCACAGAGCCAATAGCAAACAGAGCAATATAAAAATAATCACGCATACGCTCGCGCATGGAAAGGAATATGAGATAAAAAACCAATGCCACACACAGTCCGTACTGAAACCACGTAATATCGAAAGGAATCACATAATAAGAAAAGAGCAACGCCAGTAAGGTCCCTCCAGAACCGAAACCGAGAATATACCACACCACCGGCTTCTTCTTACAATAAGAATTAACCAACAAGGCAGACAGTATCGTTATCAACAGCAAGACCGAAAATTCCCCGACCGATGTACAGTCATCTGCCATCATCTCCTGACTAAAACGAATGCCAACCACAAAATAGACCACAGCACAAATCCCGGCAAACAGAATGGAGCCGGGCATTCCTTCCCTGTACAGCATGAAGAAAAAAGCCAGATAGACCAATGCAGAACCTGTTTCACGCTGTAATATAATAAGCAACATGGGCAGTAATATCATCCCCGTTACCGGAAGAGAATACTTCAGCTTACTCATGGTGAATCCATAAACATTCATAAATTTAGCCAAAGCCAAAGCCGTAGCAAACTTGGCAAACTCAGCCGGCTGCAAACTGACAGGTCCAAACTTAATCCATGAATAAGAACCTTTCGTATCCTCGGCCAAAAAAGGAGTGACAAGCAATAGCAACATCATTGCCCCATAAAAAATATAGGCAAACATATCATAAAGCTTATCTTCGAGCATCAACAAAATAAATCCCAACCCCAATGAACAGGAAATCCACACCAACTGCTTACCGGCACGTGTATCGAAACTGAAGAAATCTATTTCACCATAGTCATAACTAGCCCCGCATACACTGAACCAGCCGAAGATAACCAATGCTAAATAGATGCAAATAGTTATCCAGTCTATCGACTTCAACATATTATCGCTCGTGTATGCCATAATCTATCCTCCTGTTTTGTATATCATTAGCTTTCACCTCACTGTCAGGAGACAATCCTCCTTTCAAATACTGTTCCATCATCAGTGCTCCGATAGGCACCCCATATACCGCACCAAATCCTCCATTCTCCACATAAACTGCAATAGCTATCTTCGGATTATTCATCGGAGCAAAACCCATAAAAGCAGAATGGTCTTTACCTCTATTCTGTGCCGTACCGGTTTTACCACAAACTTCTATACCGGGAATATTGGCTCCCCGACATGTACCACCCAATACAGCTGCACGCATCCCCTGCACCACCGTTTCATAATGCCGGCTACTCACCTTCGTATAATGTTTCGTACTATACAGAGTATCCAACGGCTCATCTTCCACTTCTTTTACCACATGGGGAGTAACATAGTAACCACGATTGGCTATTGTCGCTCCCAAATTGGCAATCTGTAACGGAGTCAATGTCACCTCTCCCTGTCCGATGGCAATACTGATAATAGTCAAACCGTTCCAAGAGCCCCGATAATTCTTGTCATAATACTCTGCATTCGGAATCATTCCCCGCTTCTCTCCCGGAAGATCTACACCCAACGGATATCCAAACCCCATCGAAACCATATAGTCACGCCAGGTAGACATCGCATTCTGTACCGAACCGTATTTTTTCTTGGCTCCTATCATGTGATACAGTCCCCAGCAAAAATAAGCATTACATGAAGTAGCAATAGCCGGAACCAATGCCAGAGGAGAGCCATGGGCATGACAACCTACACGAAGGCCTGCGTGTACAAATCCATGATAACAGGAATAAGGCGTCTCGGGCACAATAATACCTTCCTCAAGAAAAGTAAGGGCTTGTGATGTCTTAAAGGTAGACCCCGGTGGAAACTGCCCCATAATAGCACGGTTCAACAAAGGTTTCCAACTATCGCGTGCCAAATCCAAGTGATTCTTTCCCCGTTGGCGTCCCACCATCAGCCTAGGGTCGAAAGTAGGTGAAGATACCATACATAATATCTCTCCTGTTTCGGGTTCGATAGCAACAATACTTCCTATTTTCCCTTCCAAGAGTCGTTCGCCAAGCATTTGAAGCTCAACATCAATCCCCAATGTCAAATTCTTGCCCGGTACAGGAGTCTTGTCATATTTTCCGTCCATATAGCGTCCCTGAATACGCCCGCGAGCATCACGGAGCAATATTTCCACTCCTTTTTCTCCACGCAATTGTTTCTCATAAGAGCGCTCCACCCCCTGTTTACCGATAAAATCTCCACGCACATAATAATCATCCGCCTCTATATCCCGTTTGGAAACTTCGGCAATATCACCTAAAACATGAGCAGCTGAATTATAATTATACTGTCGGATGGTACGTCTCTGGATATAAAATCCGGGGAATTTAAACAGTTTCTCCTGAAACACTCCACATTCTTCGGCAGAAAGCTGGGTCATAAAGACCTGATGAGTATAAGGAGAATAACCCGGATTAGAGCGGCGATCTTTCATTTCACGAATACGCCTTTTAAAGTATTCCGGAGTAATATTCAACGTCCGGCACAAATCAAGTGTATCAAGATTTACCACCTCTTTCATCACCATAGTGACATCGTATGCCGGTTGGTTGTAAACCAATAATTTCCCATTACGGTCATACATCACACCACGACTGGGATATTGTGTCTTATTCAGAAAAGCGTTGCTGTCTGCATTCTTTTTATAGTCTTCGCTCATAATCTGCAAGGTAAAAAGACGTATCAGGTAAATCAGTACAATAACAACAACCGATCCACCAATCACATATTTCCGCTTCTCCAGATTATAATCTCTTTCCACTTATTTCTTCCTCCTTATTGCCTCGGCACATAATATACAAACAATTGTAATGGAGGCATCTGTCAATATTTTCAATAATAATACAGGCAGATTAAAAAACGAGAAAGTATCTATCACCATCAAAATGCTACAAAACAGGAATGTACACAACAGAATATACCGAAAGTAAGGAGAAATCCCCATACTCTTGATGCCCGGCTCAAAGTCTTCGGCACTGTCGCGTAACGTCACCAGCCTGAGGATAGGCTCACGCATAAAAGCCAATAACGTAGCGGCGGCGGCGTTCATTCCGGGAGTATTACTGAATATATCAACTGTCAATCCGAGTAAAAACGACCACACCATCAATGTGTTACGACTTACACCCGAATTATACTTCAGAATAAAATAAATAAAAAAGAAAGGAGTGGCATATCCATTCATATGCATACGATTTAATACCAGCACTTGCAACAGTACCAGCCCGATAAACCACTCTATTCTTTGCAGATAAATAATCATCAGTCTACTCTACTTATTCGTTTTAACCTGTTTTTCTAATTCCAGCTGTTCCTCTTGCCCTTTCTCCGCAATAACGCGAACATCATTCAGACGAGCAAAATCTGTAAAGAGCTTGACTCTAAGCAAGTAAGACAGGCCATCATGACTGTCGGCTATATCGTCTACTGTCCCTATCGGAATTCCTGAAGGAAATACGGCACTGTGTCCGCTTGTCACAATGGTATCTCCCAAAGAGAATAATGAATGACGAGGCATATCTTTTACGTAAGCATATTCAGACGAACCACCGTCCCATTTCAAGAAACCGAAATAATCACTCTTCTTTATTTTACAGCTGATACTGCTTTTAGAATTCAAAACGGGAATAACGATGGAATGATGAGAAGAAGTAAGATAAACAATACCTACCACACCACTTCCGTTCACTACCCCCATTTCACTGCGCACACCGTCTGCCGTACCTTTATTTATAGTAATATAATTATCGGCATGAGTAATGCTATTATTGATAACACTCGCCTTGAAGATGTCATACCCCTGCAAGGCTTCCTGTTTCATCTGCTCGATACCACTGCTGTCTCCCGTCGCTTCCGTCAAGGCTTCACGAAGGCGTTCCACTTGCAGTTCCAGTTCTACATTCTTTTGTACCAATTCATCATTGATGGTTTTCAAGTGAAAATATCCGGTGATATTATTGGCTGCGTCATACACCGCACCGGCAACCCGGTTGGCTGAGGTAAAGAATGCACTTCCCTGATAACTGTTGAAACGGAATAATAAAGCAAAACTGATTACCTCCAGTAAAACAAAGAGGAACCAGTAATTATACTTTAAAAAGAAATTCAGCAGATTTCTCATCTTTATTTCTTCATTAATATCTTATCGCATCAAGAATGAGAAACGGTCTACATTCTTCAGTGCAATACCTGTACCTTTGGCTACACTCAGCAAAGGATCTTCGGCTATATGGAACGGAATATTAATCTTATCGGTAAGACGCTTGTCCAAACCGCGTAACAAAGCACCGCCACCTGCCAGATAAATACCATTCAACACAATATCGGCATACAACTCGGGAGGAGTCTGCTCCAATGCGCTCAAGATAGCAGTTTCAATCTTGGCAATACTCTTTTCCAAACAATGTGCCACTTCCTGATAATTGACAGGTACTTCCATAGGGAGAGCAGTAATACGATTAGGACCACGAACAATATAATCTTCGGGAGCATCATCGCCTAAATCAGTCAATGCCGCACCTACATGGATTTTAATACGTTCTGCCATACGTTCACTCACCTTTACATTATGCTGACGACTCATATACTCCTGAATATCAGCCGTTAAATCATCACCGGCAATACGAATCGAGTTATTCGACACGATACCGCCCAATGAAATAACGGCAATCTCGGTAGAACCACCACCTATATCGACAATCATATTTCCTTCGGGTGCTTCCACATCAATACCGATACCGATAGCAGCAGCCATAGGCTCAAAAATCAAATATACATCACGTCCGCCGGCATGTTCTGCACTATCGCGAACGGCACGGAGTTCAACTTCCGTACTGCCTGAAGGCACACCGATAAC
>ENA-UEQI01000955-UEQI01000955.1-human-gut-metagenome-genome-assembly--contig:-NODE-955-length-11136-cov-14.400398_pt1 | contig 11136 bp, 9 predicted proteins | sample MGYA00242946_ERZ507945 | MGnify/ENA primary metagenome ERZ507945 (study PRJEB26167, sample SAMN06115467) | human gut metagenome | host: Homo sapiens | place: China:Guangxi | collected 2016-06-08... | reverse complement strand
ATCCAAATGAATATTATAAATTTAGGAATTCTTGCTCACATTGATGCAGGAAAAACTTCCGTAACCGAGAATCTGCTTGATGGTACGATTCTGCCTGTTTCGCCTTTGTGTGATAACCTCTACGGGCAAACTACTTAACAATTTCTCTTCTGTTTCAATAACCTGTGCAATGCCAGTGGTTATGTGAGTAAAACTATTTTCTTGCATAACTTTCTAAGTTTAAATACTTCTGCAAAAGTAAGTTCTTTGCCTATCATCCACTTGTAAAAAACTGACTTTATCACAAATGACTACACACGATTATGCGATTTAATAACATTTAGCCTACAATCTTCGGAAAAGAATGTAGAATACGGAGAACGGGAAGATAGATATTGAGTAGGCGAACAGCCTGTAAACTCTTTAAAGTCTTTCACCAAGTGCGAAGGATCGTAAAAGCCACACGAATAAGCCAAGTCTACGAACTCCATTCCCGGATGATTCTGCAACAGATACAGTGCTCGCTGAAAACGAACTACCCGATAATATTCTTTAGGGCTCATTCCTATATAGTTGGTAAATACTCGCTTGAATTGCCTATATCCCAAACAAGCACTTTCAGCAAGGGTATTCACGTCAATTTGCGGTTGATTGATGATTTGGCAGATAGCGTGATGCGTTCTTTGGTAGTTACAATTTGCATCGACCAACCGTTGCATGAAAAAGCGTTCAATCAACCGGATGCAGGTTTCAACGTCTGGTTCGGCAGAAATATTTCGTTTCAGGTGATTCAGTTCAATATCTTCCAAATCTTCTACATCTATATAATGGTTGTAAAGCTCACTCATAGAACACCGCACAAATGGATTCAGCCCTAAAGGATGAAATATAACGGCAAGCATATCAATATAACCCTTTGAAATCAAACTCCCATAAGTTGAGAACTGTCCCCGAATGAAATTCTTTGGCTGTAAACCTTTTGATTGGATATTCAGATTCTCACCCCGATGGAAAACAAGATGTACGCACCCCGATGGAATAGTCTGTACCATTATTGGCTCTACTACATTGGTTTTTAGTACCCAATAGTATTTTATGTACTGGGAAAGTACGGGTGATGGATATAAAATCTTGCTTTCTCTCATCGCTATTTCGTTAATCTGCTGTGCGCATGGCGGTAAATATAGAGGTTAATCTCCGCATGACAATAAAGTAAGCCGAAAATTTAGATGAATGGCGTGTGCTTTGTTCCGCTATAGGTCAGCGTTAAACGGTGCATCGCCCTCGTTACCGCCACATATAACATACTCCGGTCGATCTCTGAATGATAATTCTTATCATCCACCTGTGGGATAATCACCTCATCGAATTCCAACCCCTTTGCCATGTGGGCAGAGGTGATAACAATACCCTGCACAAAAGCAGAACTTTGGCTCGACAGGAAATGAATATCGGGAATTTGTAATTTATTTGCCAACTCACGGGCTTGCGATTCGGTTTTGCAGACAATCCCCAGCGATTTATAGGTGGATGTCTGATAGGTAGCTATTAAATCTTTAATAGCAGATAGTTCTTTTTTCTCATTATTAAATTGTAATACTTGCGGTTTCTCTCCGTGCCGTGCGACAGGTTCAAGATCGCTATTTATCCGTATTTTCTGTGCAAAATCAGTGATCTCGCAAGTAGAGCGGTAACTTTTGCATAGCTTCATCACTTCGCCTGTGACAAGAGCTTTCTGAATCATATCCGCAGTAGACGAGCCGTAAGGATTGACCGACTGGCTGGCATCTCCCAATACCGTTTTTCGGCAAGGGAATAGCTTTTGCATTACCTTATACTGGATTGGAGAATAATCTTGCATTTCATCTACCAGCAAATGTTTGACACAATTCTTTGTATTGCCTTCCAAAGCGATATGCAAATATGCCAATGGTGCTATGTCGGCATATTCGAGCGTGCGATTCTTCCGCATTTTAAACAGTTCCGGCTTATCCATCCATGCAAAGAAGTCTTTATAGATTTGCAGATCATTGTTTCCGGAAAACATTCGCTTGATCTCTTTTTTAAGGAAATTCCGTTCGGCAGTCGTCACCGTGAAAGCGTACTGTACTTTCATCATATCGAAAATATAATCCGTCATAGCCTCAAACCGCTGGCGCATGGGGTAGCGGTTGAAACGGTGGAATTGCTCTTCGATAAATTCAGCCGGGACGGTGATGTGTTTCGTCAGCTTCACATCTTCTGCTCTAAAGTAGTGGTTTTCGATGTGCAGAATGAAGCGATCCAAACTGGCGATGAAATCGAAAGAGGATTTATACTCGATTCGTTCAATAAAGTCCGGTGTTGGTTTTGTCAGCAATTCATTCACTTGCTCAAAAAAGCTAAGGTATTTGTATTTGTGATTCAGTACTTCGGAAAGTATCTGCTCCATACTGGTTTCGGGTACGGTTTCTTCACCCAGTTCGGGCAGGACGTTAGAGATGTAATCGGCAAACACCTTGTTCGGAGAAATAATCAATATGTCTTTTGAAGAGATACTACCCTGAAAAGCATACAGCAAGTAGGCGATGCGGTGCAGGGCAATAGAAGTTTTGCCCGAACCCGCCACACCCTGAATGATGAGCGTCCGGGCTTCCTCATTACGGATAATCCGGTTCTGCTCCCGCTGGATGGTGGCGACAATGTTCTTCATTTTATCATCTGCATTAGCACTCAGTTCCTTTTGCAGAATATCATCGTGGACGGTCAGCGCACTTTCAATCATAAATTCCATCTTTCCAGCCCGAATCCGGTATTGGCGTTTCAACGAAATATCCCCTTTTATCTCTCCCGATGGGGATTGATAAGATGCTTCGCCCAGTTCGTGATCGTAGAACATACTTGAAATAGGTGCTCGCCAATCATAAATTATGGTTGTTCGGCTTTCTGTATCGTGAAAGGTGTGGATGCCGATATAAACAGGGATTATCGGACGGCTCTCGCTCTTCTCTTGAAAGTCGATTCGCCCGAAGTAGGGAATATCCACTATTTTGGCAAGCCGTTGGCGTTTGTCAATTACACTTTCGCCTATGGCAAAATGATTCAGGATGCTTTCACGCATCGAGCGTATCTCATGCGGATCAATATCTTTATTGCTCCAAAGGTAGTCTTTGTACTCTGCCAATGTATCTACATGGTCTTTCACGGACACATCGGTATGGCTGATTATCTGTTTCAGCCGGGCGATTATTTGCTGTAAATAGCTTCTTTCTTGCTTCTCTGTTTGATTGAATATCATAGTAATTTGTTGCTAAAGGATGAAAATAGAGTCAAAACGGTGCGCAAAAATACTGCAATCGGGTAGGATAGGAAATGGCTATTTATAGCTATATATCCATAAGTTTTATATCTTTGCACGCTCAAAATGAACGATATGAATATTCTTGAGCTTGCCCTACATAATCAGCAAACCGCTTGGAAGATACTGGAACATACCGGCATTATTCCGGCATGGGAACGTATTGGGGCAACCGTTCATCTGGTAGGCTCGCTTAAATCAGGTCTGCTGGCAAAGAGTAGGGATATAGACCTACATATCTACACCGATACATTGAACATTGCAGCCAGCTTTTGTGTGATGCAGGAACTTGCCGAACGGCTCTCTTTAAAGGAAATCCAATTTAAGAATCTGATTCAGACAGAAGAAGAGTGCATCGAATGGCACGCCATTTACGAAGATAAGAACAGGAACACGTGGAAATTTGACATGATTCATATTCGCAAAGGCTCAAAATATGATGGGGTGGTTGAAAAAGTAACTGCTGCCATTACGAACCGACTTACCCCTGAAATCAAGCAAACCATCCTTCAAATTAAATTCGATGTGCCGGACGGTGTACAGATTCCCGGCATAGAAATATATCATGCCGTTTTCGTGGGTGGAGTCCGCAATTACGGAGAACTGGAGCAATGGAGAAAAACCAATCCGCTGACAAATAGCTTGGATTGGTTGCCGTAATAGACAATACGGTTAAAGTAGCCCTGCGAATCGCCATAAATGAGTACCCTTGTATATATCGTACGTGATAAATATTGAAAATGAAAAAGATTAGAATAACAGCTATAAGAAAGGTGCAGCATAGCGATTTGTCGGCTATGTACGAAAATCCTATTGAACACACTTGTGATATTGAACAAGGTACAATCTTTATTTCAGTCGATGGGCAGAAACCGGAAGGATTGTGTGAAAGCGCATGGAGTTCAATGAGTTATTTTGTTACAGAATTAGCCAATGGGGGCGGCAACTTCTATGATGGTTGGATGAAAAATCCGCACTCAGCAATGATTTCATGTAACGATGGTTTTCGTCCTGTTAGTTTTTATATTGAAGTGATTGAATAATGATGTACATTAAGATAAAACGCCAGTGTTTAGTTAATAGAGAATACCGAAACTTTCTGCCCGGTTGATAGCTTCGATCACATTATCGACATTCAGTTTTGCCAATATATTCTTGCGGTGATTGTTCACCGTGTAAATACTAAGGTTCAGTTTAGATGCAATCTCTTTGCTCAAAAAGCCCTGTCGGATTAATAAAAGTATTTCTTTTTCCCGCTTGGTTAATTGTTGGTCTGCCGGAACAACTGCCGATGCAAGTATCTCACCTGTCTTCCGATTAATAACCGTCCGCTTGATTCGCTCCATAGGTGTTTGATCGGGCGAAAGATCCATCACCCCCATAATCATCCACGCCTTTCCGTTCTTGTCTTTCTGAATCACTTGGTGGCGACTGATTACATTCACATATTCTTGCCGGGCATTCAGTATACGAATTTGGAATACCTGCTGATAATCATTCCTCTGTTCCTGCGGAAGTGAATAAATGAACTGCCCGTGTTCAATCTGGTGTTCGATGAGTTGTGCCCGGTCGTCCGGGTGAATCCGTTCCTCTAATAAATCCCCCTGCTTCCGAATCGTCTTTATCCATGTAGGGTTATATCCGAATATGTTAGCGAAATTGTCGGATGCAAAATCGTACCGTTCTTTGAAAACATCTACCGTAAAGATACAACTTTGGCTCATTTGTGAGAAGGTCTGTATAGATGCTCTAAGTTCATTCCACAAATCATAGTCCACATCCAACGGGCTGATCTGTTGTCTTGCCCATAATTCTTCGGGAGTTATCTTGTTGGTAGTCATACCGCAAAGATAATCGATAAATCTTTTCGTATCTCTATTTCTATTTGACTTTCTAAGGAAATACGCTCAAAAAAAGAATATTTCATCAACATAATCCAATTGAATTGAGCCAGAGGTAGACAGTATATACCACTTTCAGACATGAACCAACATACCAAATCAAAATAGCCAAGCTGAAGAATCTGGACAAGAAGCGCATCAATATACAGAATCTCATTGACTCCACCGAGCACCTGATTCTACATGAAGAGCGACTTTTTTTCCAACAAGCCACCGATGAGGAATTAGGACGCATCTTGCTGGAACTGCGTCAGGAGTTGCAATTGTCTGCTCACAGCCTCATACGGGCGCAACAGGATATAATCAACTATTTGAACCAAATAAAGAATCAAGTAATATTGGTAGAGAAAATCCGAAAAGTAAAGTATCTGCAAGACCAGTTTGAACTGCGTGCCCGAAGCAACCTGGCAGAAGTAATGGAGAATGAACATTCCGTCTTGTTGGAAGGCTGTACACAGACTTCATTCAAGCTATCGCCCGAATATCTGGCAAGTGACGAAGCACGCCCCATTATCCTTAGAATCCTGAGCAACCGGAAAACCCGGGAGCATATCCGCAAGAATGAAGCGGGTGCTTTTAGTGAGGAAGACATGAAAGCGCAAGCCATGTATGAAGAAGTGGTAAACTTGGAAGAAGTGGTTAAAAGTTTTCTACAATCGGGTGCAGAAGCACAATGGAAAAACGAGCAACCCAAAGACTTGTTTACCTTTCTGCTCCATTATTCTTTTCAACGTGAAGTAAACGAGGAAGAATGCACCACACTGTTTTGCCAAATAGTGTCGCTCTACGAAGACAAATTAGAAATAAGCGATGATTTCGGACGATACAAACAATATGAATATGCCAAAATATACCCTTTATAAACTATGAATTTGAATATACAAATACCGGACAATACAGCATTAATCTTCGAATATATGCAAAAAGGGCAATTTATCTGTTCCAACAGCACAGATATCGACTTGCGCGACATGTATAATATGATTGATGAGAACTACGAATCTTTATACCAATACTTTTCACAAATAAACTATACATTAGAAAGGGGAAACGAGTATTTCTACTTCTCGCGCACGGAATCAAAAACCACATTGGAACAAAAGATACTCCGTGCCTATTATTGGATAGATGTACTTGATTTCTTCAAAACTTACGATGAAACATTCGGTGCAGGCTTCCGCTTCCAGCCGGAACAAATTTTGGTAGAGGCCAATATCAATGTTTTGCTGCAAAATAAATTAGACGGTATCCGCAAACATTTCTCGGACAAGGATATCCGCAAAGACGTGCTCGACAATATGATACGTTTGCTGGCCAAAGAATCGTTTATCGAATTGGAAAATGAGAAGACTAATACTTATAAGGTACTGACTTCATGGCATTATCTGGAAAAATTAGTCGATAGTATCAACATTTTTGAAGACATTGAAGATGAGAAACCTGAGTAGAATAATTTTTATCAATAGTGCGAATATTCCTTATTCGGACAATATATATCTGGATGGAAATATCCACTTTATCGGCACACAAGGAGTAGGAAAAAGTACCATTCTGCGTGCTATCTTATTTTTCTATAATGCGGACACGCAGAAACTGGGCATTCCCGTTGAAAAACAAAATTACACGGACTACTATTTTCCTTTTGCCAACTCATATATCATTTACGAAGTAACAACGGAGCATGGAGCATTCTGTATCCTGAGCTTTAAAGCCATGAACCGGATATGTTATCGTTTCATAGATTCACCTTATCGCAAAGAATTCTTTATTGACGAGAATCGCACCGCCTACAGCGGCACAGACCGTATCCGTGCCATGCTCGACCAATATGAAGTGGAGTATTCGCGCATCATTTATACCTACGATGAGTATCGTAATATCCTATATGGCAATGCAACAAGTACTGAATTCCGACGCTATTCCTTGATGGAAAGCAAACAATATCAAAACATTCCGCGTACCATCCAGAATGTATTGCTGAACTCAAAACTTGATGCCGAATTTATCAAAAGGACTATTATCTCTTCTTTAAATGAAGAAGAAATATCCATCGATCTGAATAGTTACAAAGAGCATTTGAAAGATTTTGAAACGCGCCTGAGAGACATTAGTGAATTTCAAAAGAAAGAGACACAGAAGCAGGCAACGGAGATTACCCAACTATCACAGCAAACAACCCGTCTGCAAAGTGATATCATGCAAAATTGCCGCGAACTGGTGATTGCCGGTCGAAAAGCATCCGAACTGCTGCCCGAATGGAAAGAAAAACGCGACAAGGCTGGCAATGACATACAAATACAGGAAAAGCTGAAGGCAGAATTACAAAATGAATCACGGCAGCGTTGCGAAAAAATACAGGAAGAACTGACCATCGTCAGCAATGATTTGAAGAAAGCCGTTCTGAAGGAAAAGGAATATGAAGAACATCATATACAGGAAGTGATGGAACGTTCTGCCAAAGAAATGGAATGGAAAAACAAACGTCTCGGTTTGCAGGAAGAACAACGCATATTGACTTCGCAATACACGGAAATCTCTTCTAAATACAAATTGCTTATCCAGAACCTGGATAACCAGTGGAATAAAATACACGAAGAGAAAATTCATCAATTGGATACATTAAATACTGTTTACAATGCCCGTTTGGAAGAAGCTCGTAAAGAAAACCAAAACCAAACAGAAGCTTTGTATCAGGAGTATGAGAACCTGTCACAAAAACTGCATCCGCTAAAAGCCGAAAAACAGACAAAGCTGAGCGAAATGGATTATCGTATTCGTTCATGCCGCAAAGAAATCTTCTTCGAAAAGGAACAAGAGGAATTAAAGATGCGCATTCAGTCGTACACCTCTACTCACTTGGAACGAAAAACACGTATCAATGAGGCTCAAATCATTATCAAAGACTTGATGATGAAATGGGAGCATGAAGTTCAAAAATTGGAAAAAGGGATAGATGATGAACTGTCGAAGTCACAGATGGAACTGCAACAGTTACATGTCCGCATACAGGAATTGCAGCAGTTTCTTACCCATAGTAAGAGTACCTTACAAGGCTGGCTGAAAGAAAACCATAAAGGATGGGAAGAAACAATCGGTAAACTATGCGATGAAGCTATATTGTGGCAAACCAACCTCTCACCGCAAAAAGCAGAAGGCAATTCTTTTTATGGAATCCAAATTGATTTGAATGTCATAGACCGTCACATCAAATCTATTGATGATTATAATAAAGAAAAAGAGGAGAAGGAACAACGTTCGGCAGAAATCTCTACGCGCATGCAACGTTTGCAAGCCGAAAAAGCAGAGGGACAAGAGCAAATAAAGCGAAAATACCAGCCGTTGATAAAAGAACAGAAAAGCCGTATCAACCAGTTAGAATATGAATTGGAAAAACTGGAACGCCAATACCAGCAAGACATGCTCGACCTTGAAGACTGGAAGAAAAAAGCAGAAGCTGCCCGTAATGAAAAGTTAACCCGGCTGGATGAGGAAAAAAGCAAAATTGCTTTAGAACTGGCTTCCGTCAATGAAAAGCTGGATAACTTGGGACAAGAGAAAGCAAACAAGCTCAATGCCTTGAAAGAAGCATGGGCACACTTGCAAAACCAACTCTTTGAAGAAAAGAACATCCAACAAGAAAATATACGCAAAGAAGAAAAAGAGGAACAAAAGCGTATCAATGCCGGCAAAGCACAGCATGAGGCAGAGATGCAAAAAGAGTTGCATTCCCAAGGTGCCGATACCGAACGTTTGCAAAATATCGCCAACCAACTGGGACAGATTGAGCAGGAGTTGTCTTTCATCAAAAAACACGCAACACTGATTATCGAATATCAAAAAGACAAACGAGACCTGATTGAACATATCCCTACATGGAAATATCAGGAAGAAGACCTGAGAAAGCAATTAAAGAAAGAACGGGATACCCTGAGAGCAGAAGTTGATACCTTGCAGAAAGAGATAGACAGAATAAAGATAATTTTACAAGAAGCCGAAGGTAATATTCGTCATTTACAACAGAATCTGGATGCTTACGCCAATATAGAAAGCTTTGATTGGTATAAATCTCATCAGGATATTTTCAAGAATGGCCCTTCTATGACAACTATTACACAAAAAAGTTGCATGGAGTTAATTGACCTGTTGAATCAATATTACATGCAATTCATGCAGATGCAAACCAAACTGCGTAAAGCTGTAAACCTCTTCACAGGACACTTTGACGAAAACAATACTTTCAAGTTTAAAACCAAATTTAATGAAGACTGGGAATACATACGCTTTGCTGATGAGTTGCACGATTTTATAGAGGAAGATAGAATTGACGAATATGTACGCCGTATCAATAATGAACATTGGGATACATTTAAACGTATCAGCATGGATGTCACTTCACTTTCTTCTTCCGAAAAAGATATACAAACAATTATTGGCAAGATAAATAAAGGATTCGCTACCTGCAATTTTGTAGGTGTCATTCAGCGCATCGAGATGAAAATGGAAGAAAGCAGTAACCGAGTGGTAAATGTACTGCATGATATTCAAAAATATTACAAAGAATATGGTTATGACCTTACCCCCGAAACAAACTTGTTCTCTTCCGAAAAAGAGCCTTTGATAAAAGAAGAAGCCATCAAGCTGCTGCGCGACTTTATCAAAGAAATTCATGCCTACCGTTATGACAATATCCGGCTGTATGACTCCTTCGAACTACGTTTCCGCATTGTAGAAAATGGTAATGACACAGGATTTGTAGAGAAAATTTCAAGTGTAGGTTCGGAAGGTACGGATATTCTGGTAAAAGCTATGATTAATATCATGCTAATCAATGTATTTAAAGAAGCCGCTTCACGAAAATTCAAAGATTTCAAGTTGCACTGCATGATGGATGAAATTGGAAAACTCCATCCGAACAATGTGGCAGGTATCTTGAAATTTGCCAACGACCGGAATATTATCCTTATCAACGGCTCTCCTACCGAGCTCAACCGAGAAGCATACAAGCATGTGTATTTATTAACAAAAGATTCACAGAGTAAAACACGTATTGCACGGTTAATTTCAGACACCAACATATAATGATACACCCGACATCTTCACTCTCATAGAAAAATATCCATACAGGGGCAGCCTTATCCGTCTGCCCCTCTTATTTCATAGCGGGTATTCATATTCAAAGATTTGGGAAGTTTTTGCATTGAATCGCTCTGCCAGATAAATTCTTCCATGTTCTTCATCCACACAGAAAGCATGACCGGCCTTGTCCAATTTCATTTTTTGAATAGGATTCCCTTCCCAATCATACTGCTCTACGTAAACAGGATTTCCCTTGTCCAACTGATCGTACAGACTACCTGCGGCTTGCAGCACATATATATATTTCTCCCCAGCATAGCAGCCTAAACAATAATTAGTGTTATAACGAGCACAATCCGCCTTTTTCAACGTATTGAAATCGAACCCCTTTCCCTCTTGCCAGACGGTCTTCATTCCCCCCCTTTCCAAGTCTAAAATTCGGACAACAGGATAATAGTAGTAAGCGTATACTCCTCTTTTCCGATCGGGACGCACGCTAAACGAACCATGGTAAGGAACAAAGCTGTCCGTAGCTTTTGTATCCAGATTCAGCGGAAAGTCCAACTCCTCCGTTTCCACCTTATTTCCTTCGTTACACGTCAGAAAAAGGTTCTTGCCATACCGTTTGGAATAACCTGCAAAAAGAATACTATCCCCCTCCATTTTTACAAAATCAGAAATGATTCTCTCCAAATTTCCACCGAATTCAAAATCATAAGAATAAGAACGCAGCCCGGTTTTCCTCACCACTCCCCGATGATTCACCTCATAGATAATACCACCATCCTCAATATAACATAGCAAAGAGTCTTCTATAGGAGCAAAAAGACGAGGACTGTAGAA
>ENA-UEQI01000953-UEQI01000953.1-human-gut-metagenome-genome-assembly--contig:-NODE-953-length-11140-cov-19.595860_pt1 | contig 11140 bp, 9 predicted proteins | sample MGYA00242946_ERZ507945 | MGnify/ENA primary metagenome ERZ507945 (study PRJEB26167, sample SAMN06115467) | human gut metagenome | host: Homo sapiens | place: China:Guangxi | collected 2016-06-08... | reverse complement strand
GATTGCCGTGGTAATGTCCTATGTGTTTACCCAGTATCGGGAGGAGGCACTGTGGGGGACGGCATCCTGGCGGATGGGGATGTGGACCCAGCTGGGAGCGGTCATTGTATATTTTATGATCTCACGGATGTGGCAGAGAAACGACTGGATCGTGATCCTGACATTGCCGGTGTCGACCATAGTTTTTTTCCTCGGATATATGAATAAATTCGGGCTGTGCCTTGTAGATAAGGAGATCATCAATTCCTCCTTTATTTCTACCGTGGGAAATATTAACTGGTATTGCGGTTATCTGGTGACGGTGCTGTTCGGTGGAGTTTATCTGTTATGGTGGATGGGATCGGAGATCACTTGGAAGAGAGCGCTGCTGATGGGGTATGTGACGATTGGTTTTGCTTCTCTGGTAACCCAGGGCAGCAGCAGTGGTGTTGTAACTTTAGCCGTAATGCTGTTTGTATTGTTTGGCATGTCTGTGAAAGATGGCAGAAAAATGGAATGCTTCTGGCAGGAAATGACATTGTTATCGGTGGCATGTCTGATCACATATATTCTGCGGAGCTGCAATGTGCTTTCGCAGGAACTGCCAATGGAAAAAGTGACGGATATCCTGACGTTTTCCGCAATGAGTGTGATTATGACGATCGTGTCAGTAGTGGTGCTGTGGCTGGTACATACCAGCAATAACAGAAATCATTACCGTGGGAAACTTTTTTGGGGCATCTATCGGATATTGTGCGTAGCACTGCCGGTTGTGAGCGTGGCATTATTAGCGTTTATTCTGGCGAATACGCTGTTGGGCGGAAAACTGACGTCCTTTCTGACGGAGACGGCAGGTGACGGGGGCAGCAACTGGCTGATGTTCAGCGCGGCCTGGGGCAGCAACAGGGGAGCCACCTGGTCGGCGGGAGCCAGCTGCTTCTGGGAAGCAGATCTGTTACATAAGATTTTCGGTGTAGGGCCGGATTGCATGTATGCGTTTCTGTCAAATGAGGCCAGCCCGGAGCTGCAAAATATGGTGTATGATTTCTTCTATGGAAACCGCCTCACTAATGCACATAATGAATGGCTGACGATCCTGGTGGATATAGGAGTGCTGGGGCTGGTCAGTTATGCGGGAATGATGATCTCAGTAATCCGTAATTTCCTGCATGCCGGGAAAAAGTCGATGCTGGTGGGAGCCTGCGGGTTCTGTGTGCTGGCCTATACGGTGAACAATATGTTCAGCTTCCAGCAGGTGATGAATATTTCGACGGTGTTTGTGATTATGGGGATTGGAGAGAATTTGCGGCGTTCAGCCCGTGATTGAACCAGCGAAAGTTGAATTTATGGTCTCCGCTTCGGTCGGTCCAGGCCGAGGTCCCCCGGACCTCGTGGGGTCTCCGCTCCGCTTCGGTCGGTCCAGGCCGAGGTCCCCCGGACCTCGTGGACCCTCTGCGCCCGAACGGTGTGTTCGTGTCGACTAGAGGTTATAAGTTAGAACAATGTGGAGACAAAAAGACTCCCTCACACATGTGTGAGGGAGTCTTTTTAGTCGTCGCGACAAGATTCGAACTTGCGACCTCTGCGTCCCGAACGCAGCGCTCTACCAAACTGAGCCACGCGACGATGTGAACATTAATTGCGTCAACATTAAAATAATAAATAAAAACCCATTGATTGTCAAGCAAAAAACGAATATGATAGAAGAAAAAGTTGCAAAAACGATAAAACCACGAAATTAAGAGAGGAAATTCTATGTACAATACAACGGTAACATTGAAAAAAGGAGAGGGCAGAACACTGAAGGCTGGAGGAATGTGGGTATTCGATAATGAGATCGCATCCATCCTGGGGACGTTTGAGAATGGCGACATTGTAAACATTCATGATTTTGACGGCGATTTCATGGGATACGGTTATATCAATACCAATTCCAAGATCACGCTTCGTCTGCTGGCGCTCAGGATTTTACAGTATATCATTTATACAGGAGAATGGTTGTGATAAATTTTATTATTACAATAAGAATATGTTAAGAGATAATGCAAGACAGCAGCTTTTGGACGAGATATAAGCAAAAATACATCGCTTCGGACATCTATGCCCGTTACAAACGTCTGCAAGGTTTCAATGTCCTGAATCCTATGGGATACGATGCTTACGGCCTGCCCGCAGAGCAATACGCCATACAAACCGGACAACATCCGGCCATTACCACCGTCAACAATATCAACCGCTATCGCGAGCAACTGGATAAGATAGGTTTCTCTTTCGATTGGAACCGTGAAATCCGTACCTGCGACCCGGAATACTATCACTGGACACAATGGGCGTTCCAGAAGATGTTCAACAGCTACTACTGCAATGACGAAAAGAAAGCACGCCCTATCGAAGAACTGACAGAAGCATTCGCCAAATCCGGTAACGAAGGACTGAATGCCGCATGCAGCGAAGAACTGCATTTCACTGCCGATGAGTGGAATGCCATGAGCAAAAAAGAGCAGCAGGAAGTCCTGATGAACTACCGCATCGCCTATCTGGGTGAAACAATGGTAAACTGGTGTCCGCAACTGGGTACCGTGCTTGCCAATGACGAGGTGGTAGACGGCGTATCGGAACGCGGCGGCTTCCCCGTAGTCCAGAAAAAGATGCGCCAGTGGTGTCTGCGCGTATCTGCCTACGCACAACGCCTGCTGGACGGACTTGACACCATCGACTGGACCGAATCTCTGAAAGAGACGCAGAAAAACTGGATAGGCCGCAGTGAAGGTGCCGAAATCCAATTCAAGGTAAAGGACAGCGATTTGGAATTTACCATTTTCACCACCCGTGCAGATACCATGTTCGGAGTTACCTTCATGGTACTGGCTCCCGAAAGCGAATTGGTGGCCCAAGTAACCACTCTGGAACAGAAAGCCGATGTGGACGCCTACCTGGAGCGTACCAAGAAACGTACCGAACGCGAACGCATCTCCGACCGCAGCGTCACCGGCGTATTTTCCGGAAGCTATGCCGTCAATCCCTTTACGGGCGAAGCAGTGCCCATCTGGATTAGCGACTACGTATTAGCAGGATACGGAACAGGCGCCATCATGGCCGTACCTGCACACGACAGCCGCGACTACGCTTTTGCCAAGCACTTCAACCTGCCTATCGTTCCGCTGGTGGAAGGCTGCGATGTAAGCGAAGAAAGTTTCGATGCCAAAGAGGGTATCGTATGCAACTCTCCGAAAGCAGGTACAGAGCCTTATTGCGACCTCAACCTGAACGGACTGACTGTTAAGGAAGCCATCGCCGCCACCAAGAAATATGTGAAAGAACATAATCTGGGACGCGTAAAAGTAAACTTCCGCCTGCGCGACGCCATCTTCTCGCGCCAGCGCTATTGGGGCGAACCGTTCCCGGTTTACTACAAGGACGGAATGCCTTACATGATTGATGAAAGCTGCCTGCCGCTGGAACTTCCTGAAGTGGCCAAATTCCTGCCCACCGAAACGGGCGAACCGCCGTTGGGACATGCCTCTAAATGGGCTTGGGACACGGCAAACAAATGCGTGGTCGATAATGAGAAGATTGACAATATAACCGTTTTCCCGCTGGAACTGAACACCATGCCGGGATTTGCAGGTTCGAGCGCATACTACCTGCGCTATATGGACCCGCGCAACCATACGGCACTCATCGACAAGAAAGTGGATGAATACTGGCGCAACGTAGACCTCTACGTAGGCGGTACGGAACATGCTACCGGACACCTGATCTACTCCCGTTTCTGGAACAAATTCCTGCACGACCTCGGCGTATCCGCCGTCGAAGAACCGTTCCAAAAACTGGTGAACCAGGGTATGATTCAGGGAAGAAGCAACTTTGTATATCGCATCAAGGATACCAATACATTCGTATCGCTGAACCTGAAAGACCAGTACGACACTACCCCGCTCCACGTGGATGTCAACATCGTGTCCAACGACGTTCTCGACACGGAAGCGTTCAAGGCATGGCGTCCTGAGTATGCTACCGCAGAGTTTATCCTGGAAGACGGCAAATACATCTGCGGCTGGGCGGTTGAAAAAATGAGCAAATCCATGTTCAACGTGGTTAATCCCGATATGATTGTAGAGAAATACGGTGCGGATACGCTGCGTATGTATGAGATGTTCCTCGGCCCTGTAGAACAGTCCAAGCCCTGGGATACGAACGGTATCGACGGCGTACACCGCTTCATCAGGAAGTTCTGGTCGCTGTTCTACGACCGTACCGGCAACTACCTGGTAACTGATGAAGCTGCCGGCAAAGAAGAGTTGAAATCCTTGCACAAGCTCATCAAAAAAGTGACGGGAGACATTGAACAATTCTCTTACAATACAAGCATCAGTGCCTTTATGATTTGCGTAAACGAGCTGTCCGCGCTGAAATGCAGCAAGAAAGAGATATTGAATCAGCTTACCGTTACGTTGGCTCCTTTCGCTCCGCACGTATGTGAGGAATTGTGGGAGACATTAGGTAACACAGGTTCTGTATGCGACGCGCAATGGCCTGCATACAACGAAGAATATCTGGTGGAAAATACGGTGAACTACACCATTTCGTTCAACGGAAAAGCACGTTTCAACATGGAATTCCCTGCCGATACGGCATCGGATGTCATTCAGGAAACGGTATTGGCAGACGAACGTTCCATGAAATGGACAGACGGAAAGACCATCGTCAAAGTAATCGTAGTACCCAAGAAGATTGTAAACATTGTTATCAAATAACAAATATGCAAATCACAAAACCAACCAAAGCGGAAGTGATGAGAGAGTTGAAAGACTATGTCTTCATCACTTTCGGATTAATTTCTTACGCTATGGGATGGGCTGCGTTCCTTATCCCCTATCAGATTACGACCGGCGGTACTACGGGTATCGGAGCCATCATCTATTATGCCACTGGATTTCCTATCCAATGGTCGTATTTCATCATTAATGCAGTCCTGATGACGTTTGCCATCAAGATTTTAGGACCTAAATTCAGTATCAAGACCACATTTGCCATCTTCGGACTGACTTTCTTCCTATGGTTTTTCCAGTTGCTGGTGAACGGAGCGGACGGAGTGCCGCCTCAGATACTGGGACCGGGACAGGATTTCATGGCTTGCCTCATAGGCGCAGCCATGTGCGGTGCGGGTCTGGGCGTAGTGTTCAACTGCAACGGAAGTACGGGCGGTACGGACATTATCGCAGCCATCATCCATAAATACCGCGACGTTACTTTGGGACGCATGATTATGGCTTGCGACGTTATCATCATCAGTTCCTGCTACTTCATATTCAACGATTGGCGACGGGTGATTTTCGGTTTTGTAACGCTGTTCGTCATCGGCATCGTACTGGATTATATCGTGAACGGTGCGCGTCAGTCGGTACAATTCTTTATCTTTTCCAAAGAGTACGAAAAGATTGCCGACCGCATCACCAAAGAGACTCATCGCGGTGTAACCGTACTCGACGGTATAGGCTGGTACAGCAAACGCAACGTGAAAGTATTGGTTGTGTTGGCCTACAAACGCCAGTCTGTCGAGATATTCCGTCTGGTCAAGGACATCGACCCGAATGCTTTCATCTCTCAAAGCTCCGTTATCGGCGTGTATGGAGAAGGATTCGATAAATTGAAAGGAAAATGAAAAAGAAATTTGTTTTTGCAACCAACAATGCCCACAAACTGGAAGAAGTAACCGCTATTTTAGGAGATAAAATAGAGCTTCTCAGCATGAAAGACATCCATTGCAGTGCGGATATTCCCGAAACAGCAGATACGCTTGAAGGAAACGCTTTGCTGAAGGCAAGGTATATCTTTGAAAATTACCACCTGGATTGTTTTGCCGATGATACCGGTCTGGAAGTGGAAGCCCTGAACGGAGCTCCCGGAGTGTATTCGGCACGCTATGCCGGCGATGCACACAATTCAGAAGCCAATATGCAGAAGCTGTTGCAGGATATGGAAGGAATGGAGAACCGAAAAGCCCGATTCCGTACCGTTTTCGCACTTATCGTCAATGGAAAGGAACACTTGTTCGAAGGCATCGTAAAAGGCGAAATAACGAAGCACAGGCACGGTACTTCCGGTTTCGGATATGACCCGGTCTTTATTCCGGAAGGATATACGCAGACATATGCCGAAATGGGAAGCGAATTGAAGAATAAAATCAGCCACCGGGCAGTGGCAACGGATAAGCTTTGCAACTTCCTGTCCAAGTAATGAAAGTGGCAAAAGTATGCGGATGCTTGCATTATGATAAATTTTCAGGCACGGATTACATGGTTCCGGTTTATGAAAACCGTAAATTCCATGTAATCCGTGCCTGAAAAAATATTGAAATCATTTTCATACCCTCATCGAAGAATGCCAGCGACAAGGGAATAATTCACTATAATCCCAGTTTTGCAGAAATCTCCAGCATCCTCTTGATCGGTTTCACCGCTTTCTCTGCTATTTCCGCATCCACCTTGATTTCCGGAGATTCGTCTTTCAGGCAATTATAAAGCTTTTCCAATGTGTTTAACCGCATAAAGTTACACTCATTGCAGGCACAGGTACTGTCGTTGGGCGGTGCCGGAATAAACTTCGTCTGCGGACATTTCTTCTGCATCTCGTGCAGGATACCCGATTCCGTGGCAACGATGTATTCCTTTTCGGGATGGGCAACCGCATACTTCAGCAAAGCCGCCGTAGAACCTACCACATCCGCCAGTTTCAAAACCGTGCCCTTGCATTCGGGATGAGCCAATACCACTGCACTGGGATGCTGCTGCTTCAATTCAACAATCTTTTCAACCGAGAACTGTTCGTGTACATGGCACGCCCCGTCCCATAACAACATATTTCTGCCTGTAACGGAGTTGATATAATTTCCCAGGTTTCTGTCGGGACCGAATATTATTTTCTCATCTTCGGGAAAGCTTTCTACGATTTGTCTGGCATTGGTGGAAGTTACCACTACATCCGTAACAGCCTTTACGGCAGCCGTTGTATTCACATAGGATATCACCGTATGTCCGGGATGCTCTTTGACGAACTGTGCAAACTTATCCGCCGGGCAACTGTCGGCAAGCGAACAACCAGCCGCCATGTCGGGCACCAATACCTTCTTGTCGGGACAAAGTACCTTTGCCGTCTCACCCATGAAGTGGACACCGCACATCACGATAATATCAGCCTCCGTCTTTGCCGCCCATTGTGCCAGAGCCAGACTGTCGCCTACATAGTCGGCTATGTCTTGTATTTCACCCTTCTGGTAGTAGTGCCCCAGAATGATTGCATTCTTCTCTTTCTTCAGTTGCTTGATAGCTTCTATCAGATTATCCATAATAATAATTTTTATTTCTCTTCTTTCTTTAAAAATCCTTTGATAGTGATGATAGGCTGTTAATAGTGTGGACAAATAAATCCGAATTTTCTTGCCCATGAAGTTATTAGTACAAGGCTAAACTTTATCCTTAGGTTATTAACGTAAGCAATTAAAGTTATATCTCTTGATAATAAGCTCCCTACTCTGCCATGGCCTCACTTCATTAACATCTTGTTGATAACCGCAAAGTTAATAACTTTAAAGGGATTAATCAGTGAAATAGTACTTAAAAATGTGTTTATACAGCCTTTGAAAGTTTAGGTTAACTTTTTTGGTTTGTTCGTTATGCAGGCGTATTATGCGTTACTTTGAATAATGCAAATATTATTTTTAAAAATCTTTCCATACGCTATTGACACCTTTTCAACGGTTATTAACAGGGATGTGAACGGAAAGAAGTATCTTTGCACGACATGAGCCGGTACATAGTGTACAGACCGGCACAAAGCCTTACGATTATGAACAGAAAACTGAAGATAACCGAACTGAACCGCATTAGTACAGAGGAGTTTAAGGAAGCGGAAAAACTGCCGCTTGTAGTTGTATTGGATAATATCCGCAGTTTGCATAATATAGGTTCCGTATTCCGCACTTCGGATGCTTTTCGCATTGAATGTATCTATTTGTGCGGCATTACGGCTACTCCACCCCATGCCGAAATGCACAAGACGGCTTTGGGAGCGGAATTTACCGTCGACTGGAAGTATGTTAATAACACTGTTGAAGCTGTTGATAACCTTAAAAACGAAGGCTATACGGTTTACTCCGTAGAGCAGGCAGAAGGTAGTATTATGCTGAATGAGTTGACTTTAGACAAAAACAGAAAGTATGCCATAGTAATGGGGAATGAGGTGAAAGGTGTTCAACAAGAAGTTATCGACCATTCTCACGGTTGCATTGAAATTCCGCAATACGGTACGAAGCATTCTCTGAATGTATCGGTTACGGCAGGCATTGTTATCTGGGATTTATTCAATAAATTGAAGTGAGTGGACAAATATTAGTAATTAACAGCTTTATACTTGATTTATCAACCAACTTATTTGCTTATATAACAGTTATTTATTTCCTTTGTATGTTTACGTTAGTAACAGGTTTATCAACATAATATTAACTGATATTTTATCCGGATGAATGGTATTGCAGAGAGGTCGGTGATGTGGAATTTATGGCACGGTTGCCATAAATTCAGTGAAGGATGCAGATATTGTTATGTCTACCGGGGAGATGCAAAAAGGAATGTTGACAGTTCGGTTGTGGTTAAGACGAAAAATTTCGATTTGCCTGTACGGACGAATAAGAACGGAAGTTTTAAAATTCCGGACGGAACTCTTGTTTATACCTGTTTTACTTCCGATTTTTTTGTTGAAGATGCAGATGCGTGGCGAACTGAGGCATGGGAAATGATTCGTCAACGCAGTGATCTTCATTTCCTGATGATAACCAAACGTATAAACAGGGTTATGGAGTGTCTGCCTGTCGATTGGAAAGACGGATATGATAATGTAACTATCTGTTGTACAGTTGAAAATCAGTTATGTGCGGATAATCGTTTGCCTGTTTACAGAGCTATTCCTATAAAACACAAAATTATTATTTGCGAGCCGTTGTTGGAAGAAATCAGTTTGGATGCCTATAATATAGGAGAGTGGGTTGAACAAGTGGTTGCAGGGGGAGAGTCCGGATATGAGGCCCGTATCTGTAATTTCGACTGGATTATGAAGCTTCACGATATTTGTGTGAAAAACAATGTTTCTTTCTGGTTTAAACAGACAGGTTCTAAATTTGTTAAAGAAGGCACTTTATATACCGTAAAACGTCAGTTTCAACATTCGCAGGCACGTAAGGCGGGCATTAATTTTAAATGATGTACTGAAGTTATCAGAGCTGCCCGCTCTCTACCAGTAAGATTACTCTTTCCGTAAGCGCATCATCTCCCGTAGGGTCGTATTGTTTTTTCAGACTGGCTCCGAACAGTGCGGCAAAGGTCTGGTAGAATCCAGCTTTAAAAGGTCCCATAAATGCTTTTACCAGTTCGTAGGAAGTGGAATGGGTTTGCCGGTCTACCAGTTTGATTAACAGTTTTCCTTGTGCAAAGGAAAGCTTTTTCATACGGGGAGTGTATTGTTCTTTCAACCCCTTTTCCACAGCTTTCAGGTGCTTTTGCCGCTCTTTTTGAGTGGGAATGGTCTGCAGGTATTCGTAAGTCTCGATAATTGCCCGGTTGATTTCCTTTGAAATGGGAAGCACTTTCTTTACGTCGCGGATAAGTTTGTAGTATTTCGCCATTTCGCGCCTGTTCTTGAATTTTAGCGGTTTGAAGATGTAAACGGTAGGAAGTTTCACGTAAGGAATCGTATCACCGTTGTACACGCACATAGGAGTGAGATAGATGCTTTTGGATGCACCGGTTTGGGGTTGCTGCTGGGCATGACAAGTCAGGATTCCTGCCGAGAGAAATGTTATGAGTATTACTATGTTAAACCGTTTGCTCATAGCGCAAAAGTACACCATTCTGCGTAATGTTGTTACATTGCTTTCATTTTTCCTTGTTCAATTAACTAATTTAAGGTAACTTCGTTGCCTATTATCCGGAAACACACTATTATAGATGACCCTAATCAAGATAGGAGTTTTTATGAGTATGCTGTTAATAACTCCTATGCTTGTAGCTCAAAATGCGACATTATCCCTGTGGGAAGAGAATCTGGAACAACTCTCCGCCGATGAAGAAGAGAGAAACTGGGAAGATGAACTGGAAGTGCTTTCCGCTCGTCTGCAAGAACCTGTCAATATCAATACCGCCACAAAACGGCAATTGGAGGAATTTCCTTTCCTTACGGATATTCAAATAGAAAATATTTTGGCGTATGTTTATATAAACGGGCAGATGCAGACTCTTTATGAGTTGCAGTTGGTGGCGGAGATGGATCGGCAGACTATCGAACTGCTGTTACCCTTCGTCTGCATAAAGACCGTTGAGGGCCCTTCCCGCTATCCTTCTTTAAAAACGGTATTGAAGTATGCCGGGCAAGAAGTATTGACACGTCTGGATATCCCTTTATATACCCGCAAGGGATATGAGAAAAACTATCTGGGACCTGCCGTTTACCATTCACTGCGTTACAGTTTTCGTTATGGAGATTACTTTCAGGCGGGAATAACGGGAGAGAAGGATGCCGGTGAACCGTTCTTTGCTTTGCATGACAAGAAAGGGTATGATTACTATTCGTTTTACGGCTTACTCAAAAACAGGGGCAGGCTGAAAGCTTTGGCATTGGGTAATTATAAACTGGGGTTCGGGCAGGGCCTGGTGATTGGCACAGACTTTGGATTAGGAAAAACTTTCTCCATGTCTGCATCCGAATTCCGCAGAGGGGGAATCCGGAAACACAGCTCTACGGACTCGTATAACTATTTTCGCGGAACGGCGGTAACAGTGGAAATTCTTCGTTTTTTAGAACTTTCCGCTTTCTATTCGCACCGTTCTATGGATGGAGTGGTGAAAGGCGGAAAAATCGCTTCCATTTACAAAACAGGTTTGCACCGTACGGAGAAGGAGGCGGATAAAATGAATGCATTTGTCATGCAATCGGCGGGTGGTAACCTCACTTACGAAAAAAATAGATTGAAAGTGGGGGTGACAGGTATTTATTATCGTTTCAGTCATCCTTATGAACCGGATTTAAAGAAGTACCTCAAATCCGCAACTAAGCTCTTCAGCGTCCTTCTTGCGTCTAAACGTCCTCTCATCACTGAATTAGCAGATAA
>ENA-UEQI01000940-UEQI01000940.1-human-gut-metagenome-genome-assembly--contig:-NODE-940-length-11188-cov-6.185942_pt1 | contig 11188 bp, 7 predicted proteins | sample MGYA00242946_ERZ507945 | MGnify/ENA primary metagenome ERZ507945 (study PRJEB26167, sample SAMN06115467) | human gut metagenome | host: Homo sapiens | place: China:Guangxi | collected 2016-06-08... | reverse complement strand
CGCATATATCCCTGCCGAAGGAATATTTACCACGACTAAGGATATGGATGAGATTGTGTTAAGATTTGGACAGGCAGGCCGTCTATGTCTTAATGGCGCCAAATTCGCTGGAAAGTATATAGACTGTACACACGCAAGCGGCCAGACACGTTTTTCAGCGCAACATCCGAGTAACCCTGAAACAGGTGAGGCAATCAGAGAATATAACGAACATGTATTGCTTGAAATCGTAGAATAAATAGTATGAAAAAAAGTATATTAAGCCTGTTATTGGCATGTTTCCTGCAAATCAATCTGGCTTTTGCACAGAATGTAATGAAGGGTGTCGTTAGCGATGCCAATGGTCCTCTTGTCGGAGTGGTGATCCACGATAAAGACAATGCAAAAGGTACTACCTCCGATATGTCGGGAAAGTATGCGCTCAATGGCGCTGAATCAGGCCATACAATAGAATTCCGTTATCTTGGTTATGTGACCGAGACTGTGGTGTGGGATGGTAAGAGTGTAGTAAATATAAAACTTAAAGAGGATGCTGTACAACTTGAAGAGACGGTTGTTATCGGTTATGGATCTGTAAAGAAGAAAGATCTTACAGGTGCGGTCGGTGTAATCAACAGTTCGCTTATTGAGAAACAGAGTACGTCTCAACTTTCACAATCTTTGCAAGGACTGATTCCGGGACTGACGGTTACCCGTTCGAGCAGTATGCCGGGAGCGAGTGCTACGGTTCAGGTGCGTGGTGTGACAACAATGTCTGATTCGAGTCCGCTTATCCTTGTCGATGGTATGATGGTCAGTAGCCTCGATAATATAGCAAGCGAAGACGTACAGCAGATTACTGTACTTAAAGATGCGGCTTCTGCATCCATCTATGGTGCCCGTGCTGCTGCCGGTGTTATCTTGATAACGACTAAGGAGGCAACCGAGGGACAGCTTTCGATCGGTTATAACGGAGAGATTTCGTTGTCTTCTCCTACCGAATTTCCGAAATTCCTGACCGACCCTTATCACTACATGACAATGTATAACGAATGGTCGTGGAACGATGCCGGTAATCCTGCGGGAGGCGAGTTTGCCAACTATTCACAGGACTACATCGACAACTATGCTACCAACAACAGGTATGATCCCATTCAATATCCTATCTATGATTGGAAAGACGCTATTCTTTCGAATACTGCTATGCGCCATAAGCACAACTTGACTATGACGTATGGCAACAAGGTAATCAAGAGTCACACTTCCGCTACCTACGAAAATGCCGACGCTATCTATAAAGGTTCAAACCACGAAAGAATCTCTATCCGTTCGCGTAATAATCTCAAGATTAGTGATAAGCTCTCCGGTTCTATCGATTTCTCGGTACGTTATGCCACGAAAAATGACCCGACTTCCGGTAGTCCGATTCGTGCAGCTTATATGTATCCTTCCATTTATTTGGGACTTTATCCGGATGGCCGTGTTGGTCCTGGTAAAGACGGCAGTCTTAGCAATACGCTTGCCGCCTTATTGGAAGGCGGAGAGAAGAAGACCGTATCCAACACAATGACCGGTAAATTCTCGTTGAGCTATAAGCCCATAAAAGATTTGACCCTTACTGCCAATCTGACTCCTACCGTCGGAACTGTTTCAATCAAGGAGATGAAGAAAGCCATACCTGTTTACGATGCATACGAAACCGATGTTATGCTGGGATATGTTTCAGGATATACTTCCAATTCGTTAAGTGAAGAACGCCGTAACATCAAATCATTGGAGAAACAATTCATCGCTACATACGACAAGACCTTCAGCAAGGTACATAACTTCAATGCCATGGTCGGTTATGAAGATTATAGTTATACGTATGAAACGATGTCGGGATCGACAAACGATATGTCTTTGTCTTCTTTCCCTTATCTTGATTTGGCGAACAAGAATGCTCTTGCCGTAGCCGGCAATTCTTATCAGAATGCATACCGTTCATTTTTTGGCCGTGTCATGTATAATTACGACAGCCGTTACTACCTCCAGCTCAATGCTCGTGAAGACGGATCTTCACGTTTTCACAAGGATCACCGTTGGGGATTCTTCCCGTCCGCATCGGTGGGTTGGGTCATCTCTAATGAGAAATTCATGCAAAACATAACCCCGATAAACTATCTGAAGTTCCGTGCTTCTATCGGTACGCTCGGTAACGAGCGGATTGGAAATTATCCTTACCAGACATACATATCGTTCAATAATGCCATTATGTATGACAGTGCAGGTTCTACGCCCCAATCTTCCATGTCTGCCGCTCAACAGGATTATGCGTATGAGAATATCCATTGGGAGAAAACACAGAGCTGGGATATAGGTGTGGATGCCGCTTTCTTTAACAATCGTCTAGACTTTAGCGCAGACTATTATTATAAGAAGACAACAGATATGCTCTTGTCGGTGGCAATCCCGTCGTTTACAGGTTATTCGGCACCTGACAGGAACGTAGGTAAAATGCATACCCGCGGTTGGGAAGTGAAACTCGGCTGGTCTGACCGTATCGGAGATGTAAATTATGCGGTAAGTTTTAATATCTCTGATTACAAGTCTATTATAGATAATCTTAACGGTAAGCAGCAGTTTAACAGCGATGGTACCATTATTACTGAAGGCGCAGAATATAACTCCTGGTACGGATATAAGACTGCAGGTTTGTTCCAGACTGCAGAGGAAGTCAGTGAAAGCGCTCTACTTTCGGCTTCTACCAAACCGGGTGATGTGAAATATGTAGATGTCAGCGGTCCGGACGGCACTCCTGACGGAATTATCAATGAGACATACGACCGTGTAGTGCTTGGCAGCTCATTGCCACACTATCTATATGGAGGTTCTATTAGTTTGGGCTGGAAAGGTCTCTCCTTCTCCTTACTCTTCAATGGTGTCGGGAAACAACTTTCACGCCTCACCGAAAGTATGATTCGCCCCATGCAGGGACAATGGCTTCCGGCTCCGTCAGTCCTTCTGAACGACAATGGCAGCCGTAATTATTGGAGTGTATATAACACTGCAGAGCAGAACGCGGCAGCCAGCTATCCCCGTTTGAGCCATCAGGGCGGTGAATACAACAACTACAAAATGTCGGATTACTGGCTCAAGAGTAGTGCCTATATGCGTATAAAGAATATCAACGTTGGCTATACAGTTCCTAAAAAAATCGTCTCTAAAGTCGGAATCAAGGGACTTCGGGTGTACGTCAATATCGATGATCCATACTGCTTTGATAGTTATCTTTCGGGATGGGACCCTGAAGCAGGCGCTTCTACCTATATCACACGCACTTATACATTTGGAGTGGATATCAAATTCTAATGGAGTATGAAAAAATTACATAATATGAAAAAAATACATGTATTGATTTGCATGATAGCTCTTCTATCTGTAACTTCTTGTGTGAACCTTGATCTGAATCCTCCTTCAGCCGCATCCAGTGAAAACTGGTTCTCGTCACCGGAGGAAGTTCGAATCTCGTTGAACGATTTTTATCGCAGTACCTTCTTTGTTATAGAAGAAGGTTGGACGCTGGACCGTAATACGGATGACTGGGCGCAACGAACCAACATTTATACCATTGCGGCAGGTTCACTGAATGCGTCTTCTACAAGTAATCCTAACATCAAGACTGTTTGGAGTTACACGTATAAGAACATTAGTCGTGCCAACCGGATTTTGGAGGCACTCGACAAACTTGAAGGCAAATATTCCACCACTGAACTGAATACGCTTCGTGCCGAAGCCCGTTTTTTCAGGGCATTTGCTTATTCACGTTTGATTACTCTTTGGGGAGATGTTCCTTTCTACGTGACTTCGATTACTCCGGAGGAAGCATTTGAGATGGGGCGTACCGACAAAGCTGTCGTTCTGAAACAAATTTATGACGATTATGACTATGCCGCAGAAAATTTGCCGGCCGCAAATAATAATAGCGGCGCCACCCGTGTGGACAAAGGAACGGCTTATGCTTACAAGGCTCGTACCGCTCTCTATCAACACGACTATGGGACTGCTGCAAAGGCTGCGCAAGACTGTATGGATCTGGAAGTATATGACTTGGCCCCTGATTATGGAGAACTTTTCCGCGACAAGACAAGAGGAAGCAAAGAAGTTATCTTCTCTGTTGCTCACTCAAGCGACCTTGAGTTGGATGAAAACGGTAAACCTACTACACAGGCTATCGGTTCCTTTATTGCCCGTTCGGCAGGCGGTACACATAACGCACAACCTTCGTGGGAACTTCTTGCTGTCTACGAAATGACGAATGGCAAGACGATTGATGAACCGGGCAGTGGCTTTGATCCTCACGATCCATTTGCCAACCGTGATCCCCGTTGCCTGGAAACATTTGCTGCTCCCGGCAGCCGTATCTATGGTATTGAGTGGAACCCTGCGCCAAACGCACTCGAAATAATGGACTATACGCAAAATCGTATGATTACAAATAAAGATTCCAAAGGCGGTTCGGATGCTTCCAACTGTGCTTACAATGGTTGTTGCCTGCGCAAAGGCGCGCAAGAGTCATGGCGTACTACTTTGTATAATGACAACCCCGTCATTCTCATGCGTTATGCCGATGTTTTGTTGATGTATGCCGAAGCTAAGATTGAACTGGGGGAGATTGACGCTACTGTCCTTGCTTGCATCAACGATGTCCGTGCCCGTGCTTATGGCACCACCCGTACACAAACCAACGACTATCCGTCCATCACGACAACCGATCAGACGGCATTGCGCAAAGTGCTCCGCCGTGAGCGTCGTGTGGAGTTTGCATGGGAAAATCTGCGCTATTTCGACTTGCTTCGTTGGCATCAGTTTGAGAATGCTTTCGGACACAATATGTACGGATTTACCCGTACAGCCAACAGGGCAAAGGAATACTTTGCGGCAGGCAACTGGTTTTGGCCGGAGACTCCGACATTTGACAAAGACGGATTTCCTTCTTTTGAAGCGATGGCCGACGGAACCTATATCGTCCAGCATGGTGAACGTAAGTATGATGAGAAGATTTATTTGTGGCCATTGCCAAGTGATGATGTATTGATAATGAATGGCAAACTTGTTCAAAATCCAGGGTACTAACTTTATTAAATAAATGATATTATGAGCATTGGAGAAATTTTATTGCGCAGTCGCTATCAACCATTGAAAAGGGTGTTGAGCTATGATGTATTCAACACTGGCTTTAACGGCTGGATGACATTAATGCCTAACTTTACGGAATATCCCGATTTTGATGTTCCCAAGACATTGGTCAATAAAGACCAGTGGCCACCGGTCATGCTTAGTTCCGCTACTTTCAGGTATCCGGGCACTCACGGAGCTATGTCTGGCACTTACTCTCTTAAACTTTCGACAAGACCTGTTGCCGCTCCTTATACGGAGATTCCGGCGGAAGGTTGTCTGGGACATGCCATTAAGCGGCTTTCGTTCTCTCGTCCGGGCTGCAAATATTTGCAGATAGAATGTTGGTTTACATACACGGCGGAACAGGATGTGGTGGATGGCGGTGACCGTCCGCAACCGGGTTTACATGAGAGTTCCATCCGCGATTTTGGTATGGGATTCGATGTACAGGAGGGTGGAAAACGTTACCATGTAGGAATTCGCTATCTCAATGCAGTAGATGGCAAATTAATGCAGAAGTGGCAGTATGAACATTCCAATGAAGACATAACCGACCGCGATTGGGCTTATGGACTTGACGGAGACTGGTGTAAGAGGGGAGTCGATCCCTGGTGGTTCGGCCGCCGTTATCCTAATGGCGACCACGATGGATTCAAAGATTTGAAAGATGGTCATCAGAAACTCATTTACAATGAGACCGACTGTAAACTCAATTGGCAATACATGCGTCTGAAACTTGACACAGAGCTTCGTGAATATGTAGAGTTCCAATGTCAGGACAGAATTTGGGATATGCGTGGCATTGCAGCTGATACCGTTGACGGATATGGACGCATCGACAATCTTATCAATCCTCTTTTCTGGGTGGGTACTGATACCAATCGTCGTGTATTCTTTTATATAGATTCTGTTGTTGTTTCACAAGAATAAAAGGAGGAATGTAATATATGAAAATGTTTAATGATTCCCATCTTGAGGTAAAGAAGTTCTTTAAAGGTACTTTCTTCACTCATCCTTACGAGGCTGGTTGGGCAGATGAGGCTATATTCTTTGTTATGGTTGAGAAAATAGAAGGAGATCCCGTATTTGAAGGTCGTGTGCAACTATCGCAAGACGGTATACATTGGGCTGACGACGGTAGTGATCCTGTAATCTTCAAAGGACTTGGCCAACATATTATAAAGGTAAATTCAAATTTTGGTAATTATATTCGTCTTGCCGTCAGCATTGAAGGCGGAGAGATGTTTTTAAATCTTCATATAGCATGCAAAGGTTAATATTTATATTTAGTCTGTTCATCCTTGCGATTGTAGGATGCAGCTCCAATGAGTCTCACTCATTTTTGATTCGTCCGGATGGAGGTGGGGAAGATGCTGCCACTGAAATAGAGGTAGGTAAAACGATTCCTGCCTGGCAGGAGGGTGTGATGGATATTCATTTCATCAATACGACTACCGGTGAAAGCATGTTTGTAATATTCCCGGATGGTACGCAAATGCTTATTGATGCCGCAAGTTCGAGTGTTACGACCAACTCTAATAGTAATACGACCAATACCGGTATCCGTAGCCGTTGGGATCCGACTCTGACTTCTACCCGTGGTTCACAGATTATAACTGATTACATTCGTAAGTGTATGGTATGGACAGGTAACAGTACGATTGATTATGCCGTACTTACCCACTTCCATAATGACCACTTCGGCGGTTATACTTCTTCCTTGCCGAAATCTTCCAACTCCGACACTTATTCGTTGATAGGTTTTGCCGAGATTTTCGATAATTTCAAGATTGGTACGCTTCTCGATCGTGGCTATCCCGATTATAACTATCCGTTCAATATGGCGACAATGGCAGACAATGCTCCAAGTTGCAGCAATTATATCAATGCAGTGAAATGGCATGTCGCCAATCAAAAGTTCGATGCTGCGATATTCAAAGCAGGGGCGAATGATCAGATCGTTCAGAAGTATAATCCTGCAAAGTACCCTACTGCAAAGGTGCAAAACGTGGCAGTGAATGGAGAGATCTGGACAGGTTCGGGTACTACCACAAAGAAGACATTCCCTGAACTCTCGGAGATTTCATACGAAAACAGCAAGAACATTACCTCCAGTGACAATTGTCCGCCGGAGAATATAACCAGTTGTGTGATGAAAGTTTCGTATGGCAACTTTGATTTCTTTGCCGGTGGTGACCTTCAGTATAACGGACGTTCGAGTCATGCATGGAAAGATGCCGAACTGCCCTGTGCAAAAGCAGTGGGTCAGGTGGAACTATTGAAAGCTAACCATCACGGTGTAACCAACACCAATCAGGTGGATGCTCTGAAAGCACTCAATCCACAAACGATTGTTGTCAATTCGTGGGTAGATTGTCATCCCCGTACCGATATACTGAATTCGATGGAGACAACGCTCCCTGCGTGTGACATGTTTATCACTAACTTCTGGCAGGGCGATCGCCCCAGCGGAGTAGACGACCGGGTTACGGCGGAAGAGGCTGCGAGAGTAAAGGGATATGATGGACATATTGTAGTTCGTGTGACCGACGGGGGAAACAAATATAGAGTTGTGACAATCACAGATTCTGACGGGGCAATGACTGTTAAGACTATTTCCGGTCCATATACAAGCAGATAATGAATACAAAATATTATGATGTAATAGTAGCAGGTGCAGGTCCTGCCGGGATATGTGCGGCTGTAGCCGCCGCCCGGCAAGGAGCACGTGTTGCTCTTATCGAAAGATATGGAGTCATCGGAGGTAACCTGACCGCCGGGTATGTCGGCCCTATTCTCGGTAGTGTAAGCAAGAACACGATGCGCGATGAGGTTTGTGCTATTCTTGGCGTCAAAGACAATGACTGGATTGGTGAGCATGGAAATGCTCACGATTTCGAAGAGGCAAAACTTACATTGGCAGAATTTGTCGCCAGGGAAAAGAACGTCGATGTCTTTTTGCAATGTTGTGTGTCGGATGTTATTCGTGACGGAAAGGTGGTAAAAGGCATTAAGTGTGCAAGTAACGAGGGGACGCTCTGTTTTGAAGCCGCGGTTACAATTGATTGTACCGGTGATGCCATAGTATCTTTTCTTGCCGGTGCAAAAATAGAAAAAGGACGTGCTGACGGACTCATGCAGCCTGTAACCCTTGAATACACCATTGATGGCGTAGATGAATCGAAAGGAATTATCTGCATTGGAGATGTAGACAATGTTCAATTGAATGGCGAGTGTTTTCTTGATTGGTGTAAGAAGAAAGCCGATGAGGGCAAACTTCCCCGGATGCTTGCTGCCGTGCGTTTGCATCCATCGGTCAGACCGGGTTGCCGTCAGGTAAATACGACACAAGTCAATAGGGTGGATATAACTTCGGTAAGCTCTATTTTCACCGCCGATCTTGAACTTAGGCAACAGATACGCCTCCTGACTCAATTCTTGAAAGAAAATTTGCCGGGTTACGAAAACTGTAGAGTGATCGGAAGTGGTACAACAACCGGAGTGCGCGAAAGCCGCAGGGTGATGGGCGACTATGTGATTGATGCCGATGAAATGGCGGAAGGCTGCCGTTTTGCCGATGTGGTGGTACATAAAGCATTGTTCATTGTCGATATACATAATCCTGACGGAGCCGGACAGGCGGAACCAACCATCCAATATTGCAAACCATACGATTTGCCGTATCGTTGTTTTCTCCCGTTGGGCTTGGAAGGGCTTCTGGTGGCGGGACGGTGTATATCGGGTACTCACAGAGCTCACGCTTCATATCGTGTCATGAGTATTTGCATGGCGATGGGAGAGGCAGTTGGTATTGCTGCTGCCATGAGTGCGTCGCAGCACTGTACTCCGCGGGCTCTCGATGTAGGAGAGTTGCAGAAACGGCTTGAGTCGTTAGGCGTAGAGCTGTTCGATTAACGTAGAACATAATCATACTTTAAATTTATAGAGCATACTTATGAAAAAGATATATTTGTCTGTCGTGTGCTTACTGATCTCTATTCCCCTTATCGCCCAGTTGTATGTAGAGCCGGAGAAAGAGGTAGAGTGCTCTGTCTTCCTGGCAAAGGAAGGACGGGGGCGGGCACAGCAAGGACTTGAAATATGGGATGATTACATATTCTCGTGCGAGGATGGAGGGCACGTGAATATCTATGATTTCAAAAGTGCCGATCCGAAACCTGTGGCAGGCTTTGAGTTGGCGTCCTCCCATCCGGACAACCATGTAAATAATGTATGCTTTGGCGTCGAGACAAAACGCGGAGCATCGTTTCCTCTCTTGTATATCACAAACGGGAAGGTAGGAAGCGAGTTGGAATGGTTGTGCTTTGTGGAGAGCATCACCCGTCGTGGAAAACGTTTTAGCAGCGAAATCGCACAGACAATTGAACTCGATGGCTCGAAGTGGGCGGAGAAAGGGTATGTCTCCATCTTTGGTGCGCCAAGCTGGCTGGTCGATCGGGAACGGGGCTTTATATGGATATTCTCGGCGCGTAAACGTACTGTGGCGAAGGTGACAAAGCATGCATGGGAAAACCAGTATGTCGCCACCAAATTCCGCATACCGTCGTTGAGTGAGGGGGCAAAGGTGCGCCTCGACGAAAATGACATTCTCGATCAGGTGGTGTTCCCCTATGAGGTATGGTTCACACAAGCGGGCTGTATGCATGATGGTAAAATCTATTTCTGCTTCGGAGTTGGGAAACAGGATGACAGCCGTCCTTCCTGCATCCGGGTGTACGATACGGATAGGCGGACGATTACTGCCCGATACAATGTGCAGGAACAGGTTATTTACGAACCGGAAGATATTGTGGTTAAAGACGGGGTTATGTATGTCAATACCAATACGAATGCGAAAAAGACGTCTGATCTTCCTTGCATATTCAAACTCTCTCTTCCGAAAGAAAAGCCGGTGGCCGAAAATCCTCTCGACGAGATACGCAGGGACCCGGAACGTGCGGGCGGCGTGTATTATGTGACCGATCTTTCACATCCGGTTACGCCGGCGCCCAAAGGATATACGCCTTTCTATATAAACGGCTATTTTCGTCACGGAGCGCGTCAGATAGACGATGAGGTGACTTATCCTGCCATATACGGCGTATTGGAGAAAGCTCATGCCACAAACAACCTTACCGATTTTGGGAAAGCCCTGTACGAACGTCTTGAACCGTTCAAGAAGAATGTGTTTTACAAAGAAGGCGATCTGACACAAATCGGTTATCGTCAGACAAGGGAGATAGGCCGGAGGATGGTACAAAACTATCCGGAAGTATTTGAAGGCCATCCCTATTTGAAGACTAACGCAACGAATGTGCTTCGGGTGGCAGCCACCATGCAATCTGTAAATTCGGGCATTTTGTCGCTGCGTCCCGGGCTTGAATGGGCGGAGATAGACAACTCCCGTTCGTTCCTTACCACACTGAATCCCTACGGTAACGTATGTCCCGACAGGAGTCCGCTTGATAAGTATATACTCGGTAAAGAAAACAGTTGGTATAAAAAATATCGTTCATATATAGATGAAAAGTTGGATGTGGATGCTTTTTTTACAAGACTGTTTATAGACGTAACACAAGTAGAAAGTGAGTATGACAAGTACGACCTGATCCATCGTTTCTGGTTAATGGCATCACTGATGCAATGCCTCGACCGCCAAGTGCCTATATGGGATATTTTTACAGAAGAGGAAATATTGGCTTGGGCGGAAATCGAGAACTATAAGTATTTTGCGCAGAAAGGTCCTGAACCGGTATCTCACGGGCGTAGTTGGGGACTTGCATCCCGCACGTTACGCCATTTGTTAGACGAATCTGCCGAAGATCTGGTTCGCAAGCGTCATGGCATCAATCTCAACTTCGGCCACGATGGCGTTCTGATGGCCATCTTGACTAATCTGCAAGCCGGGACGTGGGCGCGGGAGGCTAGTAATTCCAAAGAAGCGTTGCAGAGTTGGAAGTACTGGGATATTCCGATGGGGGCGAACCTTCAGATGATCTTTTACCAATCGGAAGGCAATCCGGACGTTTAATCCGTTCGTTTATCCATT